>JAABUZ0100004842.1_pt1 | contig 18223 bp, 17 predicted proteins | sample 5562091 | NCBI WGS metagenome assembly JAABUZ01 (sample SAMN12813069, study PRJNA571459) | rock metagenome | isolation source: Antarctica rocks | place: Antarctica: Victoria Land, Linnaeus Terrace sud | collected 2015-12-21
CTCGTGGAACCCGCAGCGACAACCCCGGTGCCCGACGCGCACGACACGACCGCCACCCCAGTCGGCGACCGACCCGACCGATCGCGCTCACCCCTCCCGCCGGCGATACGGAAACGCGGTCCTAGGCTTCCGCATGGGTGATCCGGCTCACACGTCGGCGGTGGCCCGGCGAGGAGGTGCTCGATGGTCCGACTACTACGAGCGCTTCCGGTAGCCGGCACGGTGCTCGTCGTTGCGCTCATCGGTAGCCGCGTCGTCAGCTCAGCCGCTCCGCGACGAGTGTTCCAGAACGATCCCATCGGGGTCAGCGGCGTCCTCCATGTGAACGGCGTGCACCGCTGCACGTGGCTGGCCAGCCCCAACGGCGCCGAGTCGGTCCAGGTGGTCTGGGCGGCAGGCGCGCGCACGGACTACCAGTCGCGGCGCGTCGTCTCCGCCAGCGGTCACGTCTACGCCGACGGCGGGCAGGCGTCGGGCATTCAGCTGCGCGCCGCACCGGTCGACCCGTCCTGCCCGAGTCCCACGCGCACCCGGCGCATCGTCCTGCAGCCGAGCGCCTGACTCGGCAGGAAGGACGTCGCTGGGGGCAACTGACGCGTCAGGGCGCGCGGCCCGCGCATCCGACACGACCACGCACATCCAAAGGAGAAGCTATGACCGGAAAGCGGCTCGCGTGTGCGCTGCGGGTAACGGGCGGCGCCTCGCTCCTGCTCGCGTCCCTGGTGCTTTATGAGTCCCCAGCGGCCGCGGGTCACGCGCGTGCTGCATCGATTACCCGACAGCTTCGGCTGCCATAGCCCGGCAGGACGCCCTCACGCAGCTGGCGGCGACCGTTGCTGCTGAGCATCCCGACGACTGGTCCGGCGCCTACTTCGACTACTCCTCCGACCAGCGGCTGCACCTTCGCTTCGCGACAACCCACGTGTCCGTCGCGGTCCCCCCGGAACTTGCCCCCTACGTCACCGTCACGTACGCGCCCACCAGCGCGGTGCGACTGCGCGCGCTGGAGGACCAAGTCAGGCAGGCCGCCCAGCTCGAGCAGGTGCCGTGGTCCACCTACGTCGACGACAAGCAGGACCAGGTCATCCTCCGGGTCGCCAAGGGCAGCAGCATCGCGCCCCATAGCACGCTCGGCGGTCTGCTGGCTCAGCACTCCCAGCAGGTCAGCGCCAGGTACGACCTGGCTCCCCTGACACTTGCAGCGGCGCCCGCCGTCGACAACTGCGACTTTTGGACGTGCCCGCCCCCGATGCGCGCCGGCGTCGAGACCGACGAGGCTGCGTCGGCGGTGTCGGGTGGGTTACTCTGCACCACCTCGTTCCTGGCGGCCCCGTACTCGAACCCCGGGTTGCGCTACATCCTCAGCGCCGGGCACTGCGAGACCACCAACAGCTATCGCAGCCCCGGCCCCAGCGACTTGTTCTACGCCGGCCCGCTGATCGGCAACATGTCCAACTACGGCAACGGTGACAAAAACGACTCCGAAGGGCTGAACCTGAACACCGCAGGTGCGGCCTACGGCAGCTCGAACGAGGCCACGATCTACCAGCGCGCCTACACGTCCAGCTCCGCCGACCTCGGACCGCTGCATAGCACTCCTGCCGTCGAGCATTTTGCCGTCACCGGCGCAGCCACCGCCGACCAGTACGTGAATGGCACCTTCCTGTGCAAGTCGGCCCGCACCACTGGCTACACCTGCGGCAGCATCGACCAGACGAACGTGAGCTTGCAGTCGTGCGAGTCGGGCTCGAACATCTGCTATTCGTACAACTCCTTCTTCGGCGCCAATATGTGCTCGAACGGTGGCGACAGCGGCGGACCCATCTACAGCTCCAACGGCGCAGGCAACGGCGGGCTCGCCTACGGCATCGTCTCCTCCACAAATACCTACAGCAGTTGCGACCCTTCATCCGAGACCTACTCGGCTACCATTCCCAATGTTATGGTCGGCCTGGGCGTACAGATACTCACCTCGACTCCAAGGTCGGGCGTCGTCTAATCGCCGCACGTTCGACTCGGCGTGTTCGCCTCGATGGGCGCGATGCTGCTGGCCGCGCTCGCGGTGCCCAGGGCCTTCGACGACGACGCGGTCCTGTTCGGGCTGGCGTACCTCGCCGTGCGGGCGATGCAGATCGTCCTGTTCGCCCAGGGCTCGGACGACCTCGAGGTCCGCGACGCCGCGCGCGCCATCGCCCCCCGTGCGGTGCTCGCCCCGGCGCTCCTGCTCGGCGGCACGTTCTTCGGCGACACCACCCAGGCGATCGTCTGGACGGTCGTCCTGACCGCCGACTACGCCGCCGCTGGCGTGCGCGGCATCGGCGGCTGGCACCTCTCCCCCAGCCGCTTCGCCGAGCGCCACGGGCTAATCATCATCATCGCGCTCGGCGAGTCGATCGTCGCGATTGGCCGTGGGCGCGACCGGCGTCGACCTCGGTCCGGGCGCGATCGCGGCAGCGGCGCTGGGCGTCGCCCTGGCCGCGGCGTTGTGGTGGCTCTACTTCGACGACGCCACCAGCGCGGCCGAGCGCGGGCTGCACGGGGCGCCGCGGGGTCGCGCGCAGAACACGATGGCCCGCGACTCCTACAGCTTCGGGCACCTGCCGATGGTCGTCGGCATCGTCCTCCTCGCGCTGGGGGCCAAGAAGACGCTCGCCCACGTCGGCGACCCGCTCCGCCTGGTCGGGGCCGTCGCCCTGGCCGGCGGCGTGGCGCTCTACCTGCTGGCCCACGTCGCGTTCCGCCGCCGCACCGTCGGCACGATCGCCGCGCCGCGGCTCGCCGCCGCCGCCCTGTGCGTGCTGTTCGTCCCCGTGGCGGCGCAGATCCCCGCGCTGGCCGCGCTCGCGACCGTCACGCTGATCTGTGCCGCGATGGTCGCCTACGAGGCGGTGCGGCCGCGCGACGCACGCCCGCGGCCTCGGCCTGTCCCGACTTCGTGACGCAATCAGCGCGCGGAGGACCCCCCTTGTCCTCGTAACCTGAGCGACGTTCGACCCGACAGGAACAGCGCGAAGCGGTGATCGGGGCACAGCCTCCCTTCCATCCGCTTGCTCGTGAGGCAGAGCAGAGTGGAAGGCTGTCCACTGTCGGCAAATTGGGCACGCGCCATCCTCGCCAACACCGTCAAGCGTGCCCTTCGCAGCGAGCAGCGCCTCGACGGGCAGCAGATGCTAGGCCCAGCGGCTCTTCGCGCTGAGCACGGCCAGCCCGACGACGCCAGCGGTCGAGGTGCGCAGCACCGTGGGTCCCACCCTGGCCGGCACGAAGCCCGCCGCCGCCAGCAGTGCCTGCTCGCCCGTGCCCACCCCCCCTTCGGGCCCCACCGCGAGCAGCACGTCACCGACCACCGGGAGGGCGAGTGACCCCAGGGGTAGCAGTGCCTCCTCGTGCAGCAGCACCGCCAGCGCGCAGGAGCCTCCCCGCGCGGCCAGCTCCGCCGTCGAGACCGCCGGGCCCACCGTCGGCCAGCGGGCGCGTCGCGCCTGCTTGGCGGCCTCGTCCGCGCTGGACCGCCACCGGGCCAGCGACCTGTCCCCGCGTTCGCCCGACCAGCGTGCGACGCACCGCTCCGCCGCCCACGGCAGCACCTCGTCCACGCCCGCCTCGGTGAGCAGCTCCACCGCCAGTTCCCCGCGGTCGCCCTTGGCCAGTGCCTGCGCCACCACAAGCCGCACCGCGGGCGCCGGCTCCTGCGCCACCGCAGTCACGTCCACGTCGATGCCGTCGCGGCCCATCACGGCGGCCACCACCCCGGTGCCGCGACCGCCGGCGCCGTCCACCAGGTCCACGCGCTCGCCGACCTCGAGGCGGCGTACGACGGCGTGCCGACCCTCCGGACCCTCCAGCCGGACCCGACCCACAGCCAGCGACCCCGGGGCGGCCAGGAAGACCGGCGGTGTCACCGCCCGCTGAAGGTCCCGCGGAGCCGCCCCAGCAGCCCCTGGCCGGTCGGCGTCGCCTCGCCGCGCTCCTCCCCGCGCAGCTCGGCGAGCCGGCGCAGCAGGTCCTCCTGCTCGTCGTCGAGGCGGGTCGGCGTCTGCACTGTCACGTGCACGTGCAGGTCACCGCGTCCGACCGAGCGCAGGTGCGGCACCCCGCGGGCACCCAGGGTTACCACCGAGCCGGACTGCGTGCCCGGGCGGACGTCGATGGTCTCCTCGCCGTCGAGCGTGGTCAGGGGCAGCGAGGTGCCCAACGCCGCCGCGGTCATCGCCACCGTCAGCTCGCCGTGCAGGTCGTCGCCCTCGCGGTGGAAGACGGGGTGCTGGCGCTCGACGACCTCGACGTAGAGGTCTCCGGCCGGGCCGCCACCGGGTCCGACCTCCCCCTCGCCGGCGAGCCGGATCCGCATCCCGTCCTCGACGCCGGCCGGAACCTTCACCGCGATGGTTCGGCGAGCCCGGACCCGGCCGTCGCCGGAGCAGGTGGGGCAGGGGTGCGGGATCACCGAGCCGACACCGCCGCAGCGCGGGCAGGGCCGGGAGGTCATCACCTGGCCGAGGAAGGAGCGAGCCACGCTCTGCACCTCGCCGCGACCCTCGCAGACCGGGCAGGTCTCGGGCTGCGTGCCCGGCGCGGTGCCCGCACCATGGCAGGTCTCGCAGCGGGTCGCCGTGTCGACCGTGACGTCGCGCGTCGTGCCGAAGGCCGTCTCGGCGAGGTCGAGCTCCAGCCGGAGCAGGGCATCGGCCCCCGGGCGCATCCGCGAGCGGGGACCACGGCCGCCGCCGGCGGCACCGCCGCCCCCGAAGAAGGCGTCCATGATGTCGCCGAACCCGAACCCCTCGAACGGCGAACCGCCCGGCCCGGCGCCGGCCGCCAGCGGGTCGCCGCCGCGATCGACGACGGCGCGCTTGTCCGGGTCGGAGAGCACCTCGTAGGCCGTCCCCACTGCCTGGAAGCGGGCCTGCGCGTCGGCGTCGGGGTTGACGTCCGGGTGCAGCTCGCGCGCCATCCGCCGGTAGGCCTTCTTGATCTCGGCGTCACTGGCGCCGCGCGCCACACCCAGCACCCCGTAGTAATCCGTTGCCACGTCCCTGCTCTCCGTTGCGGTGTCTACGTCCGTGGTCGTGCCTTGCGGTCAGTTCAGCGGTCGCTGCCGTCGGCGAGCAGGCCGCCGACGTAGCGGGCGACCGCCCGCACGGCGGTGATTGTCCCGGGGTAGTCCATCCGGGTCGGGCCGAGCACCCCCATCCCGGCCAGGGCGGCGCTGCCGGGGCCACCGCCGTACCCGACGGTCACCAGGCTCGTGCTCTGCAGCTCGGCGACCGGGTTCTCACCGCCGATGTGCACGGTCACCAGACCCGATGCAGCGCAGTCGATCAGTCGCAGCAGCACCACCTGCTCCTCGATCGCCTCCAGCACCGGGCGCAGCGAGGTGGGGAAGTCGGCGACGGAGCGGGCGAGGTTGCCCGTGCCCGCGACGGCGACCCGCTCGTCGCCGCGCTCGAGGAGTGCCTCGAGCAGCACCGACAGCAGGGCGCCCATCACGCCGCGCAATGCCGGGGGGGTGAGATCGGGCAGGTCGGCGAGCTGTGGGGTCGCGTCTGCGAGCCGACGACCGGCAAGGCGTGAGTTGAGCAGCGTGCGCAGGTCGGCGACCTGGTCGTCGGTGAGGCTGCTCGGCAGGTCCGCCACCCGCTGCTCGACCCTGCCGGTGTCCACGATGAGCACGAGCAGCAGCCGGGACGGGCCGAGCGCCACCAGCTCGACGTGGCGGACGCTGCTGCGCGACAGGCTGGGGTACTGCACCACGGCGACCTGCCGGGTCAGCTGGGCCAGCAGGCGCACCGACCTGCTGACCACGTCGTCGAGGTCGACCGCGCCCGCCAGGAACGTGTCGATGGCGCGGCGCTCGGCCGGGGACAGTGGCTTGACGCTGGAGAGCCGGTCGACGAACAGTCGGTACCCCTTGTCGGTCGGCACCCGCCCCGCGCTGGTGTGCGGCTGGGTGATGTAGCCGTCGTCCTCCAGGGCCGCCATGTCGTTGCGCACCGTCGCCGGGCTGACCCCCAGGTGGTGCCGCTCGGCGAGGGACTTGCTGCCGACCGGCTCCTGGGTGGCGACGAAGTCCTCGACGATCGCGCGCAGCACGTCCAGCCGCCGGTCCTCGAGCACCTGTCACCTCCCGCTGCCTGTGCGCCTGCTGGCGTCCTCCCGCCGGCTCCCACGCCGTTGGCACTCGTCCGCGCAGAGTGCCAAGTGTATGCGGTCCACAGGTCCGGGGGCAGGATCAGCGGGTGCCAGGCGGGAGCGACACGGACCAACCGGAGCCGACAGCGGGGGCGCTGCTGGTCGCCACCCCGGCCATCGGGGACGGGATCTTCGCCCGCTGCGTCGCCCTGCTGCTTCAGCACGACGAGGAGGGGACGCTCGGTGTGGTCCTCACCGGCCCGCGCGGCGAGGCCGCCGCTCCGGTGCTGGGTCCGGCTTCCGGGCGCGCAGCACCGCCCGCTGTCGTGTTCACCGGCGGCCCGGTCCAACCGGAGGTCCTGGTCGTGGTCGGCGTGGACCCCGACGGGCGCACCGGCTGGGTCAGCCCCGCGGTTGGCGGGCCGCTCCCGGCCGGCAGCCTGCGGGTCTTCAGCGGCTACGCCGGCTGGGCCCCTGGCCAGCTCGCCAGCGAGATCGCTGCCGGCGGATGGTGGGTGCTCGCGGCGCAGCCGGGCGACCTGCTGTCGGCCGGGCCGGACGGACTGTGGCGCGCCCTGGTCCGGCGTCTGCCAGCGCCCCTCGCGTTTGCCGCCACCCTGCCGATCGACGCGACCCACAACTGAGAGGGCGGTTGCCGCCGCCAGGGGTGCGGCGCCGTACCGGGTTGGGTAGGGCGTAGCGCGTGTCGGATCGAGCCGCCCGGGTCACGCGCCGCGCCGGGGAGCGCGCGCGGCATCGTGCCGTGCTGGATGCCGCCGATCCCACCGTCGGTGGCCGGGCGGCCCACCACGTCTGCGTGCTGGAGGGCTGCGACGCACATGGGCCGAGCATCGAACTGGGACCCCTGGTCATCACCCTGTGTCGCCAGCACAAGGCCGAGCTGGACCGCCGCTGGTCGGCGGCATCGGTGACTGGCAGCATGCAACCGTGAGTGCCACCCTGGGCCCGACTGTCGCCCCGTTGCTGGGAGCCCGGGACTTCGGGCGGTGGTTCGGCGAGGCCTGGATGCTGCCCAAGCCGGAGCCCTTCCTCGCGGCGGTCGGGGCCTGCCTGACCGACGACGTCGTGTCCGTGCAGCCGGTCGTGCCGACCGCACACGGGCCGCGGGAGTTCCTGGAGGTCTTCCGTGGCCTGTTCCGGCTGCTGCCAGACGCGACCGCGGTGGACGAGGTGGTGGCCGTGGAGGGGGACCGGGTCGTCGTGCTGGCGGTCGTCACGGGTACGGCCGCCGGCCGGCCGGTGTCCTTCCGGGTGAGCGACCACTTCACCCTCGTCGGCGACCGGATCTGCCGTCGGGAGACCTTCACCGATCCGCTCACCCTGCTGGGCCAGGTGGTGACCCGCCCGGCTGCCTGGCCCGCCGTCGTGCGCATGCGGCTCGGCCGTTAGTCCGTCCTCGGCCGAGCGAGACCGCGACATGCCGGCGCACGAGGGCGCAGCTGTCGCCTTCCGCAGCCTCCGTCGTCGGGACTTCCCCCTGCTGGCACGGTGGCTGGCCGAACCTCTCGTGGCCCGGTGGTGGGACCACGAGACCGCACCCGAAGCGGTCGAGCGCGACTTTGGGCCCAGCGTCGACGGTCATGACGCCACCAGGATTTTCCTCGCCCTGCGAGCCGGCCGGCCGTTCGGCGTGATCCAGCGCTACCCCATCGCCGCCTACCCCGACTACGTCGAGGAGCTGGCGTCGGTGTGCCCGGTGCCGCCGGGTGCCCTGAGCATCGACTACCTCATCGGGGAGCCCACCTTCCGCGGCCGGCGACTGGGCGCCGGCATGATCTCCAGCTTTGTCGCCGCGGCCTGGCCGCTCCATCCCGATGCCGACGACGTCATCGTGCCGGTGGCAACCGGCAACGTGGCGTCCTGGCGGGCGCTCGAGCGCGCCGGCTTCCGCCGCATCGCCTCCGGTGACCTGGAGCCCGACAACCCGATCGACCCGCGGGACCACGTCGTCTACGCCATCCGCCGCCCACGCGACCAGGCGCGTCCCTGCTGACGGGCGTCACGCCGCCGGCCCCACCCGACCCACGGGAAGTGGCCGGACTTCTCGATCACGGCTGCACCGTCGTCACCGCCGGGTCTCCGGGCGCAGCTGCCACAGCCCCCACGCGGCGGGGAGCACGGCGTAGGCCCAGCCCTTGTCCCAGACACCGTGGCGACTGGCCTGCACGCCCTCAAGCAGGCCGATGAGCAGCACGGTCACCCCGATGGCCACCGGGCTCGCGACCACCCCGACCCGCGGCAGCAGCGCGGCAAGCACCGCGCCGACGCCCAGCCCCGCGACGGCCACGGCGGTGAAGTCCTCGCGCAGGTGACCGGTGAACCACAGGGCCACCGCCCCACCCCAGCAGGCCAGCACCAGGGCCGGTGCCCACAGCGGGCCACCGCGCCCACGGACCGCGGCCGCGACCAGGTAGGTCACCCCGAGCATCAGCCCCACCCAGAACAGCCGGGCCGGGCCGACCGGCGCCAGGGTCACGGCGACGACGGCGGCGCCGATCAGCAGCGCCGCGCCACCCGCTCGCCGCCGCGCCAGGTCGGGGGAGATCCGCGCGGGGCCGAGGAGGGTCATGACCCAGGGTAGGTCGGCGGGGCTCCAGCAGTGGGCGCCGAGCACCCCCGCAGGCGGGTGACCGCAATCGGGCCGCGTGAAGGCGCGAGGTTAGGCGCGGAGGCCGACTTCGCGCTCGACCGCGACGAGCAGGCCGGCCGCGCGATCGCGGCGTGCGCCGGGCTCCAGACCGGCGAGCGCGGCCCGCCACAGCCCGACGTCGTGGCGGTGTCCGGCGTCGCGCACCCAGGCGAGCAGCAGTGTCGGGTCGCCGGCCTGCAGGAGCGCGACCCGCAGCTCCAGCTCCACGGCCTCGCGCAGGGCGACCACCCCCGGGGCGAGCGAGCGGGGGAGCACCGGGCCGGAGTACGCCGACAGGGCCGCGGCCACCCGGCCGCCGTCGAGATGCCACCGCACGTCGTCGAGGTCGGTCCGCAGCGGGACGGTGAGGCGATAGGGCCTGGCGACGACCGCTCGTTGGCCGAGCACTCGACGCAGCCGGTGCACCTCCGCGCGCACCGTGACCGGATCGAGGTCGCGCTCGTCGAGCGCCAGCGCGAGCTCCTCGCCCGAGCAGCCCTCCGGGTGCTCGTGCAGCAGCAGCAGCAACTCGGCATGGCGCAGATGCAGCTGCTCGCCGTCCGCCCACCGGCCCCCATCGGCGCCGAGGACCCGCAGCCGCCGACCCTCCGGCGCGTCGCTCCCCGACGTACGGCGTCCCGGTGACCCTGCCGGTGTCAGCAGCAGGTGCTGCTCCACCGCGGCCACGGTCGCGCGCACGAGCCCAAGGGCCAGTCCGCTGGCGGCCTGCCCGCCGCCGGTGAGGTCGAGGGCCCCGAGCAGCACTCCCGTGCGCGGGTCGTGCACCGGGGCGGCCGAGCAGCTGAAGGACTGCACGCTGGTGGCCCAGTGCTCGCCAGCGTCGACCACGGCCGGCCGGTCCAGCTGCAAGGCGAGGCCGGGCGCGCTCGTGCCGGCGTGCCGTTCGTCCCACCAGGCGCCGGCCGTGAAGTGGACCGTCTCGGCTCGGCGCCGAACCCCGCGGTGGCCCTCGACCCACAGCAGCCGGCCGCCGGCATCGCTCACGGCGACCACCATGTCCTCCGCGACGGCCTGCTCCACGAGGAGCCGGCGCACCACGGGCATCGCGGCATGCAGCGGGTGCTGGGCCCGCACCAGGTCCAGGGCCGCGTCGTCGAGCGCCAGTGGCGCCACCTGACCCGGGTCGAGGCCGAAGCCCGCGCTGCGCTCCCAGGACGAGCGCACCAGGGAGCGTGGCGTGCGCGCCGTCGGCACGGTCGACGAGCCGGCCAGCAGAGCCTGCTGCGCCTCGTGCAGGGAGCGCTCCCCCGCGGAGAACGTGTGACCCACGTCACGAGTTTCCCATGCCGCCGCTGCAATCGCCACTGCAACGTCGGGGCAACCTGGCCCGCCCTAGCGTCCGCCCCAGGGCCACCTGGCGGTGGCCGCCGGACGAGCAGGAGGGCAGCAGATGAGCACCTACGCCATACCGGGCCAGCCGGGATCGCTGGTCACTTTCAAGAGCCGCTACGACAACTACATCGGGGGCGAATGGGTCGCACCCGTGGGTGGGGAGTACTTCGAGAATCCCTCCCCCGTCACCGGCGAGACCTTCTGCGAGGTGGCCCGCTCGCAGGCCGCCGACATCGAGCTCGCCCTGGACGCCGCCCACGCCGCGGCGCGGGACTGGGGCGCGACCAGCGGTGCCGTGCGGTCCCTCGTGCTGAACAAGATCGCCGATCGACTCGAGCAGAACGTCGAGATGCTCGCCGTTGCGGAGACGTGGGACAACGGCAAGGCCGTGCGCGAGACGCTGGCCGCCGACCTGCCGCTCGCCGTCGACCACTTCCGCTACTTCGCCGCGTGCATCCGCGCCCAGGAGAACCATTCCACCGAGATCGACAGCCAGACGATGGCCTACCACGTCAAGGAGCCACTGGGCGTGGTCGCGCAGATCATCCCGTGGAACTTCCCGATCCTGATGGCGGTCTGGAAGCTCGCGCCGGCGCTGGCCGCCGGCAACTGCGTGGTCCTCAAGCCGGCCGAGCAGACGCCGGTGTCGATCCTGCTGGTGATGGAGCTGATCGGAGACCTGCTGCCGGCCGGCGTCGTGAACGTGGTCAACGGCTTCGGCACCGAGGCCGGCAAGCCACTGGCCAGCTCCCCGCGGGTCGCCAAGGTCGCCTTCACCGGCGAGACAACGACCGGGCGGTTGATCATGCAGTACGCCTCGCAGAACATCATCCCGGTCACCCTGGAGCTCGGTGGCAAGAGCCCGAACATCTTCTTCGCCGACGTGATGGCCGAGAACGACGACTTCCAGGACAAGGCGCTCGAGGGCTTCACCATGTTCGCCCTCAACCAGGGCGAGGTCTGCACCTGTCCGTCCCGGGGCCTCATCCAGCGCCCGATCTACGACGAGTTCCTCGAGCTCGCTGCCATCCGCACCAAGGCCATCCGGCAGGGCGACCCGCTCGACACCGACACGATGATGGGTGCGCAGGCCAGCAACGACCAGCTGGAGAAGATCCTGTCCTATCTGGAGATCGGTCGCGCCGAGGGGGCCCGCGTGGTGACCGGCGGCGAGCGGGTCGACCTTGGGGGCCACCTCTCCGGCGGGTATTACGTCCAGCCCACCATCTTCGAGGGCAACAACAAGATGCGGATCTTCCAGGAGGAGATCTTCGGGCCGGTCATCTCCGTCACGCCGTTCACCGACTACGACGACGCCATCTCCATCGCCAACGACACGCTCTACGGCCTGGGCGCCGGGGTGTGGTCGCGCGACGGGTCGACGGCGTACAAGGCCGGGCGCGCGATCCAGGCTGGCCGGGTGTGGACCAACTGCTACCACCTCTACCCGGCCGGCGCTGCGTTCGGTGGCTACAAGCAGTCCGGGATCGGCCGGGAGAACCACGCGATGATGCTCGACCACTACCAGCAGACCAAGAACCTGCTGGTGAGCTACGACCCGAAGCCCATGGGCTTCTTCTGATGGTCGGCGTCTGATGGTCGACCGCGTGTCGGTCACGCCGGCGGCGGAGGAGCTCATCGAGCGCCTCCGCCGTCGGCACGGGCCGCTGATGTTCCACCAGAGCGGCGGGTGCTGCGACGGGTCGGCGCCCATGTGCTATCCGGTGGGCGAGTTCATGACCGGGGCGTCCGACGTCCTGCTCGGGGAGATCGCGGGCTGCCGGTTCTGGATGGGTGCGCAGCAGTTCGCCTACTGGTCGCACACCCACCTCACAGTGGACTGTGTCCCCGGCCGCGGCTCCGGGTTCAGCCTGGAGTCACCGGAGGGGATGCGCTTCCTCACCCGGTCGCGCCTGTTCACCGACGACGAGGCCGACCTCGTCGACGCCGCGGCCCCTCCCCCGCGTGGGGCCTGAGGTCAGGCCAGTGCGGGGCGGCTCCAGTCGGCGGCGAGCAGGTGCCGGTCCAGCCAGCCCAGCACCGCGTCGTACCAGACCCTGGTGTTGCCCGGCTTGAGGACCCAGTGGTTCTCGTCCGGGAAGTAGAGCAACCGGCTGTCCACGCCCCGGGACTGCAGGTCGGTCCACAGCCGCAGCCCCTCCCCGACTGGCACCCGGTAGTCGCGCTCCCCGTGGATGACCAGGGTGGGGGTGCTGATCGCGTCGGCGTAGGTCGACGGCGGTCGACGGCGACCACTCGCGGTAGAAGTCCGCGCGCGCCACCGGGTCGCCGAACCAGTCCCGCCAGGCCCACCCGTCGTCGGTGCTGCCCTGGAAACCGGTGAGCTCCCAGAGCGACGCGTGCGTGACGGCGCAGCGGAACCGCCCGGTGTGCCCGATCACCCAGTTGGTGAGGTAGCCGCCGTAGGAGCCGCCGAGCACCGCGGTGCGCCCGGCATCCAGGTCGGCCCGGGTGAGCGCCGCGTCGGTGAGGGCCAGCACGTCGTCGTACGGCGCACCCCCCCACTGCTGCCACCCGCGCTCGATCATCCGCTGGCCGTAACCGGTGGACAGCGCCGGGTCGGGCAGCAGCACGGCGTAGCCCCGGGCGGCGAGCAGCTGCGGCTGCCAGCGCCACGACCAGGCGTTCCAGCTGGCGAGCGGGCCACCGTGGATGAACACCGCCAGCGGGCTCGGGCCCGGCGCGGCCACGGGCAGCACCAGCCAGGCGCGCAGCGGCGTCCCGTCGGCGGCCGTGGCGTGCACCTCCTCCACCCGGCCGGGCAACGGCTCGGCGGGCGGGGCGGCGTGCAGGACGGTGGGGGTCTGGTCGGGGACGCCGGGGACGAGCGAGACCACCTCCGGCGGCGTACCGACCCGGGATCGCAGCCCCAGCACCACTCCCGGGTCAGGTGATCCCGGCGCCACCGGACCGACCGACAGCGAGTCGAAGGCGCCGTCGGCCGACAGCCGGATCGCGGTGGCGCCCACCTCCACGCCGACCTGCCACAGCGGGCCCCGACCGCCCTCGGCGGTCGTGAACAGCACGGCCGCGCTGTCGGCCGAAAAGGCCAGCGCGGTGGGCCAATGCTCGACATCGACGCCCAGCCGGCGTGCCTCGGCGGAGCCGTCGAGCGGCAGGAGCACCAACTCTGTGCGGGGCGCGTGCTCGGGGGTGAGCCGCTCCTCCCGCGCCGCGGCGACCCAGCGGCCGTCCGGTGACACGGCGGGCAGGGTGAGGTAGCCGCCGGGCGTGCTCGCCAGCAGCCGGCGCGCACCGGTCGCGAGGTCGATCGCGAGCAGCTCCCGGCGGCGGCGGCCGGCCCCCTTGTCCACCTGCCAGCTCACCACGGCGGCGCTGCCGTCGGGCGTGAGCACGAGCGACTCGTCGTCCAGGGCCCGGCCCACGTCGCCGGTCACGTCCCGGGGCGCGCCGACGCCGCCCATCCCGTCCGGCTCGCTGACGAACAGTCGCCGGGACCGCGGCGCGAGGTGGCTGTCCCAGTGCCGCACCGGGTATCCGTCGAACCACAGCGCGGACGTGCCGGCCTGCTCGCGCGCCTTCGCGTGGGCGCGGTCGGCCTCCAGGTCGGCGGCAGTCGGGAACACCTCGGCGAGGAAGCCGACCGTGCCGCTCGTCGCCGCGACCGCCACCGTGCCGATCCCGGCGGGCGTGCTCAGCAGCCGCCGGGGCTCGCCGCCGCCGACCGGCAGCAGCCACAGCGACGGCACCTCCGCGTCGCCGTCCTCCTTGACCTCCTGGTCGGGCCGCTTCAGCCGCAGCAGCAGCGAGCCGTCGGGGGTGTACGCCGCCGCCGAGGTGCCGGTCGCGGGGACGGTGAGCCGCCGCGCCGGCCCGCCCGCGGCGTCCAGCTCCCAGACCGCTGCAAGGAACCCCTTCCCGTCCGGCGCCAGCGTGGTCGCGGTGACCACCCGACGGCCGCCGGGGCCGGCCATCGGTGCGGACAGGCGGGTCATGGCCAGGTAGGCGTCGAGGTCGAGCACCGCCCGACGCTAGCGGCCAGCGCGACCAGGCGGGGCTAGACCTGGGCTATACCAGGGCCCGCACGACGGCGTCCGCGAGCAGCCGCCCTCGCTGGGTGAGCACCACCCGTCCGGTGGCCGCCGGCGGCTGGACCAGGCCGTCGGCCACCAGGGGGGCAACCGCGGCCGGGTCGGCGATCGCGGACAGCGGCAGACCCTCGCGCAGCCGCACGCCGAGCATGACCCGCTCCAGCGCGCGGGTCGGCCCGTCCAGCAGCTCCCTGGCGTGCGCCGGCGACGCGCCGGCCGCCAGCCGTCCGGCGTACGCCGCCGGATGTTTGACGTTCCACCAACGGACCCCTCCGACGTGGCTGTGCGCGCCGGGGCCGATGCCCCACCAGTCACCGCCGGACCAGTAGAGCCGGTTGTGGCGGCACTCGGCGGCGGCGGCGCGGGCCCAGTTCGACACCTCGTACCACCCCAGCCCGGCGGCGGCGAAGGCGGCGTCCGCGGCGAGCCAGCGGTCGGCCAGCACGTCGTCGTCGACGGCGGTGACCTCCCCCCTGGCCACCCGCCGGGCCAGCGCCGTGCCCTCCTCCACCACGAGGGCGTAGGCGCTCACGTGGTCGACGGGCGCGGCCAGCACGGCGTCGAGCGAGCGGCGCCAGTCGGCGGCCGACTCCCCCGGCGTGCCGTAGATGAGGTCAAGGTTGACGTGCGCGAAGCCCGCCGCCGTGGCCTCCCGGGCCGCCTCCTCCGGGCGCCCGGGCCGGTGTCGACGATCCAGCACGGCGAGCACGTGGGGCGACGCGCTCTGCATCCCCAGCGAGAGTCGGGTGAAGCCGGCCGCGCGCAACGCGGCGAGCGAGCGGGGGTCGACCGACTCGGGGTTGGCCTCCGTGGTGACCTCGGCGTCCGCCGCCAGCCCGACGGTGTCCCGGACCGCCTGGAGCAACCGGACCAGGTCGCCGGCGGGCAGCAGCGTCGGCGTGCCGCCGCCGACGAAGACGGTCTGTGCTGGGGGTACGCCGGAGCCCAGCACGCTGGCAGCCAGCTCGAGCTCGCGCACGGCGGCGTCAACGTAGGCGACGGGGTCCGCCGCGCTGCCGAGCTCACCGGCGGTGTAGGTGTTGAAGTCGCAATAGCCGCAGCGGGTCGCGCAGAACGGGACATGGATGTAGACGCCGAACGGGCGCCGGCCGAGCTCCGCCACGGCGGCGGTGGGCAGCGCGCCGGACACCGGCGCGGCGGCTCCGGCGGGCAGGGCTGGCACCGCACCAGTCTGCGACCCAACCACGGCCGGTTCCGAGGTCCTGCCGGTCGCACGGTGCACCGGAGTGCTTGCTTCTGCTAGCGTCTGCCCTGCGTGGCCCGGGGAAGGGCCGCGCCGCCGCGACCGGAACGCCGAGTCCCGCCCCCGGTCGGCGGCGCACGAGACCCGTTGGGCGGGAGCGGGGGACCCACCGGTTCCCTGCCATGCAGGGGCCACCGGGCGGCAGCAACACCGCCGTCCTCGGGGCGAAGCCGAACCGTGCTGCTCAGCAGAGCAGCCGGTCGGCCGGGCGAGTCCACTCCGCGCCCGAGCCCGACAGCTCACTTCGCAGGCGTCCGGAGGATCCATGTCCCGCACGTCGATGTCGGCACGTCCGCGCGCCCTGCCCACGCAGCTTCGCCGCCGCACCGCGATCGTGGTCGGCGCGGCCGCGGCCGCCCTCCCGCTGCTCGGCGGCGTCGCGTCGGCCGCCGCGCCCCACCCCGACGCCCGCTTCGCCCCCCCGTCCCACCGCTCCGCCCACGCGGCCGCGGCGCACCTGGCCGCGACCGCAAGCAGCCGGGGCTCCCAGCCGGCACCCGGGGGCCAGCTGGCCGACGCGCTGCGCCGGCTGCGCGGCTGCGAGTCCGGGGGGGACTACGGCGCTGCGACGGGCAACGGCTACTACGGCGCCTACCAGTTCGACCTGGGCACCTGGCGCAGCCTGGGCTACGGCGGGGTGCCGTCCGCGGCCAGCCCGGCGACCCAGGACGCCGCTGCGGCGACGCTGCACGCGCGTCGGGGGTGGGCCCCGTGGCCGGTGTGCTCGCGCACGGTCGGCCTGCGTTGAACTGGCCTGGGCTGATCGGCCTGGGCTGATCGACCTGGGCTGATCGGCCTGGGCTGACCAGGGCGTGCAAGGCTGGCCCGTGACCGACGGGCCCGGCCTCTCCCCCACGTACCACCTGCGTCAGCTCTCCCCGGACGAGTTCGGGATGGTGCGCTTCTGGGACCTCGCCCGTGACCTGCACGCCGCGGCCCAGGTGCGCCATCCCCGGCCGCGACCACCGCTGGAGTTCCTACCGGCGGCGCCGAACTGATCTGGACGTGGGACACCCCGTGGGGCGAGGGCGTCACCGCCACCGTCGGGACCGCCGTGGTGCTCGTGGAGAGCTCCACGACGCTGACCTCGGTCACGGTGGCGGCGCTGGACGAGGAGGCGCTGCGGGCCACGCTCGCGGCAGTCGAGGCCAGCGCCCCCGAGCCGGCCCCGGTCGAGGAGGAGGTGCCGGTCACCGTCTGGTCGGCCGGCCGTGACCGGGCCAACCGGTGGCCGCGGGAGCTGCGGGTGCCGGCCTGGGCGGAGATCGGCCGGAACTACCCGCCGGCGGCCCGCACCGCCCTCGACCCGCTCATGGCGCTGCGCGAGGTGACCGGTTCCGGGCGGCTGGTGCTCTGGCACGGTGAGCCCGGCACCGGCAAGACCACCGCGATCCGCGCCCTGATGCGGGCCTGGCGGCCGTGGGCGCGGGCGGAGCTGGTGGCCGACCCGGAGCGGCTGTTCGGCGACGTGGACTACCTCGTGCAGGTGCTGACCGCCGGTGGCCCGCCGGGGCCCCGTGCGGCCGAGGAGGCGCGTGGGGGTGGGACGCCGTGGCGGCTGATCGTGGCCGAGGACGCGGACGAGTTCCTGCGCACGGACGCCAGGCAGCGCGCCGGTGCCGACCTCTCGCGCCTGCTGAACCTCACCGACGGGATCCTCGGCCAGGGCCTGCGGGTCGTGCTGCTGCTGACCACCAACGAGGAGCTCGACCATGTGCACCCCGCGCTGGTCCGGCCGGGCCGCTGCCTGGCCAGGGTCCGCTTCCCGCGGTTCACACCCGCAGAGGCGACCGCCTGGCTGGGCACCCCGGTGCCGGGTGCCGGCGAGGCCGGCTCGACCCTGGCCGAGCTGGTGGCCGCCCGCGACGGCGAGCAGGTGCTGGGCGAGACCGGTGCGGGGCGGCCGCTGCCCATGGGGGCCTACCTGTGACGCGATGTGTCCAGCCGTGCGTGCGCGCTGCCGATACTCCGACTGTGCTGACCCCCTATCGCCGGCTGCGCGCCGGCCTGTCCGTGGCGGCCCTGGCCGTCCCCGCCCTGCTGCTCGCCGGAAGCACCCAGGCCGTCGCGCTGCCCGGTAACCCTGGCAACGGCGCCACCGCCAACGCGAACCCGCCGGGCAGCGGCCGCTGCGCTCCCATGACGACGAGGAAGGTGGCCGGCACCCTGATCGGCGCGGGCGGGCTGGGCCTGGACGCCACCATCGGGATCGACCTGCTGGACGCCTCGGGCCGCAAGGTGCGTGCCGCGACCGGATGCCCCTCCGGCGGCGACTACGGCGCGGTGCTGCAGCTCAACCACTACGTCCGATCCTCCGGTGCGCCGGTGGGGAGCCGGCAGACCGACGCCCGCGGCCGGGACCAGGGCCTCGTCGACCCGCACTTCGCCCTGCTGAACCTGCCGGCGAACGTCACCCAGGTCTTCGTCGAGACCTACAACCGCGACTACCTCGGCGCCCCCTGCGGGCTGTCCTGCGCCGGTCCCCTCGACGTGAAGCACTTCGCCCTGGTCAACGAGCGCAGCCTCACCCCCGGCCCGCAGACCGCCAACCTCACGCTGACCCCGGTCCCGGCGTCGCAGACCGGCTCGCTGAAGCTGATGTTCAACCGCAGCGACATCGCCTCGGTGCTGGCCTTCGACTTCACCAGGAGCGCGCCGGCGAACGGGTGGGCCATCGCCGGCCCCACCGCCGGTGGCGTCCATGGTCACGCGTCGACCTGGCTCGCGCCGGCCCTGCCGACTGCGTCGCGG
>JAABUZ0100004845.1_pt1 | contig 18211 bp, 20 predicted proteins | sample 5562091 | NCBI WGS metagenome assembly JAABUZ01 (sample SAMN12813069, study PRJNA571459) | rock metagenome | isolation source: Antarctica rocks | place: Antarctica: Victoria Land, Linnaeus Terrace sud | collected 2015-12-21
ACTTCGGCGCCGATCCCAACGTCGCCAACATCGGCGACGAGTACATGTTCGGCCCCGCTCTGCTCGTCGCCCCCGTCACCGAGCAGGGCGTCACCTCACGCCAGGTCTACCTGCCCGCCGGCCCCGAAGGCCCCGATCGCACCCTCTGGTACAACTTCTGGACCAACGAGCGCCTTCACGGCGGCCAGACCGTCACCGTCTCCGCACCCATCGACATCATCCCCGTCTTCGTTCGCGCCGGTTCCATCCTTCCACTCGGCTCGGTGGTTGAAAGCACCAACGAAAAGCAGACCGTCGCGAGTCTCCGCGTCTATCCCGGCGCTGACGGCAGCTTCGATCTCTACACCGACGACGGCGCCACCTACGCCTATGAGCAGGGCCACTCCCAAACCAGCCATCTCCACTGGTCCGACAGCACCCACAAACTCACCCACACCGGCGACGACCTCACCTGCGGTGCAACCATCGATGTCATCCCCCGCTGATCCTGTTCACTCTTGCGATCGCCTCTGCCCTTGCCTTCCGTTCTCTATTCTGAGCGCAGCGAACCAACCTGCCGTCGCCATTGCCCCCTCTTTTGCTCGTCATTCAGGAGCGCCGAGAAGGAATGTGCCTTTGCCTTTGCCGTTTCCTGCTGTTCCGCTCTCTCTTAGCACGAGACAACAGACCCACTCTCGCGCTAAACTTGACGCCGTCGCACAGAAGGACAAGCGTTTGCCTCAAACGCAGCAAAGTCTGCAATCGTTTTCATCAAAGTCCACATCCCTATGACACCTCGCCGTCTGCTCCCCCTCCTCTGCCTGGCCGTCGCATCCGCTGCCGGCAACGCGCAATCCGCGAAGCACCCCCAGGCTCCCGATACCAGGTCCATGCCTTGGATGAACACCACGCTCGGCCCCGACGAGCGCGCCGACCTCGTCGTCAAGCAGCTCACGCTCGACGAGAAGATCCAGCTCGTGCACGGCATCGGCTGGGGACCCTTGCGCGAGGGCGATCCCGTTCCCGCCGATAACAATGGCGGCGCCGGGCAGGTTCTCGGCATCCCCCGCCTCGGCATCCCCTCCATCCAGCAGGCAGACTCCGCCGTCGGCGCGCGCATGGCCGCATCGCAGTCCCGCTACGCCACGCTGTTGCCTTCCGTGCTCGGTGCCGCCGCCTCGTGGGATGCCGAAGCCGCCCATCTCTACGGCGACGTCATCGGCCGCGAACTCCGCGCTCAGGGCTACAACCAGTCCATCGGCGGCGGCGTCGATCTCGCCCGCGACCCCCGCAACGGCCGCCTCTTCGAGTATCCCGGGGAAGATCCCGTGCTCGCCGGAACCACCGTCGGCCACCTCATCCTGGGCCTGCAAGGCAACAACATCATGGGCGATATCAAGCACTACGCCTTCAACGATCAGGAGACCGGCCGCACCGTGGTCGACGTCCATCTCGACCGCAAGGCTGCTCACGAGTCCGACCTGCTCGCCTTCGAGATCGGCATCCGCATCGGTCACCCCGCCTCCGTCATGTGCTCCTACAACAAATTCGAGGGCGACTGGACCTGCGAAAACGACTGGCTCCTGAACCACGTCCTCAAGGACCAGTGGAAGTTCCCCGGCTTTGTTGTCTCCGACTGGGAGGCCACGCACTCGACCGTCAAGGCCGCCAAAGCCGGCCTCGACATGCAGATGCCCGGCGAAGAGCACTTCGGAGCGCCGCTCAAGCAGGCCGTCCAGTCCGGACAGGTGCCTCAGGCGCGTCTCGACGACATGGTCCACCGCATCCTCCGCTCGCTCATCGCCACCGGCGCCCTCGATCACCCGTCCACACCGCGCTTTGTCGTCGACCCCTTCAAAGGCCGCGATGACGCTCAGCACATCGCCGAGGAGTCTATCGTCCTCCTCAAAAACGACGGCAACCTCCTTCCGCTCGGCCCCTCGGTCCACTCCATTGCCGTCATCGGAGCCCACGCCGACATGGGCATCATGTCCGGCGGCGGCTCCGCCCAGGTCGACGCTCCGGGCGGCGACGCCATCCACCCCGGCCAGTCCACCAAGTGGGGTCAGTCGGTCTACTTCCCCTCCGCTCCCCTGCGTTACATCCGCGAGCATGCTCCATCCGCCAAGGTCGAGTTCAACGACGGCACCGACGCTGCCGCCGCTGCCAGGTTCGCCAGGTCCGCCGACGTGGCCATCGTCTTCGCCGACCAGTACATGAGCGAGGGCGCCGACTCACCCACGCTCGCGCTTCCGCACCGGCAGAACGCCCTCATCGAAGCCGTCGCCAAGGCCAACCCTCACACCGTCGTCGTCCTAGTCACCGGCAATCCCGTCTCCATGCCCTGGGTCGGGCAGGTCGCTGGCATCATGGAGGCCTGGTACCCCGGCATCGCCGGCGGGCAGGCCATCGCCAACCTCCTCTTCGGCACCGTCAATCCGTCCGGCAAGCTGCCCATCACCTTCGCGAAGTCCGAGAGCGACCTGCCCCATGCCGACATCTTCGGCCTGGCCCGGCCCAGGGGCGACGCCGGCCTGCCCGAGCACTGGGCCGAGCAGCAGAAGAAAGTCAGCTTCCCCGCCGACTACACCGAAGGCGTCCGCTTCGGTTACAAATGGTTCGACTCCGAGCATAAAGAGCCGCTCTTCGCCTTTGGGCACGGCCTCTCCTACACCACTTACGCCTACTCCGGCCTGACCGCGGACGCAGCCAGCCACAGCGCTACGTTTACCGTGCGCAACACCGGCAAGGTCGCGGGCGAGGAGATCGCCCAGGTCTACGTCCAGCTGCCGGCTGCATCGGGAGAGAACTTCCGCCGCCTGGTCGCGTGGCAGCGCGTCCCCCTTGCCGCCGGCGAAAGCAAGCAGGTCACTCTCAACGTCGATCCGCTCTACATCTCCGTCTGGGACACCGCCGAGGACAACTGGAAGGTCCTGCCGGGCGACTACACCGTCTCCGCCGGAGGCTCCTCGCGCGACCTGCCCCTGACCGCGAAGGCGACCGTGCAGTAGACCGGCAGGGCGCCACTATCTCACCACAGAAAAACGGTTCCGCACCACGCGGAACCGTTCGTTTTTTCACCACAAACTACTCTGGATCGCCTACCACCACACCGAACCCGTTCGTTCCCAGGTACACCCGCCCCGCCACCCGAGGATCGCCCGTAATCGGCGCCACAACCCCGTACTCATGGTCCTTGTCGTCGATCCGAGCCCACGTTACGCCGGCATCCGTCGAGCGGTAAAATCCTTTGTTTCCATCCACATCTCCGGAGACGTACATCGCCTCCGGCCCACCCTCGAGCGCCTTGCCCAGGCCCAGCGCATAGGCCATCCGGACGTGGCCCAGCTTCGTGAGCTGGCCACCCTTCTTCCGCCAGATTCCTCCTAGGCCGTACATCCACACGTCGCCCGCCTCCGCCCCCGCGACCAGGTGCAGCTTGTACTGCAGCCCATCCTCGATCTTGCTCATTCCGGAGCCGATAGCCATCGTCGACAGAACTCCGTGAGACCGATCCATAACGAAAAAGCTGCCCGCCACCGACCGCTCCGGGACCACCTCCAGATCGTGCCCGTCCGATACCTCTTGCCAGCTCAGACCTTTATCCCTCGATCCAAACGCTCCGGCGGAGGTCGTCCAAACCAGCGCTTCGCCATCCGCCGAGATCGCAATTTGTCCGCCCTTCTCCGTCTCCGGTGGCTCCACGGCGAACGGCTTCCACGTCCTTCCCCCGTCGTCCGAGTATCCTCCGTGGCTCACCCCCGACCACACGCGACCTGCCATCGCAACGTGCTCGGGAGCCTGCGATGCCACCGCGATGCTGTCGCAGTTTGACAGCCGCGGCGGCCCAAGCACCGCCGGAGCGACGCCGGCCCCGACGTCGTCCGCCCGGAAGCAGCCGATATCTCTAAGTCCTGCAAACAGCTGTGCTCCGCTCCGAGGGCTCACCAGCGAGAGGACGGCTGTCTCCTCAATCCCGACCGCGCCCACGCTCCACGCGGTCGCGCGCCCGTGATCGGACCTGTGCAGATCGTGCGTTGCCCAGATTGTCTCGCCCGTGCCGTACAGCAGGTGGTCCGAATCGAACGGGTCGATGGCGACCGCGCCCATCCAGTGGCCCATCCCGACAACTCCGCTCTCGTTGCGGAGCCACGGACTCGCGGCTGCATCCAGCTTCGCTTTCTCGCGCAGGCTCACCCACCGCTTTCCGCCGTCGGTACTCGCAAATAACGTGTCCCCTGGCTTCCAGCGGTCGATCGTCGAGACCACAACCGTACCCTCGCGTTCGCGGTCCAGAGCCAGGCCGCCGTACCCGCCGCCCGCCCCGGCTGTCTCGGGCGTGACATCCTTCCAGGCTCCCTCCTTGGACCGCCGCCACACCGCGCCGGCCGTCATGCCGTTCGGACCGGGCTTGTTCCCGTAGGTCAGGTACATCGCACCGCTCCGGTCCACGGCCGCATGGTTCGGCAGCAGACCGCGCGGCGCACCGTTCACGGGCGTCCAAGTCGCCCCCGCGTCCTCCGAGAAGAAGAGATTGTCACCCGCGTTGGATACGCCCACATAGACCGCTCCCGGAGACCCATCCCTCTTCAGTCCGGCCAGCACAAACGTGAGACCCACACCATTCTCCGCATGCCCGGGAAACGAGTCCACGCGAGCCCACGTCGTGCCGCTATCCAGGCTTCTCCAGAGGCCATCCAGGCGCGTCGCCAGATAGAGCGTTCCGGCATGCAGCGGGTCCAGCATCAGGCGCTCGCCCGCGAACCGTCCCTCCTCGTTCGCGCCCAGCTTGAAGGGCAGAGCCAGCGTCTCGAAGCTCTTGCCGCGATCGTGCGATCGGAGCAGAGCGCCGTTGGGCGAGCTGGCGTGGGTATACGTGCCCGCAGCCAGGTAAAGGTCGTCCGGATGCGCCGGGTCGACTGCCATGCTCTCGATGCCGACCAGGTTCGATCTGCCGATCGGGATCCACTCGCTCAGCGCCGTCCATCGTCGCGCAGCATCGTCCCACCGGTACGCGCCGCCGATATCCGTCCGGCAGTACGCCAGTCCCTTCACCGCCGGGTGAAAGAGAATGCCGGTGATGAAGCCCCCTCCGACAACATGGAGATGATGGAACCGATAGGCGACGCTGGCGTTCGCGCCACTCTTCTGCGCCGGCGAAGACGCGGGGACGAGCACCAGAAGAACTGCCATGCACCCGCGCCAACAGCTGTGCTTCACGCGCTCCGAGCCTCCATCTTCTCGTCCTTCGTCTGCTATTGCAGCACAGCCACGCCATACTGCGGCAAGGTCAAGCTCGTCGTCCTCGAGCCGTCGAGCACATTCTCCATCGACCTCGGCAGCGTGACCGGCTTTGGCTCCGCCGAAAGATTGATCAGGATCGACACTGTCTTTCCGCCACCCGACCGGACCGAGATATCGACGCCCTCGGGAACGCCCGGCCACACTGCCTCGATCCCGCTCGTCTCCACCATCCACTTGGCCGCGGACGCCATGGTGGAGCCGTCCAGCATCGCGCCGATGTAGGTGATACGTCCCTTGCCAACCTTGCGCGTCACAGCGGCGGGCTGCCCATCCAGCCATCCGTTGCTGGCGCCGTAGCGCATCAGCACCTCGGCATCCGTCGCCGAAACGCTCATCTGCTCCGCCCAGATCCGGTCCGTTCCGCTGCCCCACGTGCCCTGGATCGGAACGTCCTTGTCGAGCGCATAGAACTGCTCGACACGGCCACCGAGCAGATCGACCAGAGGTCCTGGCTGCCGCTTCACCTGGAGCCCGTTGTCCTCATCCTTCATGCCGGAGCGCTGCCCCAGCACCAGGTGCCCGCCGCCGCGGACATACCCTTCCAGATTCTTCGCCGCCGCCGGCGTCAGCACATTCAGCGCCGGTGCGACTACCAGGCTGTAGCGCGCCAGCGCAGACACATCCGAGACCACGTCGACCGATCGCACCAGCGCACGCAGCGGACCGTAGAACTCCGTGAGCGCCGCGACCGGATCGAACGCTTTGTTGTGCCGCTGCCAGTTGATCGCCCACCGGCTATCGTAATCCTGCAGAATCGCGACCTTGGATTCGACGGTCGTTCCGGCAAGCGCCGGCCCGGCCTTCGCGAACTCCGCCCCCAGCTGCACGACCTCCGGGTAGAGCGGCACCGGCGTTCCATCCGCTCCAACCAGGACGCCGTGGTACTCCTCCTGCCCGTTCAGCGCGCTGCGCCACTGCCAGTAGCTCACCGCCTCGGCTCCATGGCCGACGTCGTGCCACGCCATCGCGCGCACCTCGCCTTTATCAAGCGCATTGTTGTTCGCAGACCAGTTCACCGAGCCAGGCTGCGTCTCCATCACCCAGAAGTTCCTGTGCAGGAAGCCCCGGGTGAGATCGTGCGCCATACCGTTACGAATCGGGTCCAGGTAACCCGTTCCGACGTAGTCGTCCCATGAGGCAAAATCGAGATCCTGCGCGACTTTGTAGTGGTCGTACCCGTCGAACCAGCCCATCATGTTGGTCGTGATCTTCTGCCGCGGCTCCGCGTACCTCCGAATCGCATCGAGGTGCAGCCTGGAGTAGCTGCGGTACGTATCGGTTACAAATTGCTTCCAGTTCAGCAGCAGACCGGGATTGCCGTACTTCGTCTCGATCGGAATCTGTCGCCAGTCCGAGTAGCTCTCGCTCCAGTAGGCCGTCGTCCATCGCGCATTCAGGTTGTCGAGCGTGCCATACTTCGCGTGGAGCCAGTCCTGCCACTGCCGCTTCGTGTCGGCGTCGTACGACTCTGCCGCAAGCTCATTGTCGATCTGCCAGCCGATCACGTTTTTGTCGTGCCCGAAGCGCTCCGCCATCTTCTCCGTAACACGGCCGACCAGCTCGCGGTACTTCGCGCTGGTGAAGTTGAACTGCTCGCGATTGCCGTGTTCGTCCTTGCGCCCATCCTCCATGGTGCGTAGCGTGTCGGGATACTTCTGCGTCAGCCATGCCGGAGGCGCCGCTCCCGGCGTTCCCAGCACGACCTGGATATGGTGCCGCTCGGCGGCCCGTATCGCATGCTCCACCCAGTCCAGCTTGAAGTCGCCCTCGCTCGGCTCAAGCGCGCTCCACGCAAACTCCGTGATGCGCACAAAGGTGACGTGCGCCTGCTGCATCAGCAGCAGGTCGGCATCCCACCGCGACTCGGGCCACTGCTCCGGATACCACGCTGTCCCCAGAGAGAGGGGCGGCGCATCGGGCACAGCGGTTGCCTGCTGTGCCGGCGCGGCAACACCGGCAAGGCCCAGCAACAGACACATCTCGGCGAGACTCCTCCAACGCATCATCGATCTCTCCCCACGCGCTCAGTCAGCCAGCCTCGAATCCAACGAGACAGTGGGCCGAACGAACACGCCCCAGCATAGCGCGATGCGCGGGCACCGAGCCAGCGCAGGCACGCCGTTTCCCGTTACGGCAGAGGAAGGATCAGGTGCAGGCACGACCCCGTCCTGCGACGCTTGCCGAAAGTCGTCGCGTCCGTTCAAAACGCGCGCACCGAGCTTGCCGCCGGCCCTGGTCAGGAGAGACGTGAGCCAAGCCACGTGGGGAGCGCAGGGCGTCAGGGGCATCGCCAAGCAGTGGGAATGGTGGCCAGAGACGGGATCGAACCGCCGACGCCGGCCTTTTCAGGGCCGCGCTCTACCACTGAGCTATCTGGCCTTGGCAGACGTACCGCACCGGTGGGCTGCCAAGATCGCCACCGTGCCTGCAGACGCAACCGGAACCTCTGCAGCGCCTGTCGCACCGGCCAGTCTCAAGAGGAAGTCCGCAGGAGGAGGGCGCCAGCATGGCAAACGCAAGCCAAGTATAGCAACCCCGCCGCTGAGCGCAAACACGCGTCGCGATCTGAGAGTGGGTCAGTTTGAATCCGCGGTTCTGAAGAGCAGAAATCGACACCTTTGGGTTATGAACCCAAAGAACAACGCATTCTATGCCTGAGCTTTCATCTTTGACTCAGGGTTAGCGAGTTTACCCCGAGTCACGCCGATCAAAATCGAAGCGATGATGATTCCGCAAAGACCCATTACAAGTTCCGGACTCCACCGGTCGCGTAGGGTTTGGTCGCCCAGCAATGCCGCCAACCAACGTGAGGCAGTGTTGAATATCGCGTGTACCAAAATCGCAATGGTTAGGCTTTGACCGGAAAGATTGAAGAGGAACGTCATCAGACCTGAAAGCCCAAGAACAATCAGAATGTAGTATGGGATGCTGCTGGAACTCCAGGATAGACAAAGAAATAATGGGAGATGCCAGCAGGCCCAAAGAATTCCGAGGAAAAGGGAGGCTTTCCAGGGAGCCATCATTTTCTCCAGTCTAGGAAGCGCAAAACCTCTCCAACCGGGCTCTTCCCCCAGCGGGCCACCGATCAAGGTTGAATAGCTGAACACCGAGAAAGACAGGAGAGCGCTCCAATGCAACGTCCAAGGTGCCCTTACCAGCACAATCGCTGGCAGGATAGCGAAAGTCAGACATAGCAGCGGTGCGCATAGCAGCATCGTCAAGAACCATCGAAGTGGGTTTGTGATCGACCTTTTTCTCGGCCATCGATGCTCCGTCACTCTTAAAGTAATCAGAGCTGAGAGCGAAGGTGCCAGTGTGCCCAACACTGACATGACCGGAAGGGGGAGTGTAAGCGGAATCCAGCCCAGACCTGCACGCGACAATCCGAGCAGCAGGAAGAAGAGCCACGCGATGCCGTATGCAAGACCAAAAAAGATGACAAGTTGTCGACTCTCTAAGCTTCGAGTCATCCACGCTCCTAACACCTTTCAAGGTATATACGACTCCAGCTACTCCAGCATGTGTCCAAAAGTGGCCTCAGAGGAGTTGCAGCCATCAGTACAACGTTGAAATGGGTTCTTTGCACGCATGATAATGTCCTTACCATGCGCCTGCGCCGCGCCGCTGCTCATAGTAGAGAGGTTGTGTCGGCACTCGCGAAGAGCGGCACTGGAATGGCGACCATGCCGGTGTCCTCGAAGCTCAGGATCGTCTGTTCGTGTCCGTCCGGGTGTTGCTCTCGCCACAGTTTTAAGAGGAGTGCCGACATATGACGGCGCACCACGCGTGTGCGGCTGACGATGGCGTGACAAGCGGGGCACAACGAGATCATCAGGTGCAGCCGTGAACACCCGGCACCCGATGATGGACCACGATCGAGCGCTTCCCGCGTCCAGAAGCTCCGCAAGCCCGGCAGCAATAGCCGTCGCGCTTGAGAACCTGTTCCCGCAGACCGCCGAAGTATTCCGCATCTTGCCGTTTGAGCGTGTAGCAGGTGGCGCACATGCCCAGGGCGAGAACCTTCCCTCCGCCGCAACGGCAGTGCAGCGATCGCTGAATGCCTGCTCTGATCTTCTTCACTTCCCTCTCCCCTTCCCCTGGAGAAAGAGCATCTCGCTTCCCCGCACAACTCCAGGCCGGACCGGTAGGGCAAACCCGAGCTCCACCAGCCGCGCCAGGGGAGCCGTGAAGCCGCCCGACTTCGCATTGCTGTACCCGGCCAGCTCGACACGGGTAAGGCTCTCCGGAAAAGCAGCGATGAGGAGGGTGAGCATCTTCCGCTCCCCTTCCCCGAGCAGGTTGTAGATACGCTCCTGTAGGTCCTTTGTAGTCGCAGGGCGGCTGGGCATATTTGCGGCTTCGCGCCCGGCAGCAGTCAGCGCAGCCTTGCCGCCGCTCGACTCCGCCAGTCCCTTCCGGTCAGCGCAGCGACGGGTGCGGCAAAGCCGCCGCTCTTTGGATTCGAGTATCCCGCGAAGGCAGCTAGTTGAGTCTTCGAAGGGGCGGTGACACCGACCGCTTCAAGGCTTGCCAAAGCATCGAGGATCTTCTGTTCCGAGCTCGAAACAGCGCCATTCGTATAGGTCACAGATTCCGGTTCCGCGATCTCCATGCTCATCCCAGGGATCACCAACGGTTGAGGGGAACCTTTACCGGCAGCTTCAGCGGCGAGGCCATGTCAGGAACCGGAATCGGCTCCCCATCGCCATCCCCTTCAAGCTTGCCGATCAGCGCCTTCAGCCCCTGAAGGATTTGTTTGCTGGTTTCGTCGGCTTCCCGCAGCTTGAGCGCATATCCGGCAGCCAATTCCGCCGCGGGCCGTAGCTTGGCGATCTCCGCCCGGAGTTGCGCGAGCTCGATACCCATGTCCGGCTGAGCGCGGTTCCCTGCCCTCTCCAGATCCGCAATTCGTTGGCGCAGGAACTCCGGCGAGTTCTCCTGCGCATGCCGCGCCGAGTCCGCGATTTCCCGGCCGAGCTGCTCGATGTCGATCGGAGCCAGTACCTTCGGCAATCGCTGTCTCTCACCGGGCTTCGGCGTCGCGCCGGAGTTGAACGTCTCGCGCGCACGCACTTCCACGCGTTCGCCGATGCCGAGCGAAGCCGAGCAGAAGAAGGCACTTCCCACGGGAAGACTGGGCAGCGCACTCTCCACTTCGCCAGCGAATTCGACAGAGACCTCGCTTTTGATCCAGTCCGTCGCGGCCTTGATGTCGAGCGGATGGCTCATCCGCAGCACGGTGAGGATGTCGACCTGGCTGAGGACCTTTTTATTGATATCTGCCGGCCGCTGCGTATCATCGTGACCCCGATACCGCGGACGCCGCCCTGTTTCACCAGGCGGCTCACGGTACCCAGGCAGACTTTCTGCCCCCGGTTCTCTGTCAACTGCGGAGCGAACGTGTCGGCCTCGTCGATATAGAGGTGGAGCGCGGTCCGGTTGATGCGAAGTAATTCACTCGCAAAGTCGGACGTGAACCTGATTTGGTCTTCCGTCAACATCAGACCCACGTCGAAGATGGCCGAGAAGCCGTGCTCGACCAGAGCCGTCGCCAGCATTCGGCCGGCATGGGGTTCGAGCGGAGCATCGGCATGGTCTCCGCCGAAGACGACCACCGGGTACCCCGGTCCATCACCGCCGGCGGACGACCGCAATCCCCACCATGCGCCGGTCGGATCGATGGCTGCGATCTGCTGTTTATGGCGGAGCAGCTCCTCCGCCTGGACCGAGGCGGTGTAGCTCTTGCCGCTTCGCTTCCGCGCCAGAATCGCCTGGGTCGATGTCACCAGCTCTATCGGCAGCGAAAATCCGTCCTTGCCGATTCGGAGAGGCATCACTTCCCTGCTCCCGCTTTGTCCATGTATCTATATACGGTAGTCCGGTCGATGCCGAACTCGCGGGCAAGCTGAGCCTTGACTCCACCGGCCGCAAGCCGCGCCCGGAGTTCAGCCGCCCGTGCCGCCGGCAGCGCCGGCTGGCCGCCACGGTAGACTTTGTTCTTCTTGGCGATCGCAATGCCCTCTCGCTGGCGTTCCCGAATCAGCGCGCGCTCGAACTCCGAGAAGGCGCCCATGACGCTCAACAGGAGATTGGCCATCGGCGAGTCCGCCCCGGTGAACGTCAAGCTCTCTTTCACAAACTGAACCTGAACGCTCCGGCTGGTGAGACCGAGAACGATCCTGCGAAGATCGTCGAGGGTTGCGGGCCAGCCGGTCCATCGAATGGCAGATGACGGTATCGCTTCCGCACGAAGGCCAGCATCGCATCGAGCTGCGGCCGCTTCGTATCCTTACCGGAAGCCTTGTCGAGGAAGGTTCGGTCGAGATCCACTCCGTCGAGCTGACGCTGTTCGTTCTGATCGAGTGTACTCACCCGTATGTAGCCGACGCGCTGGCCAGATGAAGACTTCTTCGACCGAGATGTTGCGTCTGGGTCTAAGAGCTTCGCCATAATGTGTAGCATATGAGCAAAACAGCTGTGATCTTCAGCGCTGTTTGGCGGGCTTTCTTCACCGTTAGGTGACGCCAATGACGAGTGTACTTCGGGCGGCGTTGACCACGCCGTCCGTGATCACGGTCAGCTCGTTAAGCCGGAGAACGCGTTCGATCTGCAGGAAGAGTCTGCGCAGTAGCCGGAAGTTTCCTCCTGTGATCCTTGCGATGCTGAAAACCGCTACGGATCAAGCTTCGCAAAAAGAGATGCAGGCCTCCAATGCAATGCTTGGAGCCTTACGCGAGATGGACGATCGAGTCCACCGCTTAGCTACGGAGAAGCGCATGCCGATCCGTAGAAATCCGTTCTCGCTGAAGGTCGTTGAATCTTGGGCAGCTTCAATTGTGTGTGAAAAGAGATTCAATGACGAATTCTGTTCAAGCACTTGAGAATCAATATTCTCTGCCGCGAGAGAGTCTTTCGCAGTTGCTCGCCCCCGGTGCAGCTGCCGATCAGCTGAATCAACTGCGGACATCGATACAAAAGTCGAGACAACTACTGGTTGCGTTCCTCACAGCTTGCTCCCGAAGCTCAGCTCTCCCAGCAGCAGCGTAGGACGACGTCTCTTATGCCTTATCGTCGCTACGCTTCTGTCATTCCCCTGGTTTGTGCCTTCAACCATGTGTCGCCATCAAGGCGACCTCCAGGGGCGTCCTGCCGATGCGCGCGTGCAACTGGAGGGCACTGGAAGTGCCGCTGACGGAGGACCCGAAACTGACACAAACTATGGTCCCTTTGGTTCTCCGAGGATTTCTGGCTGCTGGTTACAGCAAGGAGGTCGGACAGTTCTCTCCGCCTTGCATGCATCGTCTGCGCTAACGCTTACGGGCTCTGTTTGCAGAATCCTTACCCGAGCTTCGTATTCATCCCGGATTGTGAGCGGCCACGTCAAGTGGCGGGGATCGTCCCTTCGGGACGGTGTGACCGTTGCAAATGGTTCGAGGGCCGTGGCGGTGAGGCGATTCAATCTATGGCTGCGGAGGCAACTGAAGCCCGATCGATGCGTTCTCCTCAGGAGTTGCCAGCCAGCATTGATTTTGCTGAGCCGCTTCGACAATCCTGGCCATCACGCTCGCGTCTGGCGCTTGGGGAGGGTGGGCAGAGTCCACTGGCCGACCTATCCCACGAAAGAACCCATACACAAAGGGTCCGGTGACGACGATCGCGCGACATGCGACCTGCCCGCTGTTTCGCCAAGCATGCTTTGCGGAGCCAGGCACGACTGCGAGTTCGCCGGCGCGGACTGCCCGCCAGCCCGACGTACTTCCGTCGTCAAGATAGAGTTCCATCCCACCCTCTAGGAGATAAAAGCTTTCAGGATCAGGATGACTATGAAGTGGCACGATGATCCCTGCTGGAAGTGTTCCTTCCATAATGCAGTGATCGCCGCCACCCAGTTCCTCCGGGCTCGCGAGATAACGAACAAGTCCGCCAACAACGTCGAACTGCTGAAGATTTTCTGTTCCAGTAATCAAAAGTGTCTCCTCTGAGGTGCTTGGCACTCGCAGTGTAATTTGACGAGAGATTGTGCAGCGTAGTAGTCCTGATCCGCGCTTTATCGTCCTGTATTCTCGCGAATCAGACAGTCTTGTCCCGGCTTATCTCAGCCGCATGCATGTGTCCCGGGATGTCCTAGCTGTCGGCATCGTTGACTTCGCTCCGCCCTCAACGGGCCTTCCGTTTGGATTGGTCCTGCGACACGCGCGTCTCGTCGGAAAAGTCGTGCAATTTGAGCTTACGTCTCTGACGTTCAGTCGATAGCCCGCATCTTCTTTTCGAGTTGCCATCAGCCGATGTTGCGGAGCAGCGTGCGGTAAACAGTTGGACGAGAAATAGAGAAGAGCTCTGCCAAGTCGCTGATCGTGTACTGGCCTGTTCCATGCATACGGCCCAGCTCCTTCTGCTGCTTGTCTGACAGCTTGGGCTGTTTGCCCCGGAGTCTGCCTTTTGCGCGAGCGATCTTCATGCCTTCCCGGGTGCGCAGGCGAATCAGGTCGGCTTCAAACTCCGCGAATGTCGCCAGGATGTTGAAGAACATTTTGCCCATGGGATCGGCTGGGTCGTAGCGGCTTTGGCCGAGTGCTAACGTCACGCCCCGTGCTGCCAACTCATCTGCGATAGAGCGTGCATCGGGAACCGAGCGGGCGAGCCGATCCAGCTTCGGCACTACCAGCGTATCGCCCTTGCGAACAGCGGCTAGTGCCTGGTTAAGGCCTGGTCTGGCCCGGGCCGTTCCAGTCAGTCCGTGATCCACATAGATCCGGTCCGCCGCTACGCCCAACTCGGCAAGTGCTGCCCGCTGGGCGGAGAGGTCTTGTTTGTCCGTGGAGCACCGTGCGTAGCCGATTAGAGTTTTTGGCATGAGAACTGGCACGCTTAACGGGCCTCATGTGAGAGAGGCACCGCACCAGATATGTGAGACGCGGATTCCTGGCTTTCCGGCGATCCCATGATCGTTCCCGAGCTGTCCGTTGAAGGATCGTCTTACGGACACAGTTCAGAGCGTGGTCCAAGGGTGTGCTATGCACTTGGAAGACAAACCTGCGGCGATGGCAGAACTCACCGAGGCGCAGCGTGAGCAAGCGATGGCTCGCTTCCGCATACTCCGTCCCCACACACTGAGAGAGGAGTTCCGCTTCCAAGAGCGGCGGAAGCAGCAGGCGTGGGGCTACGAACTGTGGAGCGATGGCTTGCCCAGTATCGTGCCGATGGCTTGGCTGGACTGGTTCGGCAAACCCGTGAGGACCGCGGACGCCGAAAGTTGCCGGCGGAGGCAGTTGAACTGATCGAAGGATTGTTCCTAAAGTAGCCACGGCCTTCCGCTGCTGCTGTTCATCGTCGCGTACTCACACTTTGTAAAGAACGGGGGGTGGCCGCTGCCTTCCTACAGCAGCGTGTACGCCATCATCCGTCAGCTCGATCCAGCCTTGACCACACTGGCTCACGAAGGTCCTGCCCGTTTTCGCGACCAGTTCGAACTGGTGTATCGCCACCGCAAGCCACCCGAATGCAATCTGGCAAGTCGATCACACCCAGCTCGACCTGCTCATCCGAGACGCAAGCGGCGAAGCAATCAAACCGTGGCTGACCACAGTGATTGATGACCACTCTCGCGCTCTGGCCGGGTATTCGGTCTTTATTGGAGCGCCATCGGCCTTCTAAACTTCGCTCGCGCTCCGTCAGGCGATCTGGCGCAAAGCAGACCCGCTCTGGGCTATGTGCGGTATTCCAGACGTGCTTTATGTCGATCACGGCAGCGACTTCACGAGCCAGCATCTTGAGCAAGTGGCTGTGGACCTGCACTTCAAACTCGTCTACTCCCACTATTGCCCGTCCTCAAGGACGCGGGAAAATCGAGCGTCTATTCGGAACCCTCAACACCGAACTGCTACCTGAACTGCCCGGCTATCTCAAGCATGGCAAGACGGCAACCGAACCCAAACTGTCTTTGGCTGAATTGGATCGCGCTCTCGGCACCTTTCTGGTAGGCACCTACAACCCCCGAGTTCATCGAGAGATTCGCGTCGCACCGCAAGCCGCCTGGTCGGGTAACGGCTGGCTGTCCCGCATGCCGAACAGTCTTGAGGATCTGGATTTGTTGCTGATCTCGGTCGCGAAAGCCCGCACTGTCCACCGTGACGGCATTCACTTCTAAGGCATCCGGTACATGGACCCCACACTTGCCGCATACGTGAAAGAGGCCGTGACGATTCGCTACGATCCACGCGACGTTGCTGAAATTCGTGTCTTTCACCGCAATCGGTTTCTCTGCCGTGCCGTAAGCCCCGAGCATTGCGGCCAGGCAATCACGTTGAAGGATATCCAAACCGCACGCTCGGCTCATCGCCGCGCATTTCGTGGGCAAATCAGGGAACGCGTCACTCCAGTGGCAGAGTTCCTTTCTCCGCACACGGATATCACGATAGCACCGGCCTCAGAGCCTCCAGTCGCGGTGCGGCGAAAGGTCAAACTTCATACCTACCGGGAGAACCTTGAATGAGAACGACCAAAGCACCCCGTCGTGCAGAGGCTTTCATCGTCACGAAAGAACACCGCCGGTTCGCGGAGTTTGCAAATGTCGTTCGCAAAGAGCGCTACATCGGCCTCTGCTACGGCCCTGCGGGAGTGGGCAAAACACAGTCCGCCAGACGGTACGCTCACTGGCAAACGGTGGAGCCGCTTCTTACTCGCTGGGGACCTCGGGATGAAGCGGACAAGAAGGTTTACGCGACGCTGGCTCGGTCACGAGTACTCTTCTTCACCCCGGATGTCCGAGCCAACCTTTCGAAGCCAGTTTAGTCCCACGCCTCGACTCCAGTGCGCTCTAGGAGCTTCTGTTCAAATGGCGCTAACCTGCTCCCGGCGATGTCGATCAGACTGACCTTGGAATTTCTTTTGTCTGTGAGCCGCTGATCGAGCGATGAAAGGTTGCAGCAGCCCGTTGCCGCCCTCATCCAGTGAGCAGTGGAGCGCGCCTCCTGCAACGTGTGCCAGGTATCGCCAGAGAATAAGGTCGACGACTTTCACCTTCTCACCATTCCTTACAGCAAGGTCCTGACATAGCTCTTCCGCACTGTGGTACCCACACTTCTCGGCCAATCGGGTAAGATGTCCGTCGGGCTTTGCGACATTCAGCCTGAGGTTCTTCGCGAGGTGCCAGACAGTGACCGGACCCACAAACGGAAGCTTCTGTAACTGAACGATTGGATCCTCGAGCACCGCGGCTTTGAAAGCGCCAAATCCCTGTTCGCAAACTATGGCTGCACACCCAAGAATCGCATTCAGTTTCGCCTCGCTGTTCATGGAGGCTTTAGCCGCCATAACGCACTTCTGCCCATCGATACATATCGACTGTGCTGATTCCCAATCACAGAAGCACAGCGATATATGGTCGAACATGCGACGCACGGTCGCTTCCCGGAACCGGAACAGAGGATTACCCATGCCGCTTCTCGAAGGAGCTGCGACTCGGAAAAGGACATGAAGTCTGTTTCCCTCTGCCAAGCTACCTCAGCCTGTAGAGCGAAGGAGCGAGTGTGCTCGCAAGCGCGATTGAACACCTCCTGTGCCTCTGAGGCAGCATCTCTCATTGTCTTCTCCGGAAACCATTGTCTCGGAACCAGAGCTTCACGCGAAATAGCCGGAGGGAAGTTGAGGGGTACTCGTCTAGATGCTTGCTCAACGTCACCTTCAGTTTGTGCTGTCGTTTCAGTGCGAGGAAATCCTTTTCTGGAACCTTAATTCCCACAGCCGAAGCCATATCGTATCGCGCAAGAACACGTCTGTAGGCATGTTCATCTTCTCGGTCGGCGGCCAATAGGTAACCAGCTTCTCGCTTCACTCCGGCGTACAGGTCTAACGTCCTCCTGTGCGCGTCCGATTTGCTCTTCCAATCGGTCTTTAGCTGCACGAGCGTGGCAAAAAACGTCAGTACAGACAGAATGCCTAACCACAAGGTGCTGTCCCAGTGAAACGGGGTGAGACGCTCAGCGATGTTCGGAGCAACAAACACCAATGCAACTACCCAAGTTGAGAAAGCAAGTGTCAGGAGATCAAGAATCAGGGCTCTACGTGCAAGTCGATCTCTCAGCATAGCGTGACTGGTGCTCAGCATGTCGGACACATGCCTAATCCGCTTCATCTCCTCTGATTGCTCATGGCTGAGGATCATTGATCCAAGCCAAATAGCGCTCGCCATTGAGCCGCCGAACCTGCCGCGGTCGCATTCCTCATACGACGAGCTACACGTCCTAAAAGTGACTGGTCACTTGCCGTTCTTCACTATTCGCGGGACCCAGGTAGCCATCAACATGAACGGATTGTCCACTCCGATCCTTGATCGGCGAGAGAACAAGCTCCCTTGCGCGCTCGAACAACGTAGGCAGCATTGCCCGCGTCGTAATTTCCCCCTTATAGCCCTTGAACGCCGAAATACCTAAGCTTTCGATGTGGTAACCACTCAGCTGCTGAGCAGCTGGAAGCTGACCGTTGATCGCTTTTGCGAGTTTGATCGTCAGTATGAGCTTTCCCCCGCATTGCTGGTTGCGTTTGGTTAGAGCTTTCTGGAATGCAATTGGATCGATCTTTGACCAGCCGGTCGTTCTCGATGAGGGCACATGCACATGTCTGCCTGCAGACTCCAGTGCTGGCAAGAGCTGAATTATCATTCCGTCACCATACGCGACGCTCACGGCCATTCGCCCATGTGAAACGGCGGCCGTGCCTCCGAGACCCTCCTTCAGAATGCGCTCCATTTTCCGAAGAACGACTTGCGGACTCTTGCCTTCTAGATCAGTGTCATTGATCACCACTAGGAGCTTGTTGAAATAGGTACTGATCCACAGGCGTAGGCGGTGCTGAGTTCGTCTCAGGGAGTATGCGTGGAGATGAGCGGTTTCAGAATGAGATGTTCAGTTGTGTGACGTTGGAGCAGCGC
>JAABUZ0100004846.1_pt1 | contig 18207 bp, 18 predicted proteins | sample 5562091 | NCBI WGS metagenome assembly JAABUZ01 (sample SAMN12813069, study PRJNA571459) | rock metagenome | isolation source: Antarctica rocks | place: Antarctica: Victoria Land, Linnaeus Terrace sud | collected 2015-12-21
GTTCGACAGCCCGACTGCGTCGCTCGGCGAAACTTCGCGCACGGTTTGGATGGCAACGCCCGTCCCCGGACGTACGAAGCCCGCCACCGGATCGTTCGCGCCTTGCGGCTCCTTGCAGCCGGCGAGCGACCCGAGCAAGACGCTCGCAAGCAGGGCTCGTTTCACGGCGTCGGCCCTTCGGCGGTTCACGCAGGCATCCCCCGCGGCGGTGCGTAAGCGCTCGTTATCGTGAATCGCGAAGACCAAACCACGCCCGTGCGGTGCGCGGCGTGTGGAACCGAAAGCGACGCCGAATCGCGCTCGACGCGGGCGCTGGCGCGCGTGTTCGTGGTGGTCGTCGCGTGCTCGTCGTGTCGCGTTCCGTTCGTCGTTCTCTCGCGCAATTAACGATGCGGTGCAGAGCCGGAACCGGTGCGCTCGTCGTCGCGCTCGCCACCTTCGCGGCGCCCGGATTTGCCTACGCGCGCGCGGCAGCTCCGCCGCTTCCGCGAACGCCGCAGCATACGGAATACGTCGTGGAAGTCAACGCCAAGGGGCAAGTCTCGCGCGTACGCTCGGGCAAATCCGCTCCGGATCGGGCCTACGATACGATGACGCTCGGCAATGCATTGCAAGCCTACATTCGCACGACCGACGGCAAAGCGATCGCCGGCGTCTATCGCCTCAATTACGACTACGATCCGCGCAGTAAGCGGGTGAGGCGTACGGTGCGCCTCGTGCGTAGCGGCGGCGTCGACCCAAAAGAACTTGGAGCCGTCGAGCAGATGGCGCAACTCGCGCGGCGGGGCGCGCGCCCACGGCCGAGCGCCGCTCCCAATACACTACCAGATTTTGGATCGATCACCGGTGTCAATCGCTGAACGCGTCGCGGCCGAAACGCTCGACCCGGTCGCCCTCCTCGAACGCAGTCAACACGCGCGATCGTTCGTCCCAGGTGCGCTGCCGCCGCTCGCGCTACGGCGAATCGTCGAAGCCGGACGTCTCGCACCGTCGCTCTACAACACACAGCCCGTTCGTTTCATCGTCCTGCGCGAACGGGAAGCGTACGAACGCTTCCGCAAAGCTTGCAACGCCTCGCGCGACACTTTCGTTCGTGCTAGAAGGGTGTTTGCGACGATGAATAAGCGGCTGGCGCATCCGGATTTTCTGCGTGGCCTCGAACGCCAACGCACGGGCGACGTTCTGCCGGAACACGGGTACGCGATCGTGCCGTTGCAGGACGACCGCTTAGCGGAATCTGTGGAAGCATGCGCGTGCGCACTCATGGCGATGCAGCTCGAAGCGACTTCGCTCGGGCTAGCGAGCGCATTCAATAGCTGGTCGCGCGGGCTCGGCTTTCAGAAGGACATGGTCGCGTTCTTAGCGGTCCCGGACGGCTTTAAGATTTTCACGAGCCTCGTGGTCGGCAATCCCACCGCACCGCTCGCCGTCGCACCAAAGGCGCGCCGCGCGTTCGACGATGCCGTCTCGTGGCGCTAAAGATCGCGGCGACTTCGACCCGCTGAAGTGGTGGCTGCGCAGCCGCGACGGTATCGACGAAGTGCAGGACCGCGACATCGCTCGCAGCTGCACGTCGAAAGACGCGTACCGGTCCGAAGCCGAAGCGCGCGCCCATGCCGCAATGAACGGCATGGCGGGCGCGCTGTTCTCGTACCATTGCACGTATTGCGAGCAGTGGCACCTTACCAGGCGCCGTACCGGCGGATAGTGCGACCGAATACCGCGTACGTGCGTGAACGGTAAATCACGAAGCTCGGGCCGCCTGTCGGGTCCGATCTGAGCGGCGCCACTTTTTCACCGGCCTGCTAGGCGAACGGAACGCGGCGCTCGATCTACGTCGGGCGTGCGATCACGTCGATCATCGCTTCGACGACGAGCGGGTCGAACTGCGTGCCGCTGTGTTTTTCGAGTTGCGCGAGCGCGCTCTCCGGCGACATCGGCAGACGATAGGGGCGGCGGCCGATCATCGCATTGAACGAATCCGCTACCGAAACGATGCGCACGACGAGCGCGATGTCTTCGGCCACAAGGCAATCGGGATATCCGAGACCATCGAGGCGCTCGTGATGGGAGCGAACGGCGGAGGCGTACGGCCGCAACAGCGCGAGTTCGCGGATCATCGCCGCGCCGGCCAGCGTATGATCGCGCATGATCTTCCACTCGTCGGGCGTTAGCGCGCGCGGCGCGAGCAGGATGGACTTTGGCGTGACGGTTTTGCCGACGTCGTGGAGCAGGCCCGAGCGGGCCGCTTCGACACACGAGTCGTCGGACAGCCCCAAGCGCCGAGCCAAGCGGCGGCACCACTGCGAAACCGCGCGTGAATGTTCGCCCGTGAGATTATCGACCTCATCCAGACGCACGAGCAGCCCATCGATTGCAGCATCGACATCCTCGCCGTACCCGCGCAAGCGGTCGTGGGCGTTCGCGGCGCTGTCGCGCAAGAGCCGGCCGATCGCGTGCTCGACGTCGGAAAGCGCGTCGAGGTCCACCAGCAGCGTGTTATGGTGCTTTGCAAGCACTGGCCGGGCGTTAGCGCACGCGTGTTCCAACAGCGCGCGCACGCAAGGGTCCAGCGCGTAGGTCTGTGTCAAGCGTTCGATCCATGCGACGACGGGTGCGAAATCGCCGGCGAGCGAGGCGGAGGCGATGCGCGCGGCAAACGCGCCGCCGACGCTAGCGCCCAAGAGCGTCGGATCGCTCCCGCACGCCGAGCGCACGATCTCGCGGGAGAGTTCGTCCTTCAGTATCGCCGGTGCGACCGAAAGCGACGTCACGCGGCATCGCTTGGGGCGGAGGCGAAACGCCGGCTCGGAATCGCGCCGAACATCGTCGCGATGCCGCCGAGATCCGCGTCGTGCAACGCGGCGAAACCCTGCAACAACGCATCGTCGTCGACCTCGCCCGCGCGACGCGCGACCATCTGCGCCGCGACTTCCAGCAAGACCCGCCGGCGAGGCCGATCCGCGACGTCGAACTTTGCCAGATGCAGCAATTCGCGCGCGAGTTCGAGATTTCCGAGCATCGCCGCGGCGACCGCAAGCAACACGCGAAAGCGAACGGCACTCGCATCCACGTTGGCGGCGACGGCTCCGAAGGCATCGCGAGCGCGTTCGATCGCGTCGTACGCGAACGCATCGTCTTCCGCCGCAGCGGCATACAGCGCGATCTCCGACCAACGGGCGGCCCGGTAACCCGCGTCGCTGACGCGTTCGGCCGTCGACAGCAGCTCGCGGTACGCGTCCGCAAAGTCGCCCGACCAGGCGCGGCGCAGCGCGCGAACGCGGTCGAACGTGACGCTCGCGACCAGCACGCTATTCTCGAGCTCTTCGCCGCGTAAGCGTTTCTCCAGTTCGTGAATCTCGGCGACATCGCCCGACTCCGCAACGAGTTCGAAGCGCGCCAGGCGCGCGTATTGGCGCAAATCGGCGTTGTCCAGGCGTATCGCGCACGCCTCCAGGCGTTGCAAGGCCTTCGTCGCCGCACGCGCGTCGTCGCGATGTTCGATGGCAATCGCGTATAGCACGCTAAGCGTCACCGCCGCCTGCTCGTCGAGACCGTGGCTGTCCGCGATGGCGAGCGAGCGTTCGGCATAGCGCTCTGCCGCGTGGGCGTCGCCGTCCTGAAGCGCGACGTAAGCGGCCCGGTGATAGACCCCGGCACGTACGACGACGTCGGGAACGTCGCCGAGCAGCGCCAGGGCCGCTGCGATGCGATCGCCTGCTTCAGAGTGGCGATCGGCATGGGCATATGCGGCCCCCAGTAGCGCCGAAGCTTCGGCCTGAAGTGCGACCGACGGCGGGTTCGCGACCACGGCCTCCAGCAAATCGATTGCGGAACGTTCGCCCCGCCGTAGCGCGTGGCGAGCGCGCGCCACCTCGATGCGAGCCCGAGCTACCGGAGTTCCCGCGGCCGCCGCGGCATGCGAAAACCAGGCGTCGGCGACATCGTGACGGCCGCGCACCACTTCGTCCTCGGCCGCTAATAATAGAGAGATCGCGCTATGGCTTCGCAGCTCGCGCGTCAATCTCGCCGCGGCGTCGGCGATGACGTCGCCGTACCCCCCATCGAGTAACGCAAAGCCGTCGCGTTCGAGCCGAGCCGCAATCGCCGGTGCGTCGTTGAGATCTACGGCCGCGCGAAGTGCTTCCACGGGGCGGCCCGCCCGTTCGAGCGCACCGACCAGAGTCTCACCGGCGCGCACGCGCGTTGCATCGTCGATGCCGCCACAAGCCGCTTGCGCGATTGCGTCGTCCAAACGGGAGTATCCATGATACCTGCGTACGGCGCACGGCAGAGCCGCACGTAGCGCGCGCAGTGCCTCCGGCGCCCAGGGAATTTCGGCAACCGTTCCTTCATCCAAGGATGAGGCCAGCGAGAGCGATACAAGCGCCGAGCGCTCGTCCGGTTGAAGCGAACGCACGAATGCCACGGCGCTTTCCATCGAGCGCGCTCGATAATTACCGGCCGTCGTACCGATGGAATCGGTGGCAAGCGCCAGTGCGACGGCCCCGGCATGTCCTTCACAGGCACGTACGAGCGCGCACACGCGATCGGGTGCGTCGCGGTCTTCGAGACGCAAGGCGCCGGCATCGCAACGCATGTCGACGCGACCGGACGCGAGCCAAGTTGCAACGGGCAGATGCGCGACCGAGCGCACGCCGATGATCCATTGCACGTTCGCTTGCGAGCGCTCGATTGCGCTAACGATGAATTCTTCAATTTCTGCTTCGCCCTCGACCGCGTGCAGATCGTCGATGGCAAGCATAGCCGGTGCGCTGCCGAGACGGTCGACGAACCAGGTTGCCAGCGTCTGAGCCGGACGTGCGGTGTTACGCGCGTTGGCGGCCGCCGCGGCGTAACCACAGCGCAGGGCCGGCACGTCAGGGCGGATAGCATCGATCAAACCACGTACGAAACGCACGAGCTTCGCGTCGCGCGGTCGCGCGGAGTAATGCGCCGACCGCCCCTCCCAAACGCCGAGGCGTTCTGCAATCTCGACACTTTTTCCAGAGCCTGCGGGAGCTGCAACGAGCGCGATCGCCGCACGTGCCTGCGGCGCCGGAGCTTGCTTGCGGTATGCCGGCTCGAGCCGTTGGCGACGCGCTTCGATCACGACCGTCGGACGACGACCGCGAGCGTAGAGCGCACTACCTGGCAGAACCGCATAAACACCTTGGCGAAACAACGCGATGAAGAATCCAAGGCCTCACATAAGATGCCTCGCACGGACGTTTCCGCCCATTCGAACTATCGGCGCGCGCATACGACGTTCGCGCCGCGGCGCTCAGTATGCGAGCGCCATCACTCTCCGCAACGTCCGCTCGTCGACGACCACGCGGTACATGAAGTCGGCCACGTCGGCACGCGCGATACGGGAGGCGCCCTGCGGCAGCAAACGGTCGTTCGCGCGATAGAGTCCCGTCCGCGGGCCGTCGGTCAAGCGCGCGGGCCGGACGATCGTATAGACGAGCGAACTGCGCTCGATCTCCACCTCCATCGCCGCCATGTCGGCCAGCACGTTACGTAGGACGAACGGTCGGCCGATGCGGCGCATGACGAAGCCGAGATTCGGATCGTCGTCGATGCCGGCCGACGTAACGGCCATCAGCCGCGTCGCGCCGGACGCTTGCATCGCTGCAACGATATGCCGCGCCGAGGTCGAGTAGAGATCGGTCGGGCTAAGGCTCGAAGAGCCGAGCGCCGAGAACACGACGTCGCAGCCGGCCACGGTCGTCGCGACCGCGGCGGGATCGCGAGCATCGCCTTCCAGCACGCCGATCGCTCCGAAATCCCGCGGCAAGGTGCGTCGGTCGCGAACCAGCATCTTGACGTGGTCGCCGTTTTCGCGCGCGATGGCGACGAGCCATCGGCCGACGCCGCCCGCCCCGCCGAAGATCGCCACGCGCATAGTCGACGGATTCGTCCTCGGACGCCCTCAACGCCTCGTCAGCAGCTTGCGTTGGCAGCCGACGGCAAGTAAGTTCTTTGCGGTATACTTCGCTCCAACTTAAAGACGAAGAGGAAGCACAATCGATGCCGATGACGAGCCCACGCACGCGCGCCGCTACGATGGCCGCGACGTTCGCCGTGGCGGTCCTTGTCGCGGACCGTGTGACGGCGGCTAACGTTGCGGCCGGCGGCACGGGACCGGCCGTTACCCAACCGGCGATCGTGGCGAACGATAACCGTTCACCAGCCGGGACACGCCACGGCCGGCGCTTGTCGCTCGCGATTGAAGCGAAGGCCGGCATGTGGCATCCCGACGGCGATGACGAGCCAGGTATACCGATCGAGGCGTTCTCCGAAATCGGACACGCACCACAGATCCCAGGACCGCTGATCCGCATCCCCGCCGGAACGACGGTAACGTTACGAATTCGTAATGCCATTGCCGGAAAGACGTTGACGGTTCGCGGCTTGGAGTCGCATCCGAGCAGCAACTCGGCGGCGTTGACGCTCGCACCCGGTGCGGAGCGGACCGTGCACTTCACGTTGACGACGCCGGGCACGTATCATTATTGGGCGACGACGACGGCTCACGACCTATCCGACCGCTTCGGCATCGACTCGCAACTTTCGGGCGCACTCATCGTCGACGAGCCAGGACGGACGGGCGTCGTCGACCGGGTTCTCGTTCTCGGCACCTGGGTCAACGTCCGACGTCCCGACGGGAGGCCGAGACTCGCTTTTTCGGTCGCCACCATTAATGGCAGATCGTGGCCGGCCACGGAGCGACTAACGTACGCTCGCGGCGAGGTCGTACGCTGGCGCTTCATCAACGCATCCTCCGAAACGCATCCCATGCACCTGCACGGCTTCCCCTTCACGGTGGACGAGCGCGGCGACGGAAAGACCGCCGCTACCGTGGAGGACGAGCGCGAGGTGACAGAAGCGATGGTTCCGGGGTCGACGGTAGCGCTGCACTGGTCGGCAGAGCGCGCCGGCACGTGGCTGATGCATTGCCACCTCGCCTATCACAATCTGGCTCACGCGCCGATCGATGCAATGCTTAGCGGGCAGGTCGCCGGCCGCTATGCGCTGCTACGGAATTTTGACATGGGCGGAATGGTCCTCGCCGTCACGGTCGCGCCTGGTCCGAACGGCGCCGTACCACCCGCGAGCGAGGCGCAGCGGCACGTCACCCTTATCGCTCGGCCGGCTCAAGCTTCGCAATCGCCGCCGCCCTCGTCCGTGCCGCCGCTCGAGTATGTGCTCGAAGGCGCCGGACGAACGATCCGCGGACCGGGTACGCTCGGGCCACCCATCGTGCTCACCCGCGCAGAACCCGTCGAAATCGACGTTCGTAACGAGATGCACGACCCGACGGCAGTGCACTGGCACGGGATCGAACTCGCCGACAGTTACTACGACGGAACCGCGGGTCTCGGCGGAGCGGGAACGCGTCGGGCTCCGATGATCATGCCGGGCGAGACATTCGCGGCGCGCTTTACACCGCCGCGCGCCGGAACGTTCATCTATCACGCGCACATGAACGACGTAGCGCAACTCAGCGGCGGATTATCGGGACCGCTCATCGTCATCGAACCGGGAAGCAGGTTCGATCAGGCGACCGATCATGTCGTAATGCTCACGACGCCCCGCCGGGTAGACCGCTGGGGGGACGGCGTCGACGTGAACGGCTTCGAGCATCCCGATCCAATCGTCTTCGATGCCGGAACGCCGCAACGTTTCCGGCTGATCAACATGACGACGTTTCAAGCCGATGCGATCGTGACGCTTACGACGCACGATCCGCCGCTCTCATGGCGTCTCGTCGCTCGCAATGCGATGCCGCTGCAGGCGCCGAGCCCATCGCCGGCAGCGGTCTCGCTATCGATCGGACAAACGCGCGATCTCGACCTGACGGCCGCTCGCCGAGGTTCGTATGCCCTTACCGTGACTGCGGATCCATCGTCGGTCGATCGCATCACACCCGTCGTCGTACCGCTGATCGTTCGCGCCGCCGACGCGCGTTAGACGAGCGTTACGGGCGGCCGATTACCGCCTGCCGAACGTCGCACGATGCGCTACGTCAGTTATTCGATGCTCGGCTCGCCCCGCGCAGGCGTCCTCGAAGGCGAGATGGTGCGTCCCTTTCCCGCGCACATCCGGTCGCTGCGCGACTATCTGACGCACGATGCGCGCGAGGGTCTCGACACCGAGGCGCCCGTACCGCTCGCGGACATCGTGCTCGATGCGCCGCTGCGGCCTTACAAAAACGTCGTCTGCATCGGGCGCAATTATTTGGACCACGCCGAGGAAGTGGCGCGCGCGAACGGTCAGGAGCTGCGTTTACCGGACGTACCTACCTTCTTCACCAAGGCGCCGACCGCAATCGTCGCACCCGGAGCGACCGTCCATTGGCGGCGCGACGTATCGCAGGCCTACGATTGGGAAGGCGAGCTCGCCGTCGTCGTCGGCAAGCGCTGCCGCGATCTCAGCGAGACGGAAGCGCTGTCAGCCGTATTCGGCTACACGTGCCTCAACGACCTCACCGCCCGCGATTTGCAGCGCTCGCACCAACAGTGGTTCAAAGGCAAGTCGCTCGACGGCAGCTGTCCGATCGGACCGTGGATCGTCAGCACGGACGAAATCGGCGATCCGCAAAACCTCGCGATCGAATTGCGAGTCGACGGCGAGACCAAGCAGAAGTCGCATACGTCGCGGATGATTTTCAGCGTCGCTCGCGCGCTCGCATTTCTCTCCCGCGGTATGACGCTGGAACCCGGCGACGTGCTCGCGACGGGCACGCCGGAGGGCGTTGGTTTCGCCCGGACGCCGCCAGAGACGCTGCACGACGGTCAAACGATCGAAGTCGAAATCGAGCGCATCGGCATCCTGCGCAACACGATCGAGATTCGCTGAGCGCACGGACTGTGCGAAGCCTAATAAGGCAAGAGCGCGGTCAGCTGCCGACAAAGAAGTGGCACCATGGAGGGAGCCCTCTCAGAGTTGCCGGACGATCCGGTGCCGCTCCACACGGCGCTGGCGTTATTGCGTTTCGCTGGAAGTCGAGCTACTCGGCGCCGGCGTCGCCCACGCTGCGATCTTTGGAAGCGTCGCGCGCGGCGATGCGGTTCCGGGTTCCGACGTCGACGTGCTGGTCGATCTCGACCCCGAAGCGCACGTTAGTCTCTTCGAGCTTGTCGGCATAGAAATGCGGCTCGCGCAGGCATTCGAGCGCAAAGTCGACGTCCTCACGCGAGGCGGCCTGCGTCCCGGACTCGACGACGGCATCGCCGCCGACGCGATCGAAGCTTTCTAGCCCTTGCGTCCGCAAGATCGACTCGTCTCACGACTCCGCGACATCATCGTCTACGGTGAACGGGCCAAGCGGACGATCGGCGGCAAGAAGCTCGCTGAGATAACCGACGTCGAAGATGACGCCCTATGTTACTTAGTCTTGATCGTAACGGAAGCAGCCGTGCAAGCCGTCGCGCTAGACGGAGAAATCGTTAGGCGCCACGCCGACATTCCGCGGCACGGAATTCGCGGGACCGGCAACCGCCTTCGACATGGCTACGCGTCGCTCGACCGCCGCGTCATTCACGACGTCGTTGCAAATCGCCATCTCGACCGACTTCTCGATGTCGCCCGAGAGGAACTACATCGCCTCACCGGCGACTGACCTGTCCTCGCGGGCCGAGGAGCGATCCCGCTTCTCGGGATGCAGTAGCACGGCACGTTCGGGGCGCGTCAGGGTACGCAGCGACGGCAGTATCCATGGCTGCGTCGCGCGCAGACGGTAGCGCTGGGCGATCGTCGCGAGCGCGAGCACGCCTTCGAGTTCCGCGAACGACGCGCCGATGCAAGCCTTACTGCCGCCGCCGAAGGGAAAATAGGCGAACTTGGGCGGCTTCGCGGCAAACCAGCGTTCCGGGCGGAACGCCTGGGGATCGTCGAAGTACCGCGCGCTGCGTTGCGTGACGTAAGCGCTGACGTAGACGCTCGTACCGGCAGCTATGTCGAAGCCGCCTAGTTCCACGTTGCGCAGCGGACGTCGCGCGAACGCTGGAGCCGGCGGAAAGAGCCGCAGCGCTTCGGCGAAAACCGCGCTCGCGTAAGGTAGGCGCGACACGTCCGCGGCTTGCGGTGGACCCCCGCCGAGCACCCGATCGACTTCCGCGTGTACGCAAGCCTCGGCACGCGCGTCGTGCGCCAATGACTGCCAGCACCACGTTAGCGCGTTTGCGGTGGTTTCGTGGCCGGCAAGCACGAGCGTTACGAGTTCGCTTTGCAGGGCCGCGTCGTCGAGCGCGCCGCCCGCTTCGTCGCGCGCTTCAATCAGCGTCGACAAGAGATCGGTGCCGAGCCCGAACGCGCGGCGCCGATCGACGAGCGGAGCGACGACGCGTAAGAGTCGGGCGCGTTCGCGCCGGAAGAATATGCTGCGCCGTCCATTGCGCCCCACGACCGAAAGATACGGTGCTAAAGCGACCAGCAGCGGACCCGCTGCGCTCGTGCCGCCTTGTAAGTCGCGCAGCACGGTCACGATCGCATGCGCTCGATCGCGGAGGTCTGCGCCTAGCAGCGCTTCGCCGACGACGGCCAGCGTCAATTCGGCCATCTCGCGGCCGATATCGAGCGACACGATGCCGTCCCAACCACGGATCGCGCGCTCGGTCTCGGCGACGATTGCGTCCCCATACGTTGCTACGCGACCGCGATGAAATGCCGGCTGCATCAAGCGACGGCGGGCCAAGTGCACCGGATCTTCGGTAGTGAGTAACCCCTCGCCGAGAAGATCGCGAGCGAGCGCGGCTCCATAATCGCGCACGTACGCGTGCTGGTCGCGCACGAGGATGCGTTCGATGAGTTCGGGCTCGTCGACGAAAACGGCGCGTTTCGCACCAAGCGGAAAACTCGAGACGGTGCCGTAACGGGCCGACAGCTCGCGCAACACGGGCGGCAAGCCCATTCGGCCGATGCGTGCGAGCACGAGCGGGGCGGCGACCGAGGGCGGTCCTGGCGGAAGCGTCACCGCTCCATTTGACGCGACGGAGAAGGGCGGCGTCAAATACGTTCGTGCTCGGTAAATATGGTGCCGGCCTGGCCGCGTGTGCGCTTGCTTCGCTAGCGGTGGGCTCGCTCGTGGCGCCGTCTCCGCTCGCCGCGCAGTACGGCCTGCCGCTCTCCGATGATACGAGCGTCGCCTACGTCCGCGCAGTCGGGATGCGCGATCTGGCGCTCGCCGGGCTGATCTTCGCTTCGCTGCGACGCGACGACGATCGCGCGCTCGAGGCGGTTCTGGCAGCATGTGCCTTCGTGGGAGCATGTGATTTCGCAATCGTCTTGCGGGGGCGAGGTAAGGGCGCGGGCACGAGTCTTGCGATTCACGGCGCCGGCACGGCTGGACTCATCGCGATCTCCGGGCTCGTTCGCCGCAGCCGCTGACGTCGTTCCAGGACAGCCGCCGCACCGGGCGGTATCACAGCGTCTTCATCGCATGAGGACGAACACATGTTGATCGGCGTTCCGACCGAGACCGTGCCGGGCGAACGTCGCGTCGCGCTCGTGCCCGAAACGATCGAGCGTCTCGTAAAAAGCGGGTCGTCGGTTCGCGTGGAGCGCGGCGCCGGCCGCTCGGCTTCTTTCGACGACGAGGCCTACGAGCGCGCCGGCGCGACGCTCGCTTCGCGCGCCGACGTTTACGCGGCCGACTTCATTGCGAAGGTCGCGCGTCCCAGCGTGGGCGAGCTTGCCGCCATGCGACCCGGGCAGACGCTGCTCGCGTTTTTGTCGCCGCTCGGCGATCCAGCCTCAGTCGAACGCTACGCCGTGCGCGGCATCTCCGCGCTCTCGATGGATGCGATTCCACGAACGACGCGCGCGCAGAGCATGGACGCGCTTTCGTCGCAGGGGAATATCGCCGGATACAAAGCGGTGCTGCTCGCCGCCGCGGCGTCGCCGAGATTCTTTCCCATGCTGACCACGGCCGGCGGTACGATCAAGGCACAGAAAGTGTTCGTCATCGGCGCGGGCGTAGCGGGCTTGCAGGCGATTGCGACGGCGAAACGCCTGGGTGCGATCGTCTCCGGGTACGACACGCGCGCAGTCGTTAAGGAGCAGGTGCAGTCGCTCGGCGCGGCGTTCGTCGAGATCGATCTCGGCATCGCGGGCGAAGGCAGCGGCGGCTACGCGCGCGCGCTGTCGGACGACGAGCAGCGCGCCCAGCAGCGCATCCTCGCGCGCTACATTCACACGGTCGACATCGTGATCACGACCGCCGCGGTTCCCGGCCGGCGCGCGCCCGTGCTCGTGGGCGAAGACGCGGTGCGCGGCATGCGGGCGGGCAGCGTGATCGTCGACCTCGCCGCCGAAACGGGCGGCAATTGTTCCCTGACGCGCGCGGGCGAGACGCTCGTCGCGCACGGCGTAACGATCGTCGGGACGACGAATCTTCCGGCGACGATGCCGTACGATGCGAGCGTCCTGTATTCGCGTAACGTCTATGCGCTGCTGCAGCTGATCGCCAAAGACGGCACGCTCGTGCTCGACATGGACGACGAAATTATTCGCGGCACGACCCTCGTCCGCAGCGGCGAGATCGTGCACGAACCGACCAAATCCGCGCTAACCGGGAGCACCACGTGAACGTAGCCCATTTGCTTGCCGAACTGACCGTCTTCGTGTTAGCGGTGTTCGTCGGCGTCGAAGTGATCTCGAAGGTGCCTCCGACGCTGCACACGCCGCTCATGTCGGCGACCAACGCCATTCACGGCATCGTGCTGGTCGGAGCGTTATTGATCGCGGTCGTCGCGGCGCCCCGGCTCGGTCCCGTGCTATCGGTCTTAGCCGTGTTCCTCGCATCGCTCAACGTGTTCGGCGGATACGTCGTGACGCAGCGCATGCTCGCCATGTTCAAACCGCGCGCTCCCGGGCCCGAGCGCGTCGTAACGAAACGCGACGCACTCACGATCCGCTTGACAGACGACGAAGCAACGCCTCGGTGAACGACGTCGCGAACTCCACATCGCAGTTGTGGATCGACGTCGCGTATCTCGCCACGGGCGTGTGCTTCATCGTCGGCTTGCGCTTGATGAATTCGCCGCTTACCGCGCGGCGCGGCAACGCGATCTCGATTGTCGGTATGGCGATCGCGCTCGTTGCCACAGGCGTGCGTCTCGACTTCTCGGTCGCGTGGTGGATCGGTCTCATTGGGCTCGGCGCGGGCGCTGCCGTCGGCATTTACTTCGCTCGCGCCGTGAAGATGACGGCGATGCCGCAGATGGTCGCCATCTTCAACGGCTGCGGCGGCGGAGCGGCGGCCATGGTCGCGAGCGCCGAGTATCTCAAGCTGGACCCCGCTGCGCAAAGCGTGCCGCTCGATCTCGCGATCGCGAGCGTGCTCACCGCGATCATCGGCGCCATTAGTTTCACCGGCTCCATCATCGCCTACCTCAAGCTGCAAGAGCTGATGACGGGCCGGCCGATCGTGTATCCCGGGCAGCAGGTCGTCAACGCACTGCTCGCGCTCGTATGCGTGTCGGGCATCGTGCTCGTCGCGCTCGGCGTTGTGCCGCTAACGGCGTTCTTCGCGGCGCTCCTCGCCGCCGCGATACTCGGTGTCCTGTTCGTCCTGCCAATCGGCGGAGCCGATATGCCCGTCATCATCTCGCTGCTCAATTCGTTCACAGGACTCGCCGCAGCGCTGACGGGGTTCGCACTCTCCAACGACGTGCTCATCATTTCGGGCGCACTCGTCGGTGCGTCGGGAACGCTCTTGACGCTCATGATGGGGAAAGCGATGAACCGCTCCGTCGCTAACGTGTTGTTCGGCGCGTTTGGAGCCGCGAAACCCGGCTCATCAACCACTGACGGGGCGGCGGCAGCCGACGTGACCATTCGCGAATCGTCCGTCGACGACGTTGCGAACATGCTTGCAAACGCGAAGCAAGTCGTCGTCGTGCCGGGTTACGGCATGGCGGTCGCGCAAGCCCAGCACAGTGTTCGCGAACTGGCCGATCAGCTGGAAAACAAAGGCGTCGACGTGAAGTACGCAATCCATCCCGTCGCCGGCCGCATGCCCGGCCACATGAACGTCCTACTAGCCGAAGCGAACGTGCCGTATCCGGCGCTCGTCGACATGGAAGACATCAATCCGGAGTTTCCCAAGACGGACGTCGCGCTCGTGATCGGCGCTAACGACGTCACCAATCCCGACGCGCGTTCCAATAGCGGGAGTCCGATCTACGGCATGCCGATTCTCGACGTCGATAAGGCCGAGAAGGTCGTCGTCCTGAAGCGCTCGATGAAGCCCGGCTTTGCCGGCATCGATAACCCGCTGTACGGACTAGAAAACACCTCGATGCTCTTCGGCGACGCCAAGGCGTCGATCGACAAACTCGTCGGGGCGGTGAAATCGCTCTGAAGCGGCCGTGAGCGCGGGCGACGCGTTCGACCGCCTCGCCGCGCCGATCGAGGCGTCGACGCTCCGGCTCGTGACGCTGACCGAACGGCACCTAGGTGCGCTCGACCACGCGTTCCGAAGTGACCCGGAACTCTGGGAATGGACGATCGACGCCGAGCCGCGCACGCAAGCCGACACGGTCGCGTGGCTCGAGCGAGCGATGCACGAGCATACGATGCGCACGCGCAGCCCGTTTGCTATCGAATTGCCGGACGGAACGCTCGCCGGCACGACCAGCTATTTCGATATCCGCTCTTTCGACGGCGCGCTCGAAATCGGCCATACGCTCGTCTTCAAGCGCCACCGGCGCACGCACGTTAATACTGCGGCGAAACTGGCGCTCCTAACCCGCGCGTTCGAAACGGGTTTCGAGCGGGTCGCGCTCCAAACGGACGCGCGCAACGCGCGGTCCCGTGCCGCAATCGAACGGCTCGGCGCCACCTATGAAGGTACGTTACGTTCATCGCGGCGGCGTCACGACGGCACGCTACGCGACACCGCCTGCTATTCGATCGTCTCGTCCGAATGGCCGCCCGTCCGCCACCGGCTGCAGTCCTCGTAGCGTGGCGCGGAATCGCACTTTCGTTCGAGCCACATTAACGGCGCGCTGCCTTCCAATCGCGATAGCGATTAAAACTCCGTCTACAACGTAGAAAATTCGTATCGTCTCCTCGCACGGCCATCGTCAGTTTGTCGGTAGTGCGCCTTTCCGATCGGCCACGGGATACGCGCGGTCGATCGCCTCGCACTCATCCGGCGTCAATTCGATCTCTACGGCACGCGCATTTGCCTCGACGTGAGCGATCGTATTGGCTTTGGGGATCGCGAACGAACAACGATCCCGAACGAGAAACGCGAGCGCGATTGCCTCCGGCGTGGCAACGTATCGCCGCGCGATGTCTATCAGGGTGGCTTCGCCCTGCGCCGCGGGCAGGCGCGCGAGCGGCGTGTACGCCACGAACGCGGCGCCGTTCTCCCGGCACCACGGAAGCTCGTGCGCTTCGGGCGTGCGTTCTTGCAGGTTATATAATACCTGATCGCACGCGATCGGCGCCTTGCGCAGTGCCGCCGCCGCTTCGCGCAAATCCCACGGGTCGAGATTACTCACGCCGAGCGAGCGAATTTTGCCCGCCTCGACCAATGCCTCGAGCGCCTCCATGGTCTCGGCCAGATCGTTCGAGCCGCGCCAGTGCAACAGGTAGCAATCCAGATAATCCGTACGCAGCCGCCGCAGCGATCGTTCGCAGGCTGCGGCCACCCCCTTGCGCGACCCGTTCGACGGCAACACTTTCGACACGACGAAGAGCCGCTCGCGCGGATACGCTTCGATCGCCTCGCCGACGATCTCTTCCGAGCGCCCGTCGCCGTACATCTCGGCCGTGTCGATATGCGTCATGCCGAGGTCGATGCCGCGCCGCAAGGCGTCGCGATCGGGCGTCGGCCAGGTGCCTTGTCCGATGACGGAAACCTCGACGCCCGTCGGTCCGAAGGGCTTCGTTCTCATGCTGCGGCCTACGTTACGGTAAGCGTTCCATAACCTTGAGCAACACGCGGAACGTCGTGCCGAAGGGTGGAGCCAGCAGCGGCGCGAGCGTGAAGCGCGATTGACGCATCACGGCGCGTTCGTGCGAGAACGCCCGAAAGCCGTCGATGCCGTGATAGCCGCCTTGGCCGCTATCGCCGACGCCGCCCATCGGCAGATTATAGTTGGCCCATTGCAATAACGTATCGTTGACCAGCACGCTGCCCGACGTCGTCTGAGCGAGGATGTGGGCTACGGTCTGCTTCGACGTGCTAAATGGATAGAGCGCGAGGGGCTTCGGGCGCGAGCGGATACGCGCGAGTTCGTCGTCGAGCGACGCATACGAGACGACGGGCAAGACCGGCCCGAAGATCTCTTCGCGCATGATCGGCATGTCCCAGGTGACGCCGGTCAGCACGGTCGGTTCGATGAAGCGCTCGCGCGCATCCGACGCGCCGCCGAAAACAATGCGCGCGCCGGCGGCAACGCTCGCTTCGATCAGCCCGGTCACGCGCGCGAATGCGGCGTCGTCGATCATGCGGCAGAAGTCGGGCGTCGCTTTACGTGCTCCGGCGTCACGGCCGTACATCTTGCCGAACGTGTCGCCGACGCGAGCGGCAAAGTCGTCGGCGACCGATTGGTGCGCGAGTGCGTAATCCGGCGCGATGCACGTCTGTCCCGCGTTGACACCTTTGCCGAATGCGACGCGCGAAGCGGCGAGCGCGACGTCCGCATCGCCGTGAACGATGGCAGGCGACTTGCCCCCGAGTTCGAGCGTCACGCTCGCCATGTGCTTGGCGGCGGCGCCCATGACGACTTTTCCAACGGCCGTGCTGCCGGTGAAGAAAAAGTGATCGAACGGCAACTCGAGTAACGCCCGCGCGGCATCGATCTCGCCGCCCACGCACGCGACCTCCGTGGGCGCGAAGGCTTCCGCAATGATCGCGGCAACGACGTCGCGCGTGCGCGGAACCTTTTCCGAGAGGCGGACGATGGCCCGATTTCCAGCGGCGAGCGCCGCGATCAGCGGCACCATCGCGAGCTGGAACGGATAATTGAACGGCCCCATGACGAGCACCACGCCGCGCGGCTCGTAACGCCGCTGGCTGGCTGCCGGAAATACGATGAGCGGCGTGCGAACCGTGCGTGGCTTAATCCACTTGGCGAGCCGGCGCCGTGCCAGCCGCAATTCCCCGAGCGTCAAGACGATCTCGGTGAACTCCGATTCGTCGCGAGATTTCCCGAAGTCGGCGGCGATGGCGGACGACACGTCGCGCCGATGCGCCACGATCGCGCGTTCGAGCGCATCGAGCCGTTTGATGCGTTCGGCGAGCGACGGATAGGGATCGGCGAGATGCCGGCGACGTTGTTCTTCGAATAACGGGCGGAAATCCGTCGTCGTCGGCTGTGGTCGTTCGGCGATCATCGTAGTCTCCAAGCGTAGGCGTTCCAAGTCGGGACGAAAGCGTTGGGCGCGAAGCCGCGCAATCGCGGGGCGTACGCGTACGTGTAGGTCGGCGTGAAGAGGTAGCCGATCGGCACGTCGCGCGCGACGATGCGATCGATCGCACGGTATCGTTCCTTTCGCACCGCCCGATCCGGATTTCCCGCGGCTTCGTCGAGCAGACGCGAAACGTCCGCATTGCAGTAACCCATGTAATTGCGCTCGGCATGCGTGCAGCCGAGCAAGAAACGGTCGTCGGGATCTGCGCCCATCGCCCACGGCACGTACGCGAGGTCGAAGCGTCCGGTTGCGAGCGTCCCCCCATCGGCCGCAGGCAAGAAAAGCTGCGCGTTGGAGATCGATTTGATCGTGACGTCGACGCCGCGTTCGTGCAGCTCGCGTTGCACGACGGTCGCGACCCGCACGCCCGTGGCCGTCTCCGGGAATTGCACGTACTCGAGCGCGAGCGGCCGGCCGTCCTTGCGGCGCATGCCGCCCGCTCCGCGGGGCCAACCGGCCGCATCGAACGCGCGGTCGGCAGCGGCCGGATCGTACGCCGGTTCGCGAATGGCTGCATCGTAGGCCCACGAAAAGCGCGGGCGGTCGCTTTCCGCGACCGGGTAGCGCCCGAACGTAATCTTCGCCGAAATGCCCGGTCGATCGATCGCCGTCACGAGCGCGCGCCGGATGCGCGCGTCGTCCAGCGGCGGCCGCCGGACGTTCATCGCGATCCCCGCAACGAGCGTCGTCGGTGCGGACGCATACGCGAGGCCCGCACCCGTACGTTCCAGCGTGCGCGCTTGAGCTGGAGCGACGAGATTGAAGTCGAGC
>JAABUZ0100004849.1_pt1 | contig 18188 bp, 18 predicted proteins | sample 5562091 | NCBI WGS metagenome assembly JAABUZ01 (sample SAMN12813069, study PRJNA571459) | rock metagenome | isolation source: Antarctica rocks | place: Antarctica: Victoria Land, Linnaeus Terrace sud | collected 2015-12-21
GGCGACGAGGGGACGTTGACCACCCCGCGCGCCGGCCGGCTGGCCGTTTTGGTGGTGCGGATCATGAACATCTGCGCGTACTCCAGGCGTTTGTTGTCGGCGGCTTTCTTGCCGGCCAGCGTGCCGATCCGCGCGGCCTCGCCCTCGGTCAGGCGCAGCTTGCCCGCGATCCACTGCCGCGGATCGACGCCCGACTCGTCGTTGGTGTCGTGCATGTTGAAGATGATGTGCAAGCTGGTCTGGTCGAAGTAGCCGGCGGCGGCGGCGTTGCTGGTCAGGTCGGAGAGCTTCTGGCTGACGAACATGGGGACCATGCCGGAGTGCCGCCCGGTGCGCCCAATGCCGGCGACCCACTCCTGGCCCGCCTGGTGGCGCAGGATGCTCCACCCTTCGTCGATCGCCAACAGGTGCTGCACGGTGCCGCGCCCGGAGCGCCGGCCCCACGCCTGCGCCAGGGCGTCGCGGCGGTCGGCGATGTCGGTCATGGCGAACATCACGAAGGCGTAGATCGGGGTGTCCGCGCCCAGGTCCTTGGGGTCGATGTGGAAGGCCAGCAGCCGCGTGTCGACGTCGAACGACGTGGGGCGGTCCACCAGGGGGGCGTAGCGGCCGCCGCGCACATAGGGCGTCAGTTCGGCGGCCACGTCCTTGTACAGCCGGCGGTCCTCGTGGTCCTCCTGCACGTTGGCCCGCGCCTCCAACCACGCCGCCAGGTCGCGCTCGAGCGGCGGGTCGGCCGCCGTGCGCGGCGTGCCGTCGCGGTTGGTCGCGTCGCGGTGACCGGCGTAGACGGCGGTCACGCCCGCGTCGATGAGCCCGCGCACGCGCCCGGTGATGGCCTTGCCGCTCTCGGCCAGCAGCACCTCGTGGGCCTTGCCGACGAAGTAGAGGCGCGCGGCGCGCTCCTCCTCCGTGGCGCGCGGGCCGTCCCAGATGTTGATGGCGGCGGTGCGCGGGCCGCCCAGGCGCACGGTCTTCCCGCCGGCGATGGCGCACAGGGTCTCGTAGCCGCCCACGGTGTCGACGGCAGTGGCCCAGCCGTCGCGCAACAGGAGGGGGAGCATCATGGACTTCTGCGCGAAAAAGCTCTTGCCCTGGCCGCTCCCGCCGAACACGTCGATCAGGCGGTTCTTGAAGGCGCGGTCGGCGAGGTCGACGTGGACGAGGGAGCCGTCGCCCTCGGCGCGGCCGATCAGGACGCCGCCGGCGGTGCCCGGCGAGCGCACGATGGCGGCCCACGCGTTGCCCACCGTCTCGGCGTACATCTTGTAGGTCGTGTAGCGCGGGGCGTCGTTGCGGCCCAGCGGGCGCGTCGCGCGGAGCAACGGCTGCTGCGCGCCCCTGGCGCGCGCGCCCCGCGTGTCCAACGCGCCCGCGCCCGTGCCGGTGAGCAGGCCCCACAGCGCGTCGGCGCGCACGGCGAGACTGTCCTTGTCGGGCGCGAACACGGTGACGTAGATGCCCGCGCGGACCACGGCGAGGCCGCCCGTGCGCATCTTGCGCGCCTGGGCGCGCGCCTCGGCCCGCGCGTCGCCGATGTCTCCGTCGGCCTCGCGGCCCTGCGCGCCCGCGCCCACCACCAGGTCGCCCAGGGAGCGCCCGCGCTTCTTGGCGGTGGTGCGCTCCTTGTCCTGGTCGAGGCCGGTCACATGGAGGGAGAGGCGCAGCGGGGCGGGGAAGGCGAGCAGCGGGGCCGTCCAGCCGGGGTGCGTGGGGTTGGCGGGGACGCGGACGTAGAACGTGCAGGCCCAGGAGCGCGCGCCCTGACCCGGCAGGTACACCCCGTCGAGGGTCTCCCCGGCGGCGGGATCGGCGAAGGGGTCGGGGAACTCCGCGACGAGCGCGCGCACGGCGGCGCCGTCGAGGCGGCGGGCGACGACGCCCAGGCGGTGCAGGGTGCGCTCGACCTCGCCCACGACGCGGGCCAGGGTGGTGCCCTGCGGCGCGCGGGCCGGCCCGGCGATCGCCAGCAGGAAGCGATGCGTCGGGACGTACTCCCCGCTCAGGTAGTCCTCCCACCAGGCGCGCAGGCGCCCGGCCAGGTCCCGGAGCGCGGGCGTGGGCGGGTCCACGTCGGCGAAGGCGCGCGCCACGGCGGTCTCGGCGGCGGTCGGCGTGGAGAGCACGGTGAACTGGATCTTGTAGGGGACCGGGGGCGTGAAAGCGCCGGCCGCGCCGTCGGTGAACGCGTCGAGCAGCTCGCCGGGCAGGCTGTACAATTGGATGCCGTCCACTTCGAGCCAGATGCACGCGTCCTGGCCCTTCTCGGTGCGCGTCCCATCGTCCGCGATCGTGACGCGCTCCTGCACGGCGCGCATGGGACGCCCCGGTGTCTCTGTCCGCGCGCCCGTGCGTGGCGCGCGGTCTCCCCGGAACAGCGCCCAACGGGCGCGGCACTCCGCGGGCGCGTCTGTCGCCCTACCCACGCGCCACCTCCCCCGGCGCCACCACGACGGCCCACCGCGCGGCACGCCGACCGGCGCGGGTGCGGCCGTCCAGGTCCACCTTGCGGACCACGCCGGCCTCGACCAGCTCGCGCCGACGCGGGCGCGCGGCCGAGGGATTCATGCCGGTGCCCTCGGCGATCTCCTCGTCGGTAACGCACGGATGGGCGGTCAGCCAGGCCAGAAGGCGCGCGCGCTGGGTCTGCGCCACCGGCGTCGTCAGGAGCACCGGCGCGACGTAGGGCGCGGGGACAGGGTGGATCGCCGTGACCATGGGCGCGTGCTCCGCGACGAGGGCGGCAGCCGTCGCCTCCGCGACGAGGACCGGGCCGTAGACACGGGCCGTGCGCGGGCGGCGAACGAGTCGGGCGGCGCAATAGGCCAGGCGGCGCGGGAGGGCCAGGGTGGCGCGCCACAGGTAGCCGGTGAGTTGGCGCGCGTAGGGCTCGACGGTGCCGCTGCCGGCGAAGGTCACGACGAGGAGGGCCAGCAGCGCGGGGACGCCCACGATGAGCAGCAGGTGGACCTGGCCGAGCCCCGACTGGCCGTAGGGGAGGCGGCTCGTCGCGTTGATGAGTCCATAGGTGAGCAGCACGATCCCGGCGACGTAGAGGGCCTGCCGGACGGTGAAGACGCCGGCGACGATCTTCACCGGGTCATTGATGTAGAGCGCCGTCTGACTATTACGTGCCATCGGTCCCCCTCTCGCGTGCGTCGGACGGCCCTTGCAGGGCCTTGCTTAGGGTCGCGCCGTAGAGGACGAGGAGCGCGCCGGCGAACATCAGGCTGAGGTCGCGGCTGACGACGGTGAGCGCCAGGTAGCCGATGCCGCCGCCGAGCAGGTAGGGATACGTCACGCGGAGGACCGTGCCGATGAGGGCGCGGGTGCGTGCGGGCGCGGGGACTGCGGCGGGCGGTGTGGGCTGGTTGGCGTGGGCCATGGTGGTGCTCCGGGTGCTAGGCAAGACACGGGCGGCGGGAGGGAGCGGGCGCCCGCTGTCCGGGTATCCACTCCCACTCTCCCCTCGCCGCCCGATCGACAAACGGCTACTTGATGTTGGCCTGGAGGTAGGCGGCGGTGCCCGTGGCCCCGAACATGAACACGCTGGCCAGCGAGGCCGTAATCCACGCGCCGGTCGCTCGTGGGTTATGTAAAGCCTGCATGGCACCGGCGATGATGAACGCGATGGCCGCGAACGGCACCTTGATGGTGTTGGCCACGTCGAGGAGGGCCTGGGCGAGCCCGGCGAAGGGGTCGGTGCCGGCGGCGAGGACGGGCTGGAAGGCGGCGATGACCGCGGGGTGCGTCAGGGCGAAATGCGCCGATGTGGCGACCGCGACTGTTTCGTGCAGCATGATGATCTGTCCTCTGGTACGGAGCTTGCCCCGGTCAAGGACCGGGCCTGATGTTTGTCGAATGTCGGCCTGAGCGCGCGGCTAGCTATTGGATGTGGCGGCCGCGCGCTCGTTTGTGTGGGCTGCGTGGGCTGTCGTCTGGGCTGTGGTGATCGCCCCTGTCGTGGGCTGTCCCGCCTCCACCATGAGGCGGCTGTCGAACTGGTCTTCCGAGAGGAGCAGCAGGCGTTCGCCCGTGCGGCGATCCTCGGCCTCGACCTGCCACGCGACGGCGGCGGACCAGGCTCGGCGGACCTCCAGGACGCGATAGGCCGGCGTATGTTCCACGCGCCGCGCCAAAGTGTACGCGTACTCCTCGTCCATAACGATGGGCACCTACCTTTCTAGCATGTGAGGACATGCTTGCCGTTATGTAAATGCTCATGCTAGCCTAGAAGGAAGGCGTGCAAGTCGCGCCAAGGCAGCACAGCACTAGCCTCTATTTAATTATACATATAATTAAATAGAGGCTATGCGCGTACTATACTACGGAGTTTGCAAGGCGTCAAGGTATGTGATGTTGATTCGCCGACTGGATAAAGGCCCCGCACTCTAGATCGGTCACGATAGGGCCTGAATTGTGGGTGCAGACAACATGAATGAGAAGAAGTCCCGACAGGCGGCCGCCGCTCAACGCTTCGCAGGACGACTCAACCGGCTCTTTGACGAGCACCGCCGACCGGATGGGGAAGAGTACACCTTGGGACAGGTGGAACAGGAGACCGATGGAGAGCTATCGGTCGGCTACCTTTCCATGTTGCGCAACGGAGGCGTGGCGCATCCCCGCATGGATAAGTTGACGCGCCTGGCGGATTTCTTCGGGGTGGACATACGCTATTTTACGGCCCTAGATCCAGATGTTTTGCCCGTTGCTATACCTCCCGAACAGTCGACCAAGTTGCGCAAAGCGCTGGAAAACCCGTGGACACGGGAGTTCGCCGCGCACGCCGGGGACATGGGGCCGGAGGATTTCGAGGCGCTCATGAAATTTTGGGAATACTCAGCGCCACTCCGTAGGCGACAGCGAAAGGATGACTCAGCTCAACAGGGTGAAACATCCGACGGCATCTGACACGATAATGGAGCGAGAGCGGGAAGTCATGGACTTGATGCAAGACACGGCACGCGACGAGGATGCGTTGGCCCAGTGGGATGACCTCAATGTGGTGGCGGTCCGCGCGGACGCGGTTCATAGGGCGTACAGCGAGTACCGCGATTTAGGTCTCACCTCCAAGCCGGAGGGGGAGGCTGGTGAAGCACTCGTTGCCGCCCTGTGCGCGCGCGAAGGCTGGATCATCGAGGTGCGCCGCGTTTCGATGGACGAGCTGCCCAAGTATTCGGGGTTTGTCCGCCTCGCGGGACCGAACCACTGGGTTATCGACGTCCGCGACGACGTGAGTAATGGACAGACCGATCTCATCATCGGTCACGAGGTGGGGCATATCCTACGCGGCGACGTGACGCCGGAAGGTCGAGCGCGTGCCCGTGTCATCCCGATCACGCCGGCCGAGGTCTGGGCCAGTGCGTTTGCTGTGACGATAAGCCGTCTGTTCACCTACGGCGACGCAGAGGGCGAGCGCGAGGCGAGCATGGAGCGCCTGCCGGCGACCCAACGCGCCTTTCTAAGCAGTTTGGGGCCGCGGTTTCTGGGCAAGTTAAAGTCGAGGTAAATCTGGATGGACGAGTATCAGCTGCTCGGCTTAGTCTCGGGCATTACCATGATTTTGCTTGGGCTGGTGCTGCTGGTGCAGATCCGACCTAGCCCCCTCGGATGGACCTTCGCCGCTTCCTACACGTCGTCAGGGATTTGCTACGTCCTCTGGCCGACGCGGACTGCGCTCTATGTCGATCATGCGTCCGGAGTCGTCGGCCTTAGCGCGCTTCTCTGGGCTTGTGCGGCGACCTTCGCGGCTGTCCTGGCGGTCACCTTCTTTCGCCGCCTCGGCGACCGTGAGCTCTGGTGGGTGCGCGCGACCCCAGCCCTCGTCGTAACGATCATCGTCACCTACACCGCCGCCTTGGTCTTCGTCCGTCGCACCACAGGTCCCGCCGCATCCCATCTCCTCTACGATGGCTATCATGGCAATCCGCCGTCCCTGTTCGCGTGGAACCTTGTTGTCGGACTGACAATCGTCGTCGTCTACGCGATGGCGGCTCGGGAAATGCTGGTCCTGCAGGGCGGCGACTGGGCCGAAACGACCCTGATCGGCGTCTACGGCGCCGGCGTCGTCTACGGATTGCTGATAGTCGGGCAGGCGCTGTCCTCACGCTTCGGATACGGGAGTGAAACAGTCATCCCCCTCCTTCGTGTGATGCGCGTGTCGGCGATCGCACTGTCGCCGGTGCTAGGTTTTTGGGGAGTCATCGGGGCCGATGTATGGGTCGCGGGGCAGATGGCGCTCCGCGCGCGCTATCTAAGGCGGCAACTCGACGAACTTCTGGGCCTTGTCGTGCTGCTTTCTGATCGCCTTGTGTGGCGGCACGCACCGGAGGTCGGCAACTCGCTGGCCGAATTAGCACGGTTATGTACGCGCCGAGACCGAAAGGGGCACCCGCTCAGTAGGCAAGTTTTCATCGCGCTGCAAGCGGCACGTCGGATTACTTGGAGGCGTGGCGCCCTCGTCACCAGCCCTTGGAGCGACGCAACCCCTACGGATCGTGCGCTGGCCGATCGCAGCATCGCTGCCGAGGCCGCCCATGACGTAGCGGCGGGGAGTGCCCCGGTGTCGGACATCGGGCACGTTGTCCTCCTTCTGTTGCCCGACGTCGCGCTCCCAGCGGGTCTTACCGATCCACTACCCGCGCCGATGGCCGACCATATCGCGGCCGCCGCCCTCCTCGCTCCCTACTTCGGCATACCGCAGCCCATCGTCACGCTATCCGACAATAAACCTCCGCAACCGATGCGGCCTGCTGGATTACCCGTCGGCTTGCGCAACGACAGCGCGCTGCGGTGGACTCGCGCCTGGTACCAGGCCCTTGCAGAGAGGCGCGCGCAAGCGGAGATGAACCTCATGATGTGTTGCGAGTTGATCGAGGATTACATGCTGCAAGTAGACGCTCCCGATGACGACGATTTGGCGGTACATGCCTGGGCGTTGGGAGAAGCGCGACAGTTGTCACCCCTCCAGACAGAGATCGCGCAGCGCGCGTCTCAAATCCTCGGGCTCTTCGGCCCCTACGCCGTGCGATGCGTGTTCCCCATCCGTGCTGCCGTATCCCTCCGGGCTCCGAGGTGGCGAATTCGCCGCCCGCACCATCCATCGTCGGAGACAAAGGTCACGCTGTGGTGCGCCACCGCTGCGGTCATACAAACTGTGCTCGACCCCGCGCGCATCCCAGTCGATGTCGCGCTGAGGCAGGGCCGGCTCGACCGGAACGGGGGTGCGATTGCCCAGATTATTTGTCAGGCGGCCTGCGGCGTGCAGGCCGGGGAAAGGTAATAGGCCAGGGGCGCTACACAGCAGCTCGCCCGGCCTTGATCTGTGCCGCCTGGCACCGCCGCCTCGCCGCAAGGCGCTTGGCCACCGTTCGCAGCACCTGGGGTCTTCGCACGACGGCACCAAGTGCCACGGCGGCTGTTAGGTCGGTCCGCAGCAAGCGCACGTAGTCCGATGGGGCGCAATCCGCAAGTAGTCGAATCGAGTCGTCCCAGTCGTCATCCGTGAACGTCGCCATCTTCTTGTTGATGGTGTAGGCGTGCCGCAGCTTACTGGCCCACTGGCGCCCCCAGCGCCGCTCGTAGACGCGGAGCGCCGACGCCGAAACGTCCCCCGCCGCGAGCGCGTCGGCCGCGACGCCGCCCGCGAGGCGACCGGCCCACAGCGCGAAGCGTATCCCTTCCCCGACGAGGGCACTGGACTGGCCGGCAGCGTCGCCCGCCGTGATGATGCCATCAGCCACCAGATGCTCCCGCAATCCCTCGGCCGGGATAACGCCGTCGTGCAACTCGATGGGGACGGCGCCCTTGAGCCCCGCGGCCGTCGGCGGGTAGTCGCCAACGAGGAGATCGAGGTAGGCCATGGGATCGGCCGGGACATCGGGCCGAAGCACCCCGATCCCCGCGCGAACGCGGTGATTGCCGTAGGGAAAGACCCACGCATAGCCCGCCGGTGCGATCCCGTTACCAACGATCAGGGCATAGGTGTCCTCGGGCCAGTTCGGGGCGTACAGATCATATTCAGCACCCACACCCGCCCGCTTGAACCCAGGGTGGATGCCTCCCTTGACGCTCAGTGTCGAGGCGAAACCTGTCGCGTCAATGACAAGCCGGCAACCAACCTCCGTGATTTGTCCAGTGTGATCACGCAACTTCACGCCCCGGACGTGGCCGGCATGGTCACGCAGAATGTCTTGTGCCGCGGTGCGCAGTCTCAGGGTGGCACCCGCCTGGCCCGCCTCCGCGGCGAGCCACTGATACAGCGCTCGCACGTCCAGCACACAGCCGTACGGTTTCTTGGCCGTCACCGTAGTCTCGTGCGTCGGGCCGATCAGGCGGGCATGTGTGACGGGATGATACAGGTGTGCAGGTATCCCCAGCGCCTGGAGATCCGCGACGAATGAGCCGCCGCTCGTGCGCGTCGGGACGCCGAATGCTTGGTGCTTCTCCGCTAGAAGAACGGACAAGCCGTGGTTGGCGACGATTTTGGCTGCGGCGAGCCCGGCCGGGCCACCACCGGCTACAATAACATCATAGTTTGAATCATAGGCTACCATCAGTGATGCCTCTGCATGTAAACGTCCTTGCATATTCGACTTAAGTATGGCATATCACCCCGGACCATACTGCCGCCCTTACTCACACAATCTAGTGTACTCGTCGCGCAACTCCCTCCCCGCGCAGCCCGTCGCCGAGCGTGGGTAGACCGTGCCTCCACCCACGCCGCCACGCCCGCATAGGAGCGCCGGGCCATCGATGTCTATCACGAGCCCGGTGCCCCCATTCGCTTTACGGTCGGGGTGTGCGCAACGCAGTTCTTCCCCAAAGCGACAGCCGGCGCATATATCCATCGTGCCGGGGAAGGGTTCGTTGAAAGCCAATCCGTAATAGAGCCGAGGGTGTGGCTTGATGAGCCGTGCGCTGCAACGCGAGCAGAGCAGGACGGCGATGGGCTCGGGGTGATCGTCGTCATCACACTCCTGCCAGACGCATACGCCGCGCTTTCCCGCCTCCATGGCGCGCACGAGTTGAGCGATCTCGGGGTCGATGCCGTCGGCCGACTTGGGGGTGGGCACGAGTTGGGCATTGACGGCCCCGCACGATTGGCAAGTGCCCGGTTGCCTCGGTCCGGCCAAGCTCTCCGACAACCGAGGCCAGGGATGAGGGGCGATGTTAGCCGCTGTGGATAGTGTCCCGCTTGGCTGGTCCAGCGGCAAGAGGGCCGGAAGAGCATCCTTCCCATCTGGTCTTTGTGGCTCTCGCCTCTGCCATAAGCGTGAGAAGAAACGACCTGCCATTATCCCTCCCTCAATCGTTGCCGGAGCCCTATTGTATCGCTCCCCCTAACCAGTGACAGGGCGTGCAAGTCGCACTACCCCCCTTCCCCCCTTAGCATACGACGCCGACGAGTGATCGTGCGGCTGTTCTCCCTCGCCCTCGTGTCGCGCGTGCGGGCGGCGCTTGTGCGGGGTGGCACGCCGACGTGTCGCGTTGTTTGCTATCATAGGCCATCGCATGGCCCTACAATCTACGGTATGGCCCTATCGACAGTGAGGAGAATTGCCGGTGTCTCAGCCCACACGCGCGTCAATGCCCCTGGTGATCGTCGCCCTCATCGCCCTACCGCTGCTGCTCGCCGGCTGCGGCGGCAACAGCAGCGCCGCGCCGGCAGTCGCCACGGCGACGGCTATTCCTCCGACGACCCCGCCCCAGCCGACAAGCCCGCCCGTGCCGAGCGCGACGGTTGGACCGCCAGCGACCGCGACGCCCCCGCCGACGCCCACGCCCATCCCGCTCGACGCTCACGCGCGGGCTATTGCCATCCCCGATCTTGGAGAAGGCACCCTCCCCACGCTGTATGCGAGCGCGCGGACGCGGACCGTCGCCGACCTGACGAACGGCGCGCTGCGGGTGGTCTCGCTCGACCGGGGCACGGCGTCGTCACCCATCACGCTCACGCAAGACAGTCAAGGTGCGCAGGTCGCCCTCGACCTGGCGCGCGGCCGGGCCGTCGCCGTGAGTGCGGCAACGGAGATCAGTCCGACCCTTTGGCTGACCGACCTCGCGGGGACACGCGCCCCGATCTCGCGCACGATCACTGGCCCTAACGCACCGCAGCGGTACATCGGGGGTGTCGCCGTCGACCCGGCCACGGGTGATGCCCTCGTGGCCGCCCAGGGCGACAGCTTGGAGGGGATTGCGGCGCAACTCCTGCGCGTGACCGCTAACGGGACGGTACGCCGGTCGCATCAGATCGGGGATACCCCCACGGCGCTCTATCTCGACACCGCCCACAACGTCGCCGTCGTCGCCACGTCGGCGTCCTCAGCGTCCAGCGGGGCCACGACATTGACGTTCGCCGGCTACGACGCGCGCACCCTCGCGCCACTCTGGACGGCGCCGGCCCCGTATGACCCGGCCACGACGCGGTTCGACCCGGCGCGGGGTCAGCTCTGGCTCATGGCGACGGGCGGCCGCGCCACGATCCTCTCGACGCGTACGGGCCGCGCCGTCGCCACCATCGACCCATCATACACGAAGGCGCAGTACTGGACGCAGAACAAGGACCTGGTGCTCGACGGGGCACGCGGCCTCGGGTACATTTCCTGGGGGAGCGGGACGACAAGCGGCGGCCAGCAAGTCGGCATCGACCGGATTGACCTGCGCGCGGGTCGGCGCACGACGCTCACGACGGACGGTGGGACGCTGCTCGCGGTGGCCGCGCGGAGCGGACGGCTGGTGACGCTCGACGCGGGGGGGGCCGATCGTGGTGCGCCGGCCGACGGACGGGCGCGTGCTGGGGACGCTCGGCGATTACAGGACGCTCACCGGCCAGGACCTGACGACGGAGAGCGTGGGCGGCGCGGCGGTGGCCGCGGTCGATCAGGACGGTGAGCGCGTCGTGCTGGCGTTGCCGGCGACGGTCCCGTATCAGGACCCGGTGAGCGGGGCGATGACGACGGCCGGCCTCGCCACCGTCACCGTCCACGATCGGCCATGAGCCCGGACGCCTGGCCCGTACCTGATGCCCCGTCGCTACGCGCGGGGCCGGTCCTGCCTGTGGGCGCTCGTGGGAGGGGGTAGCGCTATGATAGCGCTAGCGTGACGATGGCGCTAGCGCTACGGGTCGGCGCTACCCCAGGATAAAGAGTAGCGCCATGGTAGCGCCAAACCCCCGTTTTCACGCTCAAAACGTGGTGCTATCGTAGCGCCATGCCTGTAGCACTAGAGCTAGGAGTAGCGCTACGTTTTGAGGGCCAGTAGCACCAAAATAGCGCTACAGTAGCGCTACGATCTGAGGAGGTGAGAGGGCCGCTTGCACCACGTTGAAGGGCTGCGGTCACACTCCCATGAGGGCTAGTGGCGGCCGTGCAGACGGGGCCGCACGACGCGCAGGACGGCGACGATGAGCAGGACGGCAACGGCCACATAGGCACCGACGAGGACGGCGGCGAGGAGCGCGGCCACGACATGGAGGGCGGGCGATGAGGCATGGGCCAGCGGGGTGAGAAGGCCGGCAACGGGGCCGGTGAGGGCGCAGAGGATGAGGGCGTAAAGACAGAGCATCCAGACACGGGCGCGGGCCTGAGCGTCGGTCAAGTGTCCCTCCCCTGGCTCGTCTGTCCCGTTACGGCGGTGCGCCGTCCACGCGTCCCCTGGCGGCGCGGGGCCTCGCCCACAGTATCGCAGATGGGGACGTGTCAGGAGGCGGCGGGGGTGGCGTCGTCGGCGAGCCAGTGGCGCAGGGCGGGGGCGCGCAGGCGCGTGAGCGCTTTGGCCTCGACCTGGCGCACGCGCTCGCGGGTGAGTCCGAGCTGCTGGCCGATCTCCTGCAAGGTGCGGGGGGGCGCCCCGTCGAGGCCGTGGCGGGCGACGAGGATAGCCCGCGCGCGGGGGTCCAGGGTGGCGAGGGCGGCGCGTACGGCGGCGGCCAGGGCGTGGGCCTCGGCCCGCGCGTCGGGCCGGTCGGCGTCAGGGTCGGGGAGGAGGTCGCCCAGGGTCGTGGACTCGCCGTCGCCCATGATCTGGTCGAGGGGGACGGGGGCGGGCAGGGGCGCGGTGAGGGCGTCCACGCGGGCGCGGGGGAGGCCCGTCGCGGCGGCGAGCTCGGCGTGTGAAGGCGGATGGCCCAGTTCAGCGTGGAGGGCGTGGGCACGGCGGGCGAGGCGGGCGCGCTCCATCTGCACATTGTCGGGGACGTGGGCGAGGGGGACCTGCTGGGCGAGGGCGCGGCGGAGGGCTTGCTTGATCCACCACACGGCGTAGGTGGAGAACTTGTAGCCGCGCGCGGGGTCGAAGAGATCGACGGCGCGCAGGAGCCCGACGGTGCCCTCCTGCACGAGGTCGTCGAGGGGGAGGCCGCGGTGCTGGTAGCGCCGGGCGAGGGCGACGACGAGGCGCCCGTTGGCGGCGACGAAGGCGGCGCGGGCGGCGTCGCCGGCGCGGAGGGCGTCCTGGTCGAGCGGCCAGGCGGCGAGGTCGGCGAGGACGCGCGCGCGGGCGTCGGTGGCGAGATCGCGGGGGAGGAGGGGGCCGACGGCGGCGGGGAGGACGGCCGGGGCGAGGGGCAGGCGGGGGAGGAGGGCGGCGAGGACGGCGGCGGCGGCGGCACGGGCGGAGACGGCGGGGGGCAGGTCGCGGCGCAGGCGCCCGGCGAGGTGGCGCTGGGCCAGCAGACGGGCGCGGCGGCCGGCGCGGATCGCGCGCGCTAAGTCGCGCTCCTGGGCGGCGGTGAGCACGGCGGGGGAGGTATCGAGGGCGGGTGGCGGGATCATGCGGGCTCCTGTGTGGTCCAGGGTCTCTCCCCAGAGCGTACCAGGCCGACCCGCGTGCCTGGTGGTCTTGTGGGGATAAGGGGCGTGGTTCTGGGACTACCCGTGGTCCGGCGCCGCGCGACGATGCGCTCCTCTCCTCACCACGCCGGCGGGGCCAAGGCGGCGATCGTGGCCCCGCGCTCACGCGCCCGGTCTGGTCGGCGGGAAGAGGTCGAGGCCGGCCTGACAGGCGGCGCGCGCGAGATCAAGGCGAAAATAGGGATCGGCCAGGGCGACGGGGAGGCCGGGGAGGACGCGCTGGTAGACCTGGGCCTGGCCGGCGCGGATGAGGCGGCGCAGCTGGTGGGCACCGTGGCGCACCTGCTCGCTCGGGCTCCCCTCGCAGACGGCCACGAGCGCGGGGAGGTCGTGGCCGGCGACGAAGCGGGCCAGGCGGTCGGGGGTGAGCGGGTTGGCCACCGCAGCAGGCTCGGCGGCGAGGAGATGCCCGGCGACGAGGACGAGGAGCGCCACGGCGGCGCGCTCATTCCAGCCCGGCCCGCTGACCGGCGGCCGGCGCGTCGGCTCCCTCATGCCGGTGTCCCTTCTCCTCCACAGCTACCCCAACGTCTGTCCATCCAGTATCGCAGCCTGTGGGCCTATCCCGCCGGGGTGGGCGGGTCGTCCGGGCTGGGCGAGCCGCCGGGGACGACATGCCACTCGTCGCCCTGCAGGAGGCCGCGCCGCCAGTCGGCCCACACTTGGATGCGGGCGTGCACATCAGCGAGGGTGCGGCACTGACGCGGGTCGACGATGAGGGTGCCCAGCGCCTCGTAGGCGGCGATGGCGGGGAGGATGCCGCGCGCGGTGTGGTGGATATGTACGGCGTCCTCCTCAGGGACCGGCACGACGCCGACGACGACCGTGGGGTGGGCCATGGCGCAGGCGGCGACGATCTCCGCGGCGTGGGCGAGCAGGACGCGCGCGGCGGCGTCGATGGCCGCAATGGTGTTAGAGCTGGTCATGCTCCCCCTCACTGTGGGGGTGGGGACGCCGATACGCCGCGTGCCGGTGGACCCACTCCATGCCCAGGGTGATCTCGAGGCCCAACCATGTCCGTTCCGCCGTCTCTCCCTCTAGTATCGCGCACCGTGTCCGTGGTCGCCGCGTGTGCGGCCGGTACCGAGAGCGCCGCTCATACGATAGGGGGGGTGTAGGGAGACCTCTCCCCTCATAGTATGCCGCGTTCCCATGTCCCGTCTGTCCACCTCGTACGATCCCCCATCCCCCCCGAAGACTAACACGAGCTAGGCAGACAGAGAGGCTACTGTTAGAGGCGTGCGGTGTCGAACACGTTCACCGTGTTGTTGCCCCCGTTGGCGATGAAGAGGTGCCCTGTCCGCTCGTCCACGGCCATCGCCGGCCCGACGGACGCGTTTGGTTGGCCCACGGTGGTGGGGAGGGTCAGCGTCCGCACGAGGCGTCCACTCGACGCGGCGAACACGTCGAGGATACTGCGGGATAGGACTGCGGTCGCGGTAGGGTAGAGCGTGGCGACGACGTAGAAGCGACCCCTTTGTGGGTCCGCTACCGCGCCCGGCACGAAGACGTAAGCCTGCGACGCAGTGCGGACCGTGGTGTTCGCCACGTCAAGCCCGCTGCGCGTGTCAAGTACGCTCACGAAGGCTGTCCGTGGCGGCCCGTACTCGCTCCCCGCCGCGTAGCTGTCCGGAGCCGTCGCGATGAGGATGCGGCCTGCCCGCTCGTCGACGGTGAGGGTCCCCAACGTCCCTCCTGCCCCGCCGAGGGCCACCTGCCTGACTCCTGTCCGCGTGTCGAGCGCGCCGACGGCACTGACACCGCGTCCGTCGCCGTAGAGCACGAAGGCGCGTCCTGCTTTCACGTCCACCGTCACGGCCGATACCTGTTGCGTGAAGCCCTCCTCCCCGCCGAAGTCGACCGTCTTGATCCGTCGCCCCGTCGCCGCGTTGAGCGTGTCCGCGCAGGCGTCGGAGGTCGCCGCATCGGTGGTCCCGCACCCCGTGTACGGGAGGATCAGACGCCGTGCGCGACTGTCCACCACCAGGAGGTCTGCGTCTACCTGGATAGCACGTTTGGTCCGGCCGGTCGTCGCGTCGAGCACGACGATGCTCCCGGGATGCGGCGGCGCCACCGGGTTGCTCGCCGCCGCGCCACGCGTCGCGACGAAGACCTCCCCGTGAGTTTCATCGATGATCAGGTTGCTCTGGCTTTCGATACCGCCATTCAGGGGGAACGCACGCAGGACGGCGCCGGTGCGCGCATCGAGCATGAAGACGCGGCCAGGGTCGGTGACGAAGACGCGCCCCGTCGCGTCGTCGACGGCCACCGCCTGGGCGCCGCGGCCCACCGCGACGGTGCGTATGACCACCCCGGTTGTCGCGTTGAGTGTAGTTACGCTGCCGGCGGCGCCCACGACGAAGACACGGCTAGCCTGCTCGTCCACCGCCAGCGCGACGGGCTCGCGGCCGACGCCCACCGTGCGCAGCAGCCGCGCGGCCGTCGCCGGCGGCGTGGGCGTGGGCATGCGTGCGGCCACGGGCTGTCTCGCTCCCGCGAGCATCGTCCCCAGGAGGAGCGCGACGCCCGCCACAGGCCTAAGCGACCGCGAGCGTGATCGTGCGACTGACGTGCCTGGGCGCATGTGTCCTCCTATCTATCGTACACACCTGTCAGACGCACTATGATGGGGCGGCAGGATAGCATCCAATAGCCCAATCGTCCGCATCCTCCCAGCCCTGCGCCCGGCACGTCCGTTTGGGTGGGTGATTGCCCGCGCGCCGCGTCGATCGCCATGCAGGCATAGGTCAGAAAGCCCGCGGCTCAACGGGCGAAACGACGAGTACGCCGCCACAGACCGTGCGCCACTCTGCCCATTCGCCGACGCGTTGGGGCGACGAGGCGCCGGGCGGCGTGAGCCGCATATAGTGCGACACGGGACACAAGAGCCCTGGGGCCGGGCTATCGCCCCATTCGAGCGAGACGAACGCGGAGCCGCCATGGTCGAGACGAACTGCGCGCGGGTCCGCCGTAGGGGGCGTGAGGCGTCCACCCTCATGGACGACATAGGTCGGCTGCGGGCGATGGCGCGCGTCGAGCAAGTGGACCTGCGGGTACCCGAGGAGGACACAGGCCTGTGTGGAGCGATTGCGCCACCGGAATAGCTCCCGGACATTGCCCGCCTCGGTCTCCGCGCCGACGGATGAGAGCGTCAATTGGGCAGGGCGACAGGTCGGGGTGGGGCGAGGGGTCGCGGCCATGCCGCGCGCGTTCGCTAGATGGCGAGGTGGCCCGCAGACTGCGGCCCCGACGAGCATGAACACACCCGCTACTTTCCGCATCCGCATCGCCCGTGCCCCCCCGCCTGATTCGCCGCGTAGCCGCTCTACTAGAGTAGCGTAGTTCGCTTAAAGTCTGCCGCCTCGCCCAAAGTAATCCTTGGGCTCGTGCGTTACCAGGGGCCGCACGTTGGGCGCGCGGCCCTCACGGTGTCGTCGCCGGTTGGGTCGCGCGCTTGGCGGCCTGCATACGCTTGGTGGTGGCGCTGGTGGCGTAGACGGCGATGCCCTCCACGCGCGGGTCGAGGGCGGCGTAGCCCTCGATGATGGCCGCGTCCTCCGGGTCGGCGGCGAGGGCCTCGGCCACTTTCGTCCACTGCTTGCGGGCGACGAAGACGGTGTAGCGGGTGCCGGCGGGCGGCTCCGGCAGCCCCTTGGGCAGGTCCGGCACCTTCTCGCTCGTGAGCGCAAGGGCGACGGCCTGGCCGTGCTCGACGGCGGTACCGGGGCGGCCGATGACGGTGATCTTCACGGTAGTAGCCCTCCCTGAGTTGTCCTGCTGTAGCTGCTGCGTGAGCGCATGATAGGTGTCGTCGGTCCAGGCGGCGGACGCCGGTGCGGTTGCGGCGCTGTCTCCCGGCGCGGGCCGCGGTTTCTTCTGCTGGAAGAGCTGGGGAAAGATGTAGGCTTTGTCGCGCCGACTCACGTCCGCGCTCTGGCGCACCAGGAGGAAGAACAAGCCCCCCGGTGTCCGGCGCCGGCTGCCATCGGGCAGCATCCGGCCACCCCTCGCCTCGATGTCCTGTACCTGGGTGAGGAACGCGCGCGCCCGCTCGACACCGAGCCGGTCCACGGCACGGGCGATCTGCCCCACAGGATCGGGCGCGGTCTCGCCGAGCGCGTTGGCGATCTCTGCGGCCAGCGCCTGCGCCTCCGTGCTCATCGCCCGTGCCCCGTGCTGCTCAGAAGTTGTCTCCGCTGGGGCTGGTTCCGGTGGGGCTGCCGCTGCCGACTCGCCCGGCCCTCTCTCAATTGTTACGTCATGGTCCATCCTGTGTCCTCCCTTCATGGGTCGATGCGCCAGCTACCCTCACTATAGACGAGCCGGCGTTCCTCGCGGCGCGTGTCCAGGCGCGCGAGCTGGGCCGGGAGCCCGTCGAGCGCGTGTGTTATGTCGAATAGATCCCGGCCTCTGACGGAGACGAACACGCCGTCGGCCTTGAGTTGGAGCGTGGCTGGCTCCGGGCGCTCCCCAACCCCAAGCGCGGCGGCGAGGGCCGGGGCGACGCCGGCCGGGGCTGTCGCGGGGACGACAAGCCGGGCCAGGGGCAGGGGTGAGCCGGACGCGGCCAGCAGGAGCACGCCCCAGGGGTGTTGCTCCTCACCGCGCACAGGCAGAAAGGTGTGCCGCTCGACCATGACGCCGACGGCGTGCAGCGCGTCGGCGAGCGCGTCTATGGTGCCTCCGGTGACCTGATCCGTTGTGAGGGTTATAGATGCCACGCGGTCACTGCGGTCCTCCGTGTCATCCCTGTGTCGGCTACCCCTATCCATCGCCCGCGCCATGCCCCCGTTGAATCTTGTCCTTGAGCCAGGCGAGGTCAGCTTCCAGGATGCGTAGTACTGTTGTAGGATCGGCGGTGTCGAGATGGCGGGGTTCGCCGTCACGACCGGTGTGGAGCTGAATGATGCGGAGATCGCGCAAGCGGACCTGCCCCGGATCGACGGCCTCCTGTCCCCCCTGCGCTGACCCTTCTGCAGAAGGACGCTTGGTAGCGGCCTGCGGGGTCGATGCCAGGGAGGGGGCTATGATCTGCTGATCGAGCCGGTCGTGCCACGCGGGGTCTTGGTCAGACTGGCGGGGCGCAGACGGGGCTGCCAAATAATTTGGCACATCGTCGGTTGGGTTCGTCGATGACGGCCCAGCCGTCGTCGTTCGCGCCGGAGGTATCGCCGCCAAATTATTTGGCATCTCCCGCACCGCCGGCAGCTCGCGCAGCGCCTGGGGAGTGGCTAAACCTATGGGCACACGAAATCCCTGACGTGACAGGTGTAGGACGGATAGGCCCGGCGATGGAGTTGGCGACGGTTCCAGGCATACACGAAGAGCTTGACAGCG
>JAABUZ0100004851.1_pt1 | contig 18181 bp, 17 predicted proteins | sample 5562091 | NCBI WGS metagenome assembly JAABUZ01 (sample SAMN12813069, study PRJNA571459) | rock metagenome | isolation source: Antarctica rocks | place: Antarctica: Victoria Land, Linnaeus Terrace sud | collected 2015-12-21
ACCCCTGTAGACCGGCTGAAGCGGCCGTAGAGCCGATTTTGGCGCCCAAAGTGGACTCTGGGAGCCTGCAAGGCCGCCATCGGCAACCAATCCAATTCGATGAATGTTTTCATGAATAATCCAGGCTGGTGGTCGCGGCCGAGGTGCAGGCCGCCGCGCGCGCTGCCGAAGAAATAAGCGACCTCGCGGGGACGCTGCGGGCCATCCTGGCCGGTATCCGGCGGGTTGTCCCGGCGGACGCCGCGGGGATCCTGGTGCGCGAGGGCGCGTTCGCGCGCGTGATCGCCGTGGACGGCCACCCCGCCGAGGCGTTGAACCATATCCTGCCGTATGCCGGCGACCCCTCGTTGGATGGGCCGCTGGAGCGCGGCGAGCCCGTGCTGCTCGATGAGCCGCAGTGGGGCAACAACGCGGACTCAGCGCCCGGCGCCGCCCGCGTCCGCGGCTACATCGGGGCCCCATTACGGGCGGGCCGGGAGATCGTGGGTGTCTTGTGCCTCGACAGCTGGCGGCCGGGTGCGTTCGACGCCGAGGACCTCCGCCTGGCGTGTGAGTTTGGCGCCCACGTCGGCACGGCGCTGGCGCGGGCCAGAACCTACTCCATGACGCTCTCCGAGGCGACCGCCCTCCGCGAGGCGGCGCGCTTAGCCACGCATGACCCGTCGCGTGGCGGTGATCTGATCGCTGATATTCTTGACGGCCTGACGCGCGTCGTCGCCTGCGATGGGGCGTCGCTCTTGCTCCGTGACGGCGACACCGCCCGCGTCGCGGCCGTCTACGGGCACGCGCCGTCCATCCTGGGTCACCGCTTTGAGATTGATGGGAGCCCCAGCTTCGAGATCCCGTTGCGCGCCGGCCGTCCGCTCTTGCACGTCGACCTGAGCGCGGAACACGACTATCAAGTGCTACCCGACGCCCTGCCCCTGCGTGGCCACCTCTCCGTCCCGTTGATGGTACGGGGCGAGGCGCTTGGGATGCTCAGCGTGGATAGCATACGACGCGGCGCCTACGGGCCGGACGATCTCGCGCGCGTCGAACTCTACGCCGGGTATGTGGCCGCGGCCCTGTACAACGCGCGCCTCCATGAGGCGGTGCGCGCGACGGCCGAGCGCGACCCCGTCACGGGGCTCTATAATCATCGGGCCATCCATGATCACCTCGACCGTGCGTTGGACCAGGCCAGGACCGTGCGCGCCCCCCTGGCCGTGGCCATGCTGGACCTTGATGGCTTCAAGCTCTACAACGATACGCACGGTCATCCGGCCGGTGATACGGCCTTGCAGATCGTGGCCGCCGCGCTCCTGGACACCTGTCGTCCGGGGGATGCGGTCGGACGCTATGGGGGCGATGAGTTCTTGGTCGTCGTGCCCGGATTGGGGCCAGGGGATGCCGCTGTCCTTGGGCGGCGCCTGCGCGATGCGGTCGCCGCCCACACGCTCCACCCCGTGGCGGGACACGCCCTCCCGCTGCGGGTCAGCGTCGGCGTCGCGGCCTATCCCGCGGATGGGGCCGACCGCGATCTGCTGGTGGCGCAGGCCGACGCGCGTCTGTATGAGAGCAAAGGGCACGGCGAGGTCGTGGCGCAGGGGGACGCCCGTGGGGACGGCGTCGCCGGTGTGGCCGACGCCTTCGGCGTCCTCGACGGCCTGGTCACGGCCGTCGACCGCAAAGATCGCTACACGCGGTCCCATTCGGAAGAGGTGACGCGCCTGGCCCTGCTGTTGGCGACCGAACTGGGCTTCTCGCCCGACACGCTCCGCTCGGTCCGGCTGGCCGGCCTGCTCCACGACGTTGGCAAAATTGGTGTCCCCGACCGCATCCTGAAGAAACCCGGACGGCTGACGCCCGAGGAAAGCGAGATTATGAACGGGCACCCGGCGTTGGGCGAGGCCATCGTGGCCGGCTTGCCGGACCTCGCCGAGATCCGCACCGGGGTCCGTTCGCACCACGAGCGCTGGGACGGCCGCGGCTATCCCGACGGCCTCGCGGGGGCAGCCATCCTGCTCCTGGGCCGGTTACTGGCGGTGCCCGACTGCTATAGCGCCATGACCACGGACCGACCCTACCGCGCGGCGCGCTCGCCTGTGTCCGCACTGGCAGAGATACAGCGTGGGTCCGGCACGCAGTTCGATCCGACGATGGCGGCGGCCTTCCCGCGCGCGCTGCGCCGCGCCCACAGTGGTGAGGCGCGGACGACCGGATGGGCCGCGCGCACGGCCTGAACACTGCGCGCGCTGCAGTGGACTCGACGGTGGACGCGTTAGGATTCAGAACGCAAGCGGGCTGTGACGCGCGTCCGCCTGCGGTAGCTCTGCCTGATGGCGCCGACGCCGCCTGCAGGACCGCGCACACCTCACCCTAACAATCCTGGAACAGGCGGCGCTGGGCGACCAAGGACACCGTTTCATGCATGGGTGACGATAGCGACAATGGTCGCGCCGTGCGTCAATGATCACGAGAATGTGGCTTTGCGCCACTCCTGATGACGCGGGACGCGGGAGAGGAGGGCAGCGGCCAGCCACGTCGGTTGGTTGTGCCAGCTACGTGGCTCATCCGAGTTGTCTGTTGCGCCAGATGAGTCACGTAGCCGGCACAGGCACTACGGCGCGGCAGCTCATGGTGGTGGCGCCCGGCACAGTGGCGACAGACGCGGCCTATCGGGGACCGCCCTGTGGTCATCGCGGCGTACACGTCTGCATGGTCAGGTTCACGATGACCGGCCTGGCGATGGCCCGGTCGCCAGCGCTACGCGGGGACAACACCGAAGGCTTGGGACGACGCTACTATGAGCCTCCCGCTGACGATGAGGATGAAGATCGTGACGCATCCCACGATAATCCCGATGGACAAACCAACGGCCTGTCCCCCACCTGCACGTTCGATCATCTGTCTTCCCCTTCGCTCCCCACTGTTTACCACCTACCTATACGATACCCGCATCAGGCGGGGCCGCCAAGCCGAAGAGGCGACGCCCTGTGCACGCCCACTGGGCTCGATGTGGCGGTGTGCTCCGGGCTGCGCGCTCACGACGCTGACGCTCGTGCAGGTGCAGGACGCCCTCGACGCCTACCGCGCCGGCGACGCGGAGCGTGCCCGCGCTGTGAGGGCGGCGATGAACAGGTGGACCGTGTGCAGGCCGGACGCGTGGCGACGGGCACGTCGGTGCTCTGGATCGCCCACGCCCTCGCACGCATCGCCGACCGTGCGACGAACATCCGCGCGCGTCGTGTGCATCGTCAGCGGGGAGCGCCGCCCGTGGATCGCCGCGTCGCGTCGCGATCCCACCTGGTGACGGGGCGCCCACGACCGATAGATGTCGCGGGAGCAGCGGAACAACCAACGGCAACCAACCGGGTTACGCGTGCGCTGCGACATGCGGGTGTCGCGACACGGGGCGAGGCGTGCATCCGCGCGCGTTTCTCCCGGTCCTCACGTGACATCCCGTCTGCACAACTGTGCGCTGTCCCGCACACACCCTACCCGTCGTCGCTCCTGTCGGCCGCGTCAAGGAAGGGACGGACGAGACGGACGAAGCGATCGGGGGCGTCGTAGTGGGCAACGTGCGCGACACCCGGAATGATCGCGAGGCGCGCCTGCGGAAGCAGGCGCGTCGCCTCCTCGCCCCAACGCTGGGGGACCAGGGGATCGCGCGCACCGCGCACGACCAGCGTGGGGACGGCCATGCGCGCCAGGTTGTCCTCGATGCGGTCGGCCAGCATGACGCGCGCGAGTTGCGCGCCCTCGCGCGGCCCGATCTTCAGGCAGTCGCCCAGCAGGAGCGGCAGGTAGCGCCGCGGTTCCCGCGTCCCGTCGAGAAGCAGGCGCGCGCCCTGCTGGGCCAGCGTGTGGTGCGCCGGATCGACGGTCGGCCCCACCAGGATCGCCCGTGCGACGCGCTCCGGGGAGCGCACGGCGAGGTCGGCCACGATCTGGCAGCCGAAGGAGTTCGCCACGAACGCCGCCCGCGCGATGCCCACCGTGTCCATCCAGCGCGCGAGGAGCGCGGAGAAGCCCGCGACCGCCGGGACGCGCGTCGGGCGGTCGCTGCGTCCATAACCCGGCAGGTCTGGCGCATAGACATTGTAGTGGGGCGCGAGCCGTGCCGCGGCGGGGACCATGTAGCGACTGGAGATGAACGCGCCGTGGACGAGGATGACCGTGCGGAGGCCCGGATCGGGTGTCGGGCGCGCGACGCGGGCATAGAGGCGCAGCCCCTCGACCGTGGCCCAGTGGTCGTGGAGCGGCCCGCTCGGTGCGCGTGGGGGAGCGTCGTGAGGCATCATGCCTAGTGTACACGCCCGGACGACGACGCGGTCGCCGACGACGGCGTGAGGGGGGAATGCCGGCGTATAGCGCTCACCGTCGGTCGAGACACGAAGACGATGGCTGGCGTGTCAACGCTATGCGGTAGCAACGGCCGGTTCGTATCATACGGGGAGGATCAGGAACGAGCCCCCCATGTGCGCCGTATGAGAAAGGACATCGACCAATGCGTACGAAAACTGCTCCGGTCGAGGTTGTCTGCGTGCAGTGCGCCCGACCATTCATAGTCAGCCAACGCGCGTATGTCCAGCGCACCGCGCGCGATGGCGCCGCGCTGCGGTGTCCGCACTGCATCGCCGATCGCTCGCTGGCTGCACGGCGGTCACGGCTACCGCGTGAAGGCTCTCTTGCGAGCCCTAACGTAGCGACGGTCGTAATTTCGGCAAAGTAGCAGCCGACTGACCGTCCTTACACACGTCACATGTGCCCCGCGCGACGTGGACCAGCCCTGAGAGGTTCGCTGTACGCATGTGACCGCGAACAGCGCCCCCCGTCGTACCCTCTCCATCCCTGTAAAACCAGACGTACCCTCGAAAAGTTCACACGAGCGTCATTCTACGACGTTCCAATTGCAGCGGAGGGGTGGTCGGGCCTCAAACTAGCAATGAACGCCGTTTCAGGTTTCCGTTTTTTCCGCCTTCGCTACGTTAGGGCCTATAATCACAGCATGAGGGCAACCCATGCGCTCATCCACGGCTACACAAGGGAGCAAGCGTGCGGTTTCGGCGGCGGCGTATCCTCACGGCGCTTGCGGGATTCGTCCTGGTCGTGGCGTGCATCGGCATGGCCTACCAAGACGCTGGAACCATCGGCGACACGCGCGCTTACCCTCCGCCAGGCCGCTTGGTCGATGTCGGTGGCTACCGGCTACATATCTACTGCCTGGGTAGGGGCAGCCCGACGGTCGTCATGGACGCGGGGATCGGCGAAACGTCGCTGGTGTGGCGCGGCGTCCAACCCGCGGTCGCGGCCCGCACGCGCGCCTGTTCGTACGACCGCGCCGGCCTCGGATGGAGCGACCCCGGCCCTCTGCCCCGGACGAGCGGGCGAGAAATTCGTGAGTTGCGCCGCCTGTTGGCGAATGCGGGGGAAATCGGACCCTATGTGCTGGCTGGCCATTCATTCGGTGGCTGGAACGCCCTGCTCTACGCGCGCCAGTACCGCCGCGACATCGCAGGCCTGGTCCTGATAGACGCCGCGCCGCTGGACGAGGACGGGCGCTTCCCGCTGGCGGAACGCGCGCAGGAAGCCGCGCAACGCGCCGACGCTCAGAGGTGTCTGGCCGGGGAGACACACCTGGCCGCGGCCGAACGCGCCGTCGGGCTGAACCGTCTGGGTGAGGCGCTCAACCCCGCGCCGGCGCCCCCATTGCTCGACGAATACCCGCCCGCGATCCGCTCGCAGGTGCGGTTCGTCACCAACCGCTGGCTGGAGAACGGCGCGCCGTTGTGCGGGGCGGGGGCGGCCGAAATTGTGGCCCTCGGGGAGAGCGCCACGGAGGGCCACGCCAGGGGCGCCCTCGGGACCATGCCGCTGGTGGTGATAACGCGCGGCCTCCCCGAAACATGGGCACCGCCGATCCCGGTGCATCAGACAGAGCAGGCATGGCAAGCCATGCAACGAGAGCTCGTTGCCCTGTCGGCCACTGGCAGGCAGGTTATCGCGCGCCGGAGCCGCCACCATATCCAATTCAACCAGCCGGGCATCGTCGTCGCCGCCATACTGCACGTCGTCGAGGATGTTCGCCACGGAGAAAAACGTCATGCGCGAGAACAGGGGTAGAAAGAGCGAAGCGGTGTTGAACGAAGCCGCCCCCTCACGAGAGCGGCTCGTCTTCAGAACCGCGCGCCGCCCCTGCGTGGCGTGTGGGCCGGCCGCTGGCGGGCAGACGCGCGCGGTGTCGGCCGCGCGCGACCGGCCGGGGCCGGGCGTCGGGTCCCGCGCTCAGCGCGCATAGGGCGCGCTGAGCTCGAGCTGGACGTTGTCCGGGTCGCGGAACGCCAGGATGTGCAGCCCGAACTCGGGGCCGAGGTCCTGGATGCCCCCGTGCGGCGTCCCGCGTGCGTCGAGCAGGCGCACGGCCCGCGCGAGGTCGGCGCGGCCGGCCACGGTGAAGCTGAGGTGGTCGAGCCCGACCCGATCCTCGTCGAAGCGGTCGCCGGCCGGCGCGACGGGGCGCAGGCCCAGGCGGATGCCGTTGGCCACCAGGACGACCCCCCCGAAGAGCGCGGCGTTGAACGCGCGCGTCGCGGGGTCGTCGCCGGCGCGCGGCTCCCGTGCCACGGTGAAGCCGAGCACCGCGGTGTAGAACGCCTGGGAGCGCGCGACGTCGGTCACGGTGAGGCGGATATGGTTGATCCCGAGCGGCGTGGTCGGCGTGATCGGCGTGATCGGCGTGGGCATGATGGCGTCCCTCCTTCGCGCGGTCGGCCCCGCCGCACGGCCGTGTCCTGGCGTCCTCATCGGGGCGCCGCCCCCTTATGCTAGACCGTCGCCCGCCCAACCGTCAATGCGCTCCACTGGTCTTCACTGGTCTTGGCAGCGGGCACCCCCCAGCACCCTCAGCGTCAGCGGACGCACGGCGGGGCACCGCGCGCTCAACGGGGAGCCGTGCCCCGACAGGCGAGAGATGCGCGCCTCGCTCTCGGCCACATCCCGCTGTTTCCGCGGCAACGCGTAACCCATTCCGGCACCGCTGTATGCGAATGGTTCATGTATGTCCATGTGGCGAGGCGCATAGTCATGCATCGACGTGAGCGGTCATCGTGGTGTCAGAGTCGCCACGATCCGGCTTGAGCAGACACGACGATGGTGCGAACCCAACTGTCGTGTCCCATGTGTCATCGCGTTGACGAACCTCGCTGGGCCGCTCATGGTACGCCGTCCGACGGGTCATGAAATCGTTGCGCCGTGTCCGTTCAGATCACCGAAGGGGTGGAGACTCCAAGCCTTTCCCCCCGACACAGGCGCGTCTGAGTGGTGGGCCAGGATCAAATGTACACCAGCATCCGTACTGGTGCGATGGGTGGTGCATAGGGGAGGCGGAACGGGTTCATCGAGCGGCTAGGCTACCCTCAAAAGCATCGCACCAGGAGGGTAGCCACCATGTCCGTGTCCCCCGCTATCGCCCTTGTCCCCTACCTCGGTACCGCCGACGACGGCCTCAACCCGTGGCTGCGTCTGCAGCCAGCGGAGCGTCGTCGCCTCGCCATGCAGGCCGCGCACGAGCGGGACGCCCCCGCGCTCTGGGGCTTGACCGAGGCGTGGCTGTGCGCCGACCCACGCCACGGGACCGTCGCGGCCGGCACGACCAAGAACTATCGCACCGACCTGCGCCACCTCCTGGATGCATGGGATCAGGAGGATTTGCTGCGTCCAGCCCCTGACGCCGCTGCTGCCTACGTGCGCGTGCTGGAACGGCGCGGCCTCGCACCGGGCACAATCGCTAACCGCCTGGCCACGGCGCGCGGCCTCTACGCCGCCTTGCGCTGGGCGCGCGCCGTCCTGGCCGACCCGTTTGAGGGCGTCCACGCCCCGCGTGACCCGACCCCGCCCTGGGAGAAGCGTCTGCCCTATGACGACGACGAGGTCGCCGCGCTCGCGCAGGCAGCGGACCCACACGACCGCGTGTTAGTCTTGCTGGGGGCGCACGCGGGCCTGCGTGCGGGCGAGTGCGTGGCCCTGCGCTGGGAGGACGTGCGCCCCGGCCGACGCGACCTGACGGTGCGACGGGGCAAGGGCGGGGCGGCGCGGACGGTGGCAATGAGCGCGACGTTGGCGCGGGCGCTGCAGGTGTTGCCGCGCCGGTCGGATGGCTACGTGCTGCCCTACCGCGCGTCGGTCAGCGCGTGGCGACACATCCAGACGCTCTGCACGGCCGCAGGTGTCGCGCCCAAGGGGGTGCACTCGTTGCGGCATTCCGCAGGGACGCGCCTGTACGCGGAGACGGGCGACCTGGAAACGACCGCGCGTCACCTCGGCCACGCAAAGCTGGAAACGACGCGGGTGTACGCCAAGTGGTCGGACCGGCGCTTGCGCGAAACCATCGGACGGTGGTAGTGGTGGGACGCATCCAGAGGCGATGTCATCCGGTTGCGCCTGTCATCGCGATATGAACGGACACGGCGCAACCCCTTCACGGGCGTGAGCAACGAAGGCCTCGTCAGGCATGCTCAGCCAATAGCGGAGCGGAGAGAGGCGGACAAGATTCCTATCTACTTGTCACCCTTTTGACACGGTCACGGGGTCTGTTGAGTCGTCCCTGTCGCCGACGTGTTCAACGCTCGCCGTGATGACAGCATGGCGGTCGTTGGGGTAGAGCCTCCCGCCGCCCCGGTGCGAGAGTGCATACTTGACGTTGGTCGACGTGTAGCGACATGTGCCTGGCCGTGCACGAAGGGACGCTGGATGTGTTTCTGAGGGTCGGATGACACCCGTATCTGCTAAAAGCTAGCGCCCTCGGTCATATACAACCGCATGTTCATACGGCCCACCAACGTCAAGTACGCAGTCTGGCACGGGTTAGATTATTGATACCGAAATCCGTCCTGCCTGATGTTCCATACAGCGAGTGTACACTCTAGATGGACTGCTAGCGTCCCCACGGCAGGATATTCTGTGCTTCAGCCCAAGCATGGGGTATCCCGCCTTTGCATGACAGGCGCGTGGTTATAGTGCAACAAAAACATAAGATAAGATGCTGACCTACATCGTATTATTTGAATGCTCCAATGCATCTTCAACAATGCGGGGGAGGCAGGTTAGGGGCTGTATAGCCTGTTAGTCCCGCTCCTAGGGGTGCGACATGCGCGCCGGCTGTGCGGTATCGTACCTCCTTTCTGATGACGGACGGCGCGGCCGTGGGGGTAGCGGGCCGTGCGCAACCCCCCATGGCCTGATGCGCCACGCGTTCGCCACTGCCGTTGACCCTGCACGACGTGAGGGCGTCGGGACAGCGGGCCGATAGGACTTTTGGCCTATGGTTTCCAGGTCGGCGACCCTCCACACTCGGGGTATCGCGCGCTCATAGGGCGCGCCATAGCGCTCATAGGGCGCGCCATAGAGGAGGCGCAGCGGAGATATGGACATCGTAGAAATTAGCCTAGAGGGACTGTATGACTGGCCCGTGGATGTACACCTGCTTGTCCAGGATGTACCCGATGCGGCCAGTGTCGCTATCCTCGCAACGACGGTGGCGCATCCTGGGTCGCACACGGACGACGGGTTACAGCACGCGGTGAGAACGCGCTATCGGGCGCTGACGCAGCCAGGAGAACCGGACGGGCCTACGGCCTACCCAGTAGCCTTATGGGGCACCGGCTGACAGAGCCTTATTGGACGCCCCCACAGCCGTCGACAACGGCTCCGCTAACCGTTGCAGACATCGTGGGGTATGCGGCTTAATGGAAGGTGTCTATATATTTGCAATGGCAGTAAGTGGTATGGTGACGATGGTGACCACGGCTTGGCTGCTACAGGATTGGTCCGGTATACCTTTGATGACGGCTAGTGACCCGACCAGCTATCAGTCGAATGTCGCCGGGCGTGTGTTACTTTGAAGGGGCAAGGCGCTATGGTCTCAATTGCTGTTGTAGACGACGACCTAGCCATCCGTGAGCTATTGCGTGACCTGCTCACCGATGAAGGGTATCTGCCCCACCTCTTTGACGGGACGGACGGCACCTACCAGGGCATCCGCGCCGTGTCCCCTGCCGTGGTCATCCTCGACCTCCCCCTGACACAGTCGGGAGCGGCCTGGGCGTTACTGAACCGCCTGAGCACAGACCCTGCCCTGGAACACGCCGCGATTGTCGTCTGTTCTGGCAACGAGACGGGGCTCGCGGAGCAGAGTGCAGCCCTTCAGCGACACACCTACGCCGTGTTGCCCACACCCTTCGACCTTAACGACCTGACCGCGCTACTCCCGCGTCTCATCCATCAAACGGCACGGGAGCATGACTGGGCCGCGCGCGTCTCATAGGCGGCGTCCAATCGTCGGCATGTTTCGTGCGTCTCCGACCTGTACGGCTCGCTATTAATTAGGCATGGCGACAGGAACTGGAGACAATCTATGGCTCGGCATCATCTTGTGCTCATCATCACAGCCGATGCCCAGCGCCGCGACACCTGGCTGACGGCCACGCGTAGCGCCGGACATCATGCCCTCCCTGCCCACACCCTTGAACGCGCCCTCTACCTGCTGGGCAAAGTGCGCCCTCGATTGGTGGTCACGGACGCGGAGCTAGCGGATGGCCGCGTGCTGGCCCTCCTCCGCCATCTACGCGCGGTTGAACCGCTGGCAGCGGTTGTTATCGTCGTCTTGGGGGACGTGAACGCAGAGGAACAGGAGCATATCGCGACCGATAGCCTGAGCCATGTTCGGCCTGTGGACGCGCCCATCGAACGGGTATTAGATGAGTTTATCGCTGCATAGGCCTATGCACCACCCCTTACTGCCGTAATCCCTTTGGTATCCTTATGATGTACGACGAACGATACGAGGGTGCCGACGAGAGGGCGTGGTGACGCATTGACCAAACGTGGCGAGGATAGGGATGGGGTCGGCGCCAACGACGTGGAGGAGGTGGGCCTGGCGCGGGAGGGGCAGACGCGCGCGGAGCCCGCCCAGCGCGTCGCCGAAGAGCGGCAGAGGGAGGCCGAGCGGGCACGGGAGCTAGCCGACGCCTGGGAACGGGCCACGTCGAGCGACCGGGCGGCGTCCGAGGACGCGCATCGGCTCCGCGCCGTCGCCTACGACGCGAGCGCGGCACGCACGACGGCGCACGCGGTCGAGCACGACCGCCTGCGCGCGCTGTTCGCCGCCCTGCCCGTCGGCGTCGTGCTCACCGACGCGCGCGCGGTCGATCAGCCCATCGTCTTCGCCAACGCGGCGTTCAGCGCTCTGACCGGATACCCCGTCAGCGAGGTGTTGGGCCGCAACTGCCGCTTCCTCCAGGGGGCGGACACCAACCCCGCGGCCGTCGACGTGCTGCGCCGCGCGATCGCCGAGGGCGTGGGATGTACGGCGACGCTGTGCAACTACCACCGCGACGGAACACCGTTCTGGAACGACCTGACCCTGACCCCGCTCCACAACGCAGAGGGACAGATCGAGGCCTTCGTGGGTGTGCAGGTGGACGCGACGGCGCGCGTGGAGGTGGAGCGGCAGCGGGCGGAGGCGGAAGCGGCGGTCCGCATGCGCGACCACCTGCTCTCGCTGGCCGCGCACGACCTCCGCTCGCCCCTCACGGCGCTGCTCCTGCAGGTGCACCTGCAGGAGCGGCGGCTGGATCGCGCGCGCGTGCCAACCGTCGAGGAATGGCGCGCCTGGCTCGTGCGGCAGCGCGAATTGCTGGATCGCGAACTGGCCGTGGTGCAGGAGGTGACCGACGCGGCGCACTTGCAGATGGGACAGCACATCGCGTTACAGGTCGAACCGGTCGACCTCGCCGCGTTGGCCCGTCAGGCGGTGGCGAGCGTGGAGGCGGCGCGCGGCGCCGCGTCGGACGATGGCGAGGGCACGGACGGAGCGGTCGTCGTCGAGGAGCCCGGAGGATCGATCGTCGTCGAGGGCGATCGCTCGCGCCTGGACCGCCTGCTCCACAACGTCATCGGCAATGCCGTCAAGTACAGCCCGGCGGGAACACCGGTATGGGTCACCGTCGATCAAACCGACGACGGCGCCCGCGTCGTCGTGCGGGACCAGGGCGTGGGCATCCCGGCCGACGAGTTGCCGCGCATCTTCGCGCCGTTCTACCGCGCTTCCACCGCGCGTGGCTTCGCGGGCACCGGGCTCGGCTTGGCCGGGGCGAAGGCCATCATCGAGCAACACGGCGGATCCATCGCTCTCGACAGCGCGCCTGGCGCGGGGACGACCGTGACGATCACCCTGCCGCCCCACGCCTCCCCGCGCGGGGACGGACGACGCGAGGGTGAGGGTTAGCCGACCAACTGATCGATCGTGTCGAGCACCACATCGAGATCGAACGGTTTAGTGACGTACCCGGTGTGTGGGCAATCCCTGTCCGGCGTGGACATCCAGGCAATCGTGGGTGCTATGGTCTGCGCGCCGTCGGCTGTATGTATGGCACGGGCAGATCGAGCAGTGACGGGTGGGGCCAGTTCATATGACCGACCTGGCCTGTGGGGATGGTCAGGACGATGGCCCCGTCGTGCACCTCCTTGAGCGCGTCGAAGGGCACATACAGGTCGCGCTGCACGAGGGAACGATGCACCAGGATAGCGGCCTCGGCCGTGCGCACGTCGCGCAGGCGCCCCACCCGCCCGCCGTCCACACCCCGCACCTCCATGTCGTAGGAGACCTGAAACACGCCGCGCGCCGTTCGTCGCACAGCGCTGACTGGGATGTCGCGGGCACCCGCGAGCGTGCCCTCGTCTCCTGTGATGTCCATGGCTACCCCCTCCTTCCATCCGTCGCCAACACCAGGTACGGTCATACTATAGCCGAACGGGCACTGGTCCACGCGCCCCGTCGCTAGTGCTGAGGAGGCAACGGTTCCTGACGCAACGCGTTCTCCCGGCATCGGAGGCACAAAGAGCCGCGTGCGGATCGTGGGGGCAACGTGCACCCCGCTTGATGACGGGTTTCCGTCACAGCACAGCCCCAAACCGACCTCGGCTCTCACTGTCTATGGCGGAACGATGCGCACGCGCCTTTCACGTCCAGCACCGGCCGTGCTACAATCCCCCCAGCGCATCGTGGCTGTATATGACGGGATAAAGAGGAGGAGGGTGGCATACCATGACTGACGACGCTTTCGACCCCACCAAGACCGACGCGGAGACCCACGACGATGCCGGGGACGACGAAGCCATCGATGACGGCAGCCTCCTCGGCGCCGCCAAGAACGACAACGACAACGACAACGACAACGACAACACAAGCGACGACGCGCACGGCATCATCGGCGAGGAGGCGTAAACCTAACGGGGGACACCCCATCCTGCGCGTCGCACCGCTATCTTAACAGTACTCCTAATCAATGCCCTCACATAATAATCAGTGTCTGTACCACCCGGCCGTCGCCAGGGGTGTGTCAAGGCGCGGGTAGTACACGGCCCCGACGCGGAGCAGCACGACCTCGATGGACTCACCCGTGGGGGAGTAGAACAGACTTAACGTATGAAGCGTCGCCCCACGCGTGTACCGGACGCGCCAATTCGGATCGGCATGTAGCGTGGTCAGGTGGGCAGCGACCGTCGCCGCTGCGACACACTGGGCGAACCATCTACGGACATCGCGGGGGCCTGGACGCATCGTGGACCTCCTCCTGGCGATCGTGGCGCTGATGATCTCCTCGACCCTCATTAATGATCTATCGGCCAATCGTATGACGCTCTTTATATCTGAACCGCCTGAGATCAGGCCACGAGCCGAGAATGGTGTGGGCCAGTAGCAGTGAGATGCGTTGGTGGGGCCGGTGTGTCGGCGATTGTGCAGGAGCGTTGACAGACAGGACGACGGGTGGCCTGAGCGCGCGTAACGACCGTCACCCATCAGCCATCATGCCGCGACCGCCGTCGGCCTGGCCATCCCCTCGTTCTACGACCTGTACAACGACGGCATGCCGCCACAGTGAAGCTGGTGCTCGTCGGTCGGCATGTGCCCTCGGCATGCATGGATCGGCCTGCGTGCGCCACCACGCCGGCATAGGGGACGATTGACCGCCGGGTAAGCACCATCGTCGTGCCTGCCCGCGCCGGCTCGCGACCACCGTGACGATCTGATGCGCACTCACGCTAACGGATGATCATGCGCCCTGATGCATAGACATGCATGCGCGGCCGACACACAGCGACGTTGGGATAGGCTGCACGTTGCCCTGCCGACGGCAGGGCGGCTGTCAGCGATGCGCGCATAGCGCGCGCCAGAGAGCATCAGGCCGGCAACAGGTGGCCGTCGACACGGCATGATGCTGACCGATAGCGTTTCCGGCCAGGATAGGTGAAGGCCGTGGTCGTGTCAGGCCTGTCCTAGGACGAGGACCACCGCCCGGTGGTGTAAGTGCTCTGCCTTCACAATAGCGCCACCCACGATGCCCGCAGCGGGTGGCGCTGACCACGCGCGGGCTGGGTCAGTTGACCGCGACGACGAGCCAGCGCCCATCGACGTGTTGCAGCGTGTCGACGAGAGTGACGGTTCCGCTCTTGTCGGCGACCTGCGCTCCTGTGTCCGTGTATTCGAGCGCGCGCTCCTGTTTGGTCACCGTCACGCTGGCTGTATCGGAACCCAGACGTGTCACCGGACCGTAGCGTAGCGGCCCGATAAGGCTCATCCGCCAGTGCCGGTGTTGTCCGAGGAGCGTGTGCGCCTCGTCGCGATTGGCCTGGGCGAGTTGTTGACCAAAGGCGGTGGCAACCTGGCTGGCGTCCCGGTTATTCATCACATCATAGTAGACGTTGTTGGCATACGCCACGGCTGCTTGTACCTGCGAAGCAGCCGTATCACCCGCACCGCTATATCCTCTGGTGGTCTGAGGCGTGGGGGTCGTGAGTGGCGCGACGGGCGGGGCCGTCTCGGTTGGGACGACGGTAGCGGTCGCGCGAGGCGGCGCGATCGCTGTGGCGGTTGGCGGCGTCATCGTCTCTGTCGGAACGGCCGTCGGTGTGCCTATTGTGGTCGCCTCCGGTGTCACCGTCATCGTCGGATGTGTGGTAGAGGCTGTCGCGGATGGCGGCAGACGGGTAGCCGTCGCCATCCGCGTCACCAGTGCTGATGAGTTTTGACAACCAAAATCGGTAGTGATAAGGTATGGCTTTGTGGGGCGCGGAAGGGGGATCACGATGGCGACGCGGCGGACACTGGACCTGCGGGACGACCAGCGCGAGGAACTGGCACGGCATCGAGATCACGACCCGAGGCCGTGGGTGCGTGAGCGCTGTGCTGCGCTGCGCAAGATTGCTGCGGGGATGGCACCCTATGCGGTCGCGCGCCACGGCCTGCTCAAGCCACGCGACCCCGATACGGTCTATAGCTGGCTCGACCTGTACGAAACACACGGCTTCTGGACCGTGGAGCACTTTCCGCAGGGGGGACGCCACCGCGCGGCCCCAGTCGAGCGACGAACGGAGTTGGAGGAGCGGCTGGCCCACGCGCCAGGCGAGGAGGCGCGCCAGGAGATCGCGCCGACAGCGGACGGTCCGCCCCCTAGCCGCTGGACCTTGCGCGCGATCCGCGCCACGTTCCCCTGGCTGCGCGGCCTGACCCTCAGCGGGGTGTGGCGCGTGCTGCATGCGGCGGGCCTGCGCGTGCGCTCCGGCCGCGTCCAGCAATACAGCCCCGACCCGGCCTACGTGACCAAGCGGGACCACCTGCTCCTGTGCCTGCGCGACGCGGCCACCCACCCCGACACGGTGGTGCTCGTCGTTCTCGATGAGATGGGTTTCCAGCGCTGGCCCGATCCAGCGGCCAACGGGGGCACGCCGCCGCCCGTCGCCGAGCGGGGCGGCCCGAACAACAAGCAATGGCGCATCATCGGGGCACTCAACGCCCTGACCGGCCGTGTGACCTACCACGACGCCTACATCATCGGCCGGGAGAAGGTCAGTGCTTTCTATCACCACCTCGTCGCGGCCTATCCCCACGCCCGCCGCATCTACGTCGTGCAGGACAACTGGTCGATTCATACCCACCCCGACGTGTGTGCGACGCTGGCGGACCTCCCGCAGATCGTGCCCGTCTGGTTGCCGACCTACGCGCCCTGGCTCAACCCCATCGAGAAGCTCTGGCGGTGGTTGCGCGCGGACGTGTTAGCCCTGCATCGCCTTGCGGACGACTGGGAGGCCTTGCGGGACCGCGTCCGCGCCTTCCTTGATCAGTTCGCCACGGACGCCCGCGATCTGTTGCACTACGTTGGTCTCCTTGGCGATGGCCGTCTTGCGACTGCACGTCGCGCGGCCTGATTGATTACCCATTTTGATTGTCAAAACTCATTAGGTGTCGGCGTCGCTGTCGTCGTGAAGGAGGCCGGAACGACAATCCGCTGGTGCGCCGCTGTTGGCGTCGCGGTCTCCCGCATGCTGGGCGGTCCCGCAGCCGATCGGCCGGCTTGGGTGAGGACGACGCCAAGCGCCGCGGCGAGTACGAGGACCGCAAGGACCAGCGGGATCAGGAGGCGATGACGGGGCGATGGTGGAACGGGCTCCACTCCACTCGTCGCATCGCGCCCGTGACCACTGCCACCCCCGCCACCGCGGGTCGTGGCGCGCCGCGCGGCCGCGCCGATCGTGGTCGTGGCCCCGCCTAATGTGGGCGTCGTATGCCCAGAATCATGCACCGCACCCATGTCTCGGTCGGCGGGGTGGCCCTCCGGTGGGGTCGGTCCCGACGCGAACGATGACGTCATGGTCGTCGTGTCCTCGCACGCGCTGCCGGAGCGACCCGCGCTGCGGAGCGCCGCGATCAGCGCGGCCCCCGACTGATAACGCCGCGCGGGGTCTTTCGCGAGGGCCGTGAGGATCGCCGTGTCGATGGCCGCTGAGAGGGCTGGATTAAACGTCGATGGCGGCGGAGGCGCGTCGTTGACCTGCCGCAGCGCCACCGTGAGCGCCGGCTCATGATCGGCGGCGAAGGGTGTGCGCCCGGTCAACATCTCGTACATGACGATGCCCAGCGCATAGAGGTCGGTCTGCGCGGTAGCGGCGGCTCCCTGCGCCTGCTCGGGCGCGATATACGAGGCCGAGCCCAGCATCGTTCCGGTCGTGGTGACGCTGGGTGAGTCGAGGGCGCGGGCGATCCCGAAGTCGCCCACCATGACCTGGCGTCCGTCCGTGAGCAGGATGTTGGCGGGCTTGATGTCACGATGGATCACGCCGTGGCTGTGCGCATAGTCGAGGGCCTGGGCGCTCTGGGCCCCGAGGGCCAGCGTCGTGGCGAACGGAAGAGGACCTTGCCGCGCGAGCAAGCGCCCCAGGTCCTCGCCCGCGACGTACGCCATGACGATGAAGTGCGCCCCGTCGTCGTCGCGGCCGCTGTCGTGGACGCTGACGATATGGGGGTGGTTCAGCCCCGCTGCCAGCCGCGCCTCTTGCACGAAGCGCGCGACGAACGGCGGCTGGTCGTTGTAGGAGGGATGGAGCGCCTTGACGGCGACACGGCGGTGGAGGCGCGCGTCAGTGGCCTTGTAGACGCGGCCCATGCCACCCTCGCCGAGGACAGAGACGATGCGGTACCGCCCCCCGAAAGCGTGTTGCTGTTCCACGCGTTCCCTGTCCTCCTTCTGGCTGTCCGTGGCGCCCACGCATCCCACCTCTATGGTTGGGCGCCGACGAGGCGGGTTATGTACCAGGCCATCGTGCCGCGTCCCTGGGGGAACCGACGATGGTCAGGATGATCGTGAGCGTTGGCGTAGGCATGACCACAAGCGGTCGTCGGACAATGAGGCAACTATTATGCCGTCCGGGTTCCGCGTGTTCGCGCGCGGCAGGCGCTTATGACCGCCCTCATCAGACGGCCACAGGCATCGGACGCCCCGCCAATGCGCTCGCCCTGGTTCTCACCTTGCTATGTCATCCTCCTGTGGGTCGTCCGCCCACGGACGACGAGTGGTGAGGAGGGATCACGTGGTCTCATCGGATGTCGCGCGCCAACGGCCAGAGGGCCGCTTCAAGCGCTGGTTGCTCCAAGGGTACGCGTCCGCGCAGCGCGAGGGTCCCTACGAGAAGGCTGCGCCCCACCAGCACCCCTGGTGGCGGGTGATGTGCCTGACCGGCGTCGACTACTTCTCCTCGCTGGGCTACGCGCCGGGCATCGCGGCCCTCGCCGCCGGCGTCCTCTCCCCCGTCGCCACGCTCATCCTCGTGCTGGTCACGCTCGGCGGCGCCCTCCCGATGTACCGCC
>JAABUZ0100004852.1_pt1 | contig 18178 bp, 14 predicted proteins | sample 5562091 | NCBI WGS metagenome assembly JAABUZ01 (sample SAMN12813069, study PRJNA571459) | rock metagenome | isolation source: Antarctica rocks | place: Antarctica: Victoria Land, Linnaeus Terrace sud | collected 2015-12-21
CCGGTGCGCAGCACGCGGCGGATGCCCTAGATCGGGTCACCGGTTCGGCCTCGGTGCCCGCAGGTCTGTTGCTGGACCCGCTTCCGGGCGTGGTCGAGGGCGTCGCCGGCCAGGGCGAGGACGTGGAAGGGGTCCATGACCGCGACCGCGTCAGGGAGCTCTTCGGTGGTGGCGGTTTTGAATCCGGTGAACCCGTCCATCGCGACCACCTCGATCCCGTCCCGGAACGCCGGGCCCTGCGCCTGGAGCCAGGTCTTGAACACTGCCTTGGAGCGGCCTTGCACCATGTCCAGCAGGCGTGCCGGCCCGCTGCCCTCACGCACGGGTGTCAGGTCGATGATCACGGTGATCCTTCTATGTGTTGTCAAGCGGCGACCGGCGAGGTTGGCGGCGCTTTCACGCTGCGGCAGGTGGCGTTGAGTTGGCGGAAGATTTGGCGGGCGAGGTAACGCTTGAGCAGCCTTCGGATCTCGCGCGTCGTGCGTCCTTCCGCTCGGCGCCGTTCGACATAGGCGCGGGTCTGCGGATCGTGGGCCATGCGAGTGACGACGGCCATGTGCAGGGCTCGGTTCAAGCGTCGGTCGCCACCACGGTTGAGTCGGTGGCGGACGATGTTCCCTGAGGACGCGGGGATCGGGTTGACGCCGGCCAGCGAGGCGAACGCGGCCTCATCGCGTAGGCGTCCCTCGTGAGACCAGGCAGCCATGGCCACTGCAGCCGTGACCGGGCCAACGCCGGGCTTGTCAAGCAGCCCTTTCGCAGGACTCTGCTTGATCAGCTCGGTCATTGTCGCGGTGTTCTGGGTGATTTCGTTGTTCAGCGTCACGACGCGCTTAGCCAGGCGGACGGCCTCGGTGCGGGCGATGGCCCGAGCGATGTCTTCGTTGCGATCTCGCCACTTGGCGATCTGGGCGATCTGGCTGCTGGTCAGCGACCTACGCGCATCGATGCCCAGCTCGACGGTGCGCACCAGCGCTGTCAGGGCGTTGATCACCGCGGTGCGTTCCGTGGTCATCATGTCTCGAGCTGTGACGAGCACACGAAGCGCCGCGCGCACTCCGTCGTCTTTGCGTGGGTGGCGAAGCCGATTGACCTCGAGTGGGAGCACGGACGCGGCGATGCGACGGGCGTCGAGAGGATCAGACTTGCCGACGCCGCGATTGGCGCGGGCGTTCATCCGCGCGGCTTCGACGGCCTGGTATCCCGCCTGTGTCACGGAAGCTGCCATTCGAGCTCCATACGCGCCCACGCACTCGATCACCCACAGCGCCGCCAGATCGCCGCCGGTGCGACGCGCGGCCCAGTCGATCGCCCTGGCCAGCCCGGCTACGGTGGCAGGAAACTGGGCTTCGTCGATGACCGCGCCGGTGGCGGCGATCAGGATCGACAAGGCGTGACTTCGAGCGTGGGTGTCTACCCCGATGACGAACGGGCAAGTGTTCGCGACGATGGTCATGGCGACGTTCCTTCCTAATCTTGAGAAAAGCGGTCCAGCCGCTAGGGCCGGCGCCGGTCCGGATAGGAGTCACCGCGGGGCAGGTCTGTGATGAGTCACGATCCCGACGTCGGGGCCGGACAGCCTTGTGATCAGGTCACCGTGGTGGGCCGAGAACGGCGCCGGCCACCCGCTGCAGACGGACAAATCACAGTGAAGGCACCCCGCAGCCGGGGGCCACACGTACTTTGAGTCACGTCTGAACGGACAGCCAGGACCATCCTCGCCAGCCGGTCCCGGACCAGCCACTGCCAGACTCACAGACGAACTTGTCCCCGCGACGCGTGTGGCGCCAGCAGTGCTCGTCCACGCCAATCACCGCGGACCGCGTCGAAGCGGGCCGGGTCGCCGATGAGCACACGCCGGCCTTCGGCCAGGACCGCGTCGTTGGCGGTGTCCCACGAGACCGCGAGAGCTTCGGCGACCCGGGCCACCGTGAGGTGCTGGCACACGATGGCCTCCAGCGCCCAGCGCAGCGCACGCCGCGACAGCCGGGCTCGAGGCTCGGCCGCCTTGCTAGTGTCCTGGCGCCACACGTGCCGGCAGATGGTGCAGCGGAAGCGGCGGATCGTGACCAGCAGCGTCGTGGGCCGCCACCCGAACGGCTCGTGCGCCAGCCGCCTGCTCACCGTGTCTCGCGGCGCTCCCTCGCCTCCGCAGCGGCGGCACCACCGGTCGAACTCGCCCGGTTCGACCCGACAGGCCAGCACCGCACCATCGGGCTCCAGACGTTGACCAACCACCTCCAACCCGAGCTCGTCCAGGCGACAGAACACGCCGAGATCAGGGCGCACGAAGGTAACGTCAGGCACGTCGAGGTCTTCCCGATGAGCGGCGTCAGAACCCCCATCATCGAAAGACCTCGACCCTCACCCCAGCACCGACGCGCCGAGAACTACACCCTTAAATCTGAAGCCACATATCTTGGTCTGGACCATGTTGGCCGCTACGGCTCGAACCTGGAAGTGCTGGTCAAGATCCTGGACGCCGGGCAGCGATTGGCGGTCCACGTGCACCTGACCCGGGCGGTGCCCGCGAGCATTTGAACTGCGTGCACGGCAAGACCGAATGTTGGCTGATTCTGGACTCGCCCGCGGACGGCGTGGTGTACCTCGGCTTCGCCGAAGACACCACGCTCGACTCCCTGACCGCCTGGATGAAGGACAGCGACCCGGCTCCGATGCTGGCCGCGATGAACCGGTTGCCGGTCCAGGTCGGCGATGCGGTGCTGGTGCCGGCCGGGTACCCCATGCGATTGGGGCCGGCATCCTGCTGGTCGAGCTGCAGGAACCGACCGACTCCTCGATCATGTTGGAATGGCAGGGCTTCGCCGTCGACGATCCGGATGACTGGCATCTCGGATTAGGCCCGGACACCGCCTTGGCCCTGGTCGATCGGTCGGGTTGGCTGGCCGAGAGACTGGCCGCAGTGCGTCGGTTCACCCCCGGCCCCGACCCGGACGGCCTTGCTGCCGGCCGCCGCCGACGACTTCTTCCGAGCGGAACTGATCACCGACGGCGCGGTGTTGTCCGATGCCATCTCGGTGCTGGTCGGCATCGAGAATTCTTTGCAACTACAAGGTGATGAGGGCGTCCCGGTCACCATCGACCGGGGCGACACCTACCTGCTGCCCTACGCGGCCGGGCTGCTGCGGGTGAGCGGGACCGGTCGGGCGATCCGCTGCCTCCCCCCGGCAGCGGACCGTCCGGCCAGCGCCGGAACCGAGCCGACGCCGAGCTGACGTTGGTCGGCTGGTCGGCTGGTTGGCGCGAGGGATGTACGGCGATGGTATCCGGAGCGGTGTCAGCGAACCGGGATCGCGGCGTAGTGCAGCTCCAGGTATTCCTCCAGTCCAACCGCGCCGCCCTCACGACCCAACCCGGACTGCTTGACGCCACCGAACGGCGCGGACGGGTTGGACACCACTCCGGTATTGATGCCAACCATGCCGGTTTCCATTGCCTCGCTGACTCGCAGCGCCCGGTCAAGGTTCTCGGTGATGAGATAACCGACCAAGCCCCACTCGGTATCGTTGGCCGCCGCGACCACGGCTGACTCATCGGTGAACGTGCTGATCGCGGCGACCGGTCCGAAGATCTCGGCCTGGCTCAGTACGCTGCCCGGCTGCACGTCGGTCAGCACGGTCGGTGCGCAGAAGTAGCCGGCACCGTCGGGCACCGAACCGATTCCGGCCACGCTCGCGCCGCGATCGAGCGCGTCGTCGATGAACTGCCGGACCTTGAGCTGACTGGCCGCATCGATCAACGGTCCGACCTGAGTTTCGGGTTGCAGGCCATCGCCCACCACCAAGCCGCTCATCCGCCGAGTCAGTTCGGCCGTGAACTCGGTGGCGACGGCCGCGTGCACGTACATCCGGTTGGCGGCGGTGCAGGCCTGCCCCATGTTGCGCATCTTGGCCACCATCGCCTCCTCTACCGCCACGTCCAGATCGGCGTCCTCGAAGACGATGAACGGCGCGTTGCCGCCGAGCTCCATCGAGGTTCGCATCACGGTATCGGCGGCCACCCGCAGCAGGATTCGGCCGACCTCGGTGGACCCGGTGAAGGACAGCTTGCGCAGCGCTCCGGTTCGCATCATCGATCCGGTGATCAGCTCGGCCCGCGAGCTGGCGATGACGTTGAGCACCCCGTTGGGCAGCCCGGCCTCGGCCAGGAGCTGGGCCAGAGCCAGGCTGGTCAACGGCGTCTGTGGCGCTGGCTTGAACACCATCGTGCAGCCGGCGGCGATGGCCGGACCGATCTTGCGCGCGCCCATCGCCAGCGGAAAGTTCCACGGCGTGATCAGCAGACACGGCCCGACCGGACGACGAGACACCAGGATCCGGGTACCGCCATCAGCGGACAAACCGTAGGAGCCGCTGATGTGCCCGGCTTGCTCAGAGAACCAGCGGAAGAACTCGGCTGCGTAGGCCACCTCACCCCGGGCTTCGGCCAGTGGCTTTCCCATTTCGGCCGTGATCAAGAGGGCAAGGTCCTCCTGTTGGCGGTCGAGCAGCTCCGCTGCTCGAGCCAGGATGCCGGACCGGTGCCGCGGGGCGGTGGTGGCCCAGCTTCCTTGGTGGGCCGCGGCCGATCGAACTGCGGCCAGTGCGTCGGCCTCGCCGGCGTCGGCAATCTCCAGCAGCGGCTGCCTATTGGCCGGATTCTCCACGGTCACTACGGCGTCGTCGGCCGCGCCCCGCTGCTGGCCGTCGATCAGCAGCCCGGTCGGAACCGCAGCCAATACCCGGGCCAGGTCGGCCCGACGGTCGGATTCGAGGGTTGCGGTCATGATAGGGCCTCTTTCATGGTGGGAACAGCAGATGATTTGGTTCGGGTGAGGGCATCGTCGAGCACCTCGGCCAGATGTCGAGCCGGACGCTCGGGCTGCAGTTGTGCGATCTGCACCTGACAGCCGAAGCCGTCCGCGACGAACACCGCGTCGGCCGCGGCCCGACGCAGCGCTGGGGCCAGCACGGTTTCCGCCACCGCCATCGATGTCTCGTAGTGGTCGGCCTCGAACCCGAAGTTGCCGGCCAGGCCACAACAGCCGATCGCCTCGTCCAACTCGGTCATGCCGGCTTGGCGCAGCATGCCGCCCGGCCGGGACGCCGGAAAGGTCGAGCGCTCATGGCAATGGGCCTGTAGCACGCCGGCGGACGGTAACGGCGGCGGCCGCCAGCCAGGTTTGGCCAACGTTCGTAGAGCTTGCTCGAAGGTGAGCACCCGCGCCTCCAGCTGCTCTGCCGACTCAGTCGAAACCAGTTCGGCCGCATCACCGGCCAGCGTGGCGGCACAACTGGGCTCGAGCGCGATGATCGGCTTGCCGTCGAATCCAGCGCCGGACAGCCGGGCCACGGTCTTGTGCAGCACCCGCCGGGCCCGGTCGAGTTGTCCGGTGGTGATCCAGGTCAGGCCACAACAGCCCCGGGGCGCCAATTGCACGCTGATACCGGCGTCGGCTAGTACCCGGGTCGCCGAACGGATGAGTTCAGGCCGGAACGCACGGGTGAAAGTGTCCACAAAGAGCAACGCCTCCCCCTGGCTGGGCACGGTCGCCAGCGCGTGACGACGGACGCTGGACCGCGCGAATCGCGGCACGGCTCGCTCGGCGGTCACCCCCGCCAGCGCGGGCAGTAACCGGCGGACGGATCGTCGTCTAGTCATCGCGTTGACCAGCGGCGCGACCGGGGCGGCCAGCGCGGCCAGCGTCGGCAACCAGCCCAAGCTGTAGTGGGTCCAGGGCCGGAGCTTGCCGCGGTAGTGCTGGTACAGGAATTCCGACTTGTAGCTGGCCATATCCACCCCGGTCGGGCAGTCGGTCGAACAGGCCTTGCAGGACAGACAAAGGTCCAACGTCTGCAAGACATCCTCACCGGTGATCGGTCGGCTGCCGGACAGGTAGTCCTGCAGGGCGCGGGCTCGGCCCCGGGTGGCATCCCGCTCCGCGCCGGTGGCCCGATGGGACGGGCACATCACCCCGCCGGTCGGGGCGACGCAGCGGCCGATGCCCACGCAGCGACCGGCCGCCTCGGCCAGGCTGCCGTGATCGGCCGACAGCGCCAGCCCGGTCCGTCGGGGCTGGAGCAGCAAGGTCGGTACCAGGTCGTCGATCAGGTCCGCCGGTCGCACGATGATGCCGGGATTGAGGAGGTTGGCTCGGTCGAAAAGCTGTTTCACCTGACCGAAGGCGCGCAGCACATCGGCGCTGTACAGGATCGGCAGCAGCGCACTACGGGCCCGGCCATCACCATGTTCACCCGACAGCGTGCCGCCCAGCCGGGCGACGAGGTGGGCCGCGGCCTGGACGAAGTCGTGCATCCGCCGCCGGCCCACCTCGCTACCGGTGTCGAAGTCGATCCGGACGTGCACGCAGCCGGCACCGAAGTGGCCGTACAGCACACCGGTGTAGCCATGCTCGGCCAACAGCGCCCGGAACCCGACCAGATACTCGGCCAGCCGGTGCGGTGCGACCGCGGCGTCCTCCCACCCGGGCCAGGCCCGAGCGGCGCCGGGCAGGTTCGCGGCCAGGCCGGCTCCGTCCTCCCTGATCCGCCAGAGCCGGCTGCGCTCGGCCGCATCCCAGACCACCCGGATGTCGCGCACCGAGCCTCCACCGGTCAGGGTCGTGATCAGCGCCTGGACCCGACGTTGCAGATCATCGTTGTCCGTGCGACCGGATGATTCTTCGGCCGGCGAGAGCTCCAGGTACAGCCAGGCACTGCCGTCCGGCAGGTCCGCTCGCGCCGCCCCGGACCGTCGGCGCATCGCGGCCACGATGGCCGAGTCCATGGCCTCGATGGCGGTCGGTGCATGCTCGATGATTGCCGGCACATCCCGGGCCGCGTCGATCAGGTCGGCATAGCCGGCGACGACCATGACCGTCGCCCGCGGCCGCGACACCAGAGCCACCGTCATCGCGGTCACGATCACCAGGCTGCCCTCGGATCCGACCAGCGCGCGGGCGAGGTCGAAGCCGTGTTCGGGCAGCAGCCGGTGCAGGTGATAACCCGAGACCTGGCGGGGCACCCGATCCAGTTCGAGCCGTAGCGGGCCCAGATACAGCCCGATCAGGCTCCGGAGCTCGTTCTCCAGAGCGGCGACCCGATCAGCGTCTTCCGTGTGCTGGGCGCGCAGACCGTGCGGTCCGGCGATGATCGACGTGCCGTCGGCCAGCAGCGCCTCCAACTCCAGGACGTGGTCGCTGGTCCGCCCGTAGGCCACCGAATGGTTTCCGCAGGCATCATTGCCGACCATGCCACCGAAGCTGACCCGGCTGTGCGAGGACGGGTCCGGGCCGAACATCAGCCCATGTTCGGCTGCCGCCGCCTGCAGCGTGTCGAGCAGTACCCCGGCCTCCACGGTGGCCGTCCGCCCCACCGGATCGATTCGCCGGATTCGCTTCACGTGCTTGGAGAAATCCAGCACCACGCCCTGTCCGATGGCATTGCCGGCCATGCTGGTGCCGGAGCCGCGGGCGGTCACCGGCAGGCCGGCCGCGGCCGCCGCCCGGAGCACCACGCCGACGTCATCGGCGTCCCGGGGGAACACCACCGCCGCCGGGGCCACCCGGTAGTTGGAGGCGTCGTAGGAGTATTGGCTCACCGTCAAGGCCGAGGTGTCGACGACCAGACCGGGCCTGAGCCGGGACAGCGTCGAGACCAACTGCCCGACTGCGGTGTCAGCCACCGCAGTCAGGTGCCGCTCTTGGTGAACAGGCGGACCACCCGGCGTAGCAACGGCTGCCGGGCGACCTGATAGCCGAGCTCGCGGCCGGCCTTGGAACTCATCACCACATCGGCCAGGCCGCGCTTCGGGCCGCTGGTCGCCAGCGGGACCGGCCGGCCCGCGGTGCCGTTCACGTCGGCCAGCACCACCTTGGCCGCGTTGTGTCCGTTGGCCCCCATCACCCCGCCGCCGGGATGAGTGCCGGAACCGCACAGGTAATACCCCTGGACCGGCGTGCGATAGTCGGCCAGCTCAGGGGTCGGACGGCTGCCGAACAACTGGTCCAGGAACATCGCGCCGTGGAAGATATTGCCGCCCGTCAGACCGTAATCGCGCTCCAGATCGAGCGGCGTGATGACCACCCGGTCCAGGATGTGATCCCGCAGGTTGGGTGCGTAGCGGAACAAATTCTCCAGCACCTGATCGGCAAATTTGTCCCGCATCTGGTCCCAGTCGGTGCCGGTGAGTTCGAACGACAGCTGCTGCACACCCAGGGTCATGGTGTGCAGTCCGGCCGGGGCCAAACTCGGATCGGTGGTCGATTGGATCATCGCCTCCATCACGAACTCGTCCGGCAGGATGCCGCGCCGCTCGGCCTCCCAGGCCCGTTCGAAGTTCTCCACCGAAGCACCCATGATCTGCTGCGCTTCGTGCTGTGGCCCGGGGCCCGGAGGGAACCCTACGTACTCGGGCAGCTCGTCGATCAGCAGGTGGATCCGGGCCATCGAGCCCCGGGTGTCGAAGCGCTGCACCGCCTCGGTCACGGCCGGCTTCACCGTCCCGGCCGGCAACAGGCTCAACATGGACCGCACCGGGTCAGCGTTGGACAGCACCACCGGCGCCGAGATCTCCTCGCCCGATTCGAGCAGCACTCCCCGGGCGACGCCGTTCTCGACCTGGACGTGCCGGACCGGGCTGTTCAGCCGGACCTCGGCCCCATGCGCTTCGGCCGCCCGGGTCATGGCCTGGGTGATGCCTCCCATGCCACCCTTGACCAGACCCCATTGACCCAGGTGTCCTTCGAATTCGCCGACCGAGTGGTGACCGTAGACGTAAGCCGTGCCGGGTGTGGACGGGCCACCCCAGATCGAGATCATGCCGAAGAACGTGAACAATCCCTTGATGTGCTCGGACTCGAAGTAGCGGTCGAGCAGGTCCTTGGTCGAGGACAGCACGAACTCGTCGAACAGGTCGGTGGCGCCGACCTGTTCGAACGCAGCCAGCACCTCGGACCGGCTGGTCGGCGGCTTCATCAGGAACGGCGTGATGATGCTTGCGAACTGTTTGACCCGCAGTCCGAAGCTCAAGAACGACTTTGCGTCCTTCTTGGAGAACTTCTCCAGTTCCTTCAGCGTCCGGTCGATGTCCTTCCACATGAACATGTGGCTGCCGTCCTCGAAGATGACGACCTCCATTGCTTCGGTCTGGTACATCTCCAAGCCGTACTTGGCCAATTCGAGTTCACGAATCACCTCCGGCCGCAGCAGCCCGGCGATAAACGCGCAGGAAGACCACTTGCTGCCGGCGATGAGTTCTTCGGTGGTGCAGGCACCACCGACGACGTTGCGGGCCTCCAGTACCAGGACCTTCTTGCCGTCCCGGGCGAGGTAATTGGCCGCGATCAGCCCGTTGTGGCCGGCACCGATGACGATTGCGTCGTAGGCATTGGGCATGTCTAGCGACCTCTCAGAATGGGAAGCACGAGCGAGGAACGAACGGAGGACGGATCGACCAGTTGATCGAAACCGGTGGTGACGGGCCGCAACGCCGGGTCATGATCGCGCAGCCTTTCCCAGGCCGGCCAGTCGCTGACCTGCATAATCTCCACGATGTCGACAGCCAATCCGGCGTCGCCGTTGGCCTCGGCCACCCGATAGGCCTGGAACTGGCTGACCACGTCCGGATAGGAACTCAGGGTCGGCTGGTCCACCGTGGCGGAGAATCGGGCGAAGCGATCGGCCGCAATACCCGGTCGGAGCCGGAACATGTTGACGGCAACTACGGGATCGGACATCGGATCAGCCTTCCAGCAGGTTGATCATGACGTGCTTGAGCTCGGTGTACTCCTCCAAGGAGTAGGCCGACATGTCGTTGCCATGGCCGGACTGCTTGAACCCGCCGTGCGGCATCTCGGACACGATCGGCAGGTGTTCGTTGATCCAGACCGTGCCGAACTGAAGCCGCCGGGCGGCCCGCATCGAGCGGGAGACGCTGCTGGTGAACACCGAGGCGGCCAGGCCGTATTCGACGTCGTTCGCCCAATCGAAGGCTTGCTGTTCGCCGCTGAACGCGGTTGTGGTGACCACCGGCCCGAACACCTCCTTCTGCACGATTTCGGAGTTCTGGCGGGCGTGGGTGATCAGCGTCGGCCGGTACCAGAAGCCGGGACCGTCACTCGGACCGCCGACCGCCAATGTGCCACTGCCGGTCGCGACGGTACGGTCGACGAAGCCGGTGACCCGGGCCAGGTGCCGTTCTGAGATGACCGGCCCCATCTCGGTGCTCGGCAACTGCGGGTCGCCCATCACCACCTCAGAAACGGCCGCGGCCAGCTTGGCCACGAACTCGTCGTGAATGCCAGCATCGACGTAGACCCGGGCGGCGGCCATACAGTCCTGGCCGGAATTGCCATAGCCGCCCTCGCAAATCTTGCGTACAGCGAGGTCGAGGTCGGCGTCGGCGAAGACCAGCACCGGCGCCTTGCCGCCGAGTTCCAGATGTAGCCGCTTGAGGTTTCCGGTGGCCGCGACCGCGACTCGCTTGCCGGTCGCGGTGTCGCCGGTCAGCGAGGTCATCCGAACCCGTGGGTGGGTGGTGATCGCCTCGCCCACCGTATCTCCGTGCCCGGTCACGACGTTGAAGACGCCAGCCGGAAAGAGATCTTGAGCCAGTTCAGCCAGTTTCAACGCGGTCAACGGGGTCTGCTCGCTGGGCTTGAGCACCAAGGTATTGCCGGTGACCAGAGCGGGACCGATCTTCCAGATCGCCATCACCAACGGGAAGTTCCACGGCGCTACGCTGCCGACCACACCAAGCGGATCCCGGCGCAGGAAACTGGTGTGTTCCCCGGAGTATTCCCCGCCGGCCTTGCCGCCGAGCAGCCGGGCCGCACCGGCGAAAAAGCGCAGGTTGTCGACGCCGAACTCGACCTCCTCGCGGGCCACGTGCAACGGCTTGCCGACGTTGGCCGATTCCAGTTCGGCGAACTCCTCGAGATGGTCGTTCAGTCGATCGGCCAGCTCGAGCAGCCGCTGTGAGCGGTCGGCCGGGGACCGTTCCGCCCAGTCCCAGAACGCGGAATCGGCTGCGGCTACAGCCTGTTCGACATCGGCGGCGGTACCGTACGGAACCTGCGCGATGACCGATCCGTCGGCCGGGTTGATCACGTCCTCGACCGAGCCGGCGGTGGCGGCGGCGGGCCGCCCGGCGACGAACATCTTCCAGTCGCGAGCGGTGCTTAGAGTGCTGGTCATGTTCGGGTTCCCTTACTGACGTCGGTCGCGAGCGATCGCTTCGAGCCTGGACAGGATATCGTCGAGCGCCTCGACATAGAGGTCGACGTGGTGCCGCGCGAAGGTCATCGGCGGTTTGATCTTGAGAACGTTGTCATACACGCCGTTGGGGAAGACGATCACGCCTCGTTCCTTGGCCATTTCGGTGATGGCGAACGCCTCGTCACGAGCCGGTTCCTTGCTGGTGCGGTCGCGTACCAGTTCCACTCCCAGGTACAGCCCCTCGGCGCGGACATCGCCGATCAGTTCGTGCCGCGACTGCAATTGCCGTAGCGAATCGGCGAAATAGCCGCCGACCGCGACGGCCCGCTCCCGCAGGTTGTCCCGGCTGACGATGTCCAGCACCATTTCGCCGATCGCGCACGAGACCGGGTTTCCGCCGAAAGTGTTGAAGTACTTCATGCCGGTGTCGAAGGCGTCGGCGATCGCGCGGGTGGTCACCACCGCTGCCAGCGGATGCCCGTTGCCCAGGGGCTTACCCATCGTCACGATGTCGGGAATCACCTGCTGAAGCTGGAAACCCCACCACGGGCCGAGCCGGCCGACGCCGACCTGAACCTCGTCGGAGATGCACAGGGCACCGGCCCGCCGCGCGGCGGCGAACGAGTCAGCCAGATACTGCGGTGGGTGCACGATGTTGCCGGCGGTTCCCATCAGAGACTCGGCGATGAACGCCGCCGGTCGCCGCCCGTCACCACTGATCCGCTCGATCACCGCGGCCGCCTGGGCTGCGTATTTCGGCCCGGCCTGAGGATCGTCATAGCCGTAGGGCCCCCGGTAGCGGTCCGGGATCGTCACCTCATGCGTGGTCGGCGGCGCGCCCTGCCCACCCGGACCCTTGTACCGATTGGGGCTGATGCCGGTCACCCAGCCGGTGTTGCCGTGGTAGGCGCCATCGATGTTGAGGATGTGCTGCCGGCCGGTTACCTGGCGGGCGATCCGCAGGGCCAGATCGTTGGCTTCGCTGCCGCTGCCGACTAGGAACACAACTTCCAGTGGCGCCGGCAACGTCGCCACCAGTTTCTCGGTGTAGCTGGCGATCTGCGGATAGACGAATCTGCTGTTTGTATTGAGCTTTCGCAGTTGATGGGTGGCGGCCGCGGTGATCCGCGGTTCGGCGTGGCCGACATGGGTCACGTTGTTCAGCGAGTCCAGGTAGGCGCGTGCGTCCTCGTCGTAGAACCAGACATCGCGGCCGCGGACCAGGTTCATCGGCTCGCGGTAGTAGTGCCGCTGCGAGGACGCGATGTGCTGGCGACGGGAGGCCAGGACCTGCTCGATCGTCGGCTCGGTGGCCGGGGCCGAACTGAGGCCGAGCAGGGCGGCCGGATCCGGGCTGATCCGCTGCCAGCTCGCCCGGTCCGCGGCCCGGATGAATCGGGGTGGCGGCATCGACGCCAGTCCGGCCGAAGCCACCAGTTGCACCTGCAACCCGGAACCGAGCAGATTCTCCCCGACCGCGGTGCCAGGACCGGACGGTGCGGCAATCGGGCCGAGCGGATGACCGGCCGCAATGTGCTCACCCGGGTTGAGCGAGGGGCTGATACCCCACCAGCAACTGCGGAAAGCTAGTCCGTCCTGTTCGTGTCGAAGTACCAGCGGGTCGGCTCGGCGCTCGACCTGGCCGGCCAGCGGCGCCAGCACCACGGTGCCGGCCGGCGCGAGCACCGCCGCGCCGAGCTGGACGGTGGCGGGTTCGGCCGTCCCCACTGCCCGCTGGGCCGCGCGCAACATCGATGCAGTCAGGTGCGGCACGTAAAGCGGGGCATCCGAAACATCCCGAGTTTCGGTCAAGGCCGCGGCCACGTCGGTGGCCGAGGTCCAGTCGCGTTCGTCGAACAGATCACTCGCCGGGCGCAGGTCGACCAGCGCGGCACTTTGAAACTGGGACCCCGCCGCGGCGTCGGACACCGCCGCGAGTCGAGTTTCGGCCTCCGTTTTCGGCAAATCACAGGCGAGCCGGAAGGCCGCCTCGGCCACCACCGGATGAATCTGAACCAGCCGGGCCAGCGTCGGCCAGGTGTGGCGCATCCGCGATCGTCCGTAGTCCGAACCGGAATCGACGATCCGCTGGCTCCAGGTCACCGCGTTCATGCAGAGACGAGCCAACGCCAGCGGGTAGACAACGGCCAGTTCCTGGGCGGTCAGCGGGGCGGCGGCGTAGAACCCGGCCACCACCTCGGTCGCCGCCCGCAAGGGATCATCCTTGCGAACCATGGCATAGGCGACCGCGATCGCGACCTCGGCCACCCGGACGGTGTGCAAGGCGTCACCGACATCGACCACGCCACTGATCCGCAGGTCGCCGTCATCGTCATAGCTGACCAGGATGTTTGCGTCATTCAGGTCGTGGTGGACCACGCCCTGGGGCAGATCGGTCAGGTCGATCCGGTCATACCAAGCCAGCGCGGTTTCCACATGTGAGCGGCGGTCGGTTTCGGCCACCGCATCGATCGACGCCTCGACGATTTGGCGGGCCCGCCGCAGATCCCACTCGTGGGTGCCGGACTGGTCCGGGGCCGGCATGCTGGCCAGGCCGGCGCTGATCCGGCCCGCGGTCTGGCCCAGTTCGCGGAGCAGCGTGGGCGAATGGTGGGGGGCTTCGGCCAACGTGCGGCCCGGCAGCCAGGACATCACTCGCAGCGTCGCCGGTTGGCCGTGGTCGTCGCTCAACTCGACCGCGAAGCGACCGGTGATCGACGGGTACAGCCGCGGAACCGGCAGCGCCGGAACGGTCTCGGCCAGATGCAGCAGGAGCTCGTTCTGCCGGCGGATGTCAGGGGAATCCACCGCTCCGGGAGTCACACGAGCGAAGTAGCTGATGCCGTCGGCGGCCTCGATCCGGGTGTTCTGGTCGACCTCACCGCCCAGAGTCTGCTGCCCGGTGACCTCGATCGCGTATTCCTGCCGCAGGGCCGCCGTCAACACCGGCGCGCGGACGTGCCCGCCGGTACTGGGCGCGTCCGGCGGCGTGGTTACGGCGAAGCTCATGACCGCTGTCCTCCTTGAGTGCGTCTGACCATGCCATTTCAACCGACGACGAGAGGCCGAACAATGGGCTGAGCGAGCGCGATCCAGCCGTCGGAATGTGCCGATGCACAGACACCGAGCCGGACGGTGTTGCGCCGGTCAAGCGAACGAAACCGACTCAGCGTTGGCGATCTGCCGGTAATAATGGGCAGATGCACATCGAACTCGCGCTGCGGCCGCGCCGATGAAGGCGAATTCCCGGGCGACCGACGCAGTGCAATCGATCGCCCGTGAGCTGTTGGCCGACCGCCTCGACGAGCTGACCGATGTCGCGTTGGCCCGGTTGATGAAGGAAGAGCCGGCTTATGCAGCGCTCACCATGGATCCGCAGACCCGTCAAGCCGGCATGCGTCGTACGCTCGAGCTGGCTCTGCTCCGGCTGGCGGGCGATCCGGTTCCTCCGGTGGGACAACGAGCGAGCACCGAGGTCGGTCGGGAACGGGCGGTGCAGGGGTTTCCCCTCACCGCGCTTATGCACTCCTTCCAGCTGGACCTGCGGGTGCTGTGGGAAGCGGTGCTGGATGAAGGGCGGCGCCGCGGCATCAGCAGCGAAACGGGCTTTCTGGACGGCCTGATCCGGGTTTGGGAGGCCACCGACGCCAACACCGTCGAGGTAGTCGATGCCTACCGCCGGACCGAGCGGGAACTGGCCAGCCAACGCGAGGAGTTGCGCTCCCGGGCATTCGAGCGACTTCTGCTCGACGGCGACAAGGATCCGGCCGCAGTCAGCACCGCCTCGGCTCTGCTCGGCCTGCCGTCCGAGGCGGCGCTGATCGTCCTGGTCGCCGACGGTGTGCCGCCGGCCGCGCCGGAGCTGCAACGTTGCCGAGCCGCCATGCACCGATCCAACACCCCTTTCCATCTCGGGTGGATCGGTGACGAACTGATCGGGGTGCTGGTGCTTGGGCGGCGACCGGAGCTCGTGCTGGCCAACCTGGCGCCGCTGGATCAGTGGCGCTGCGGCACGGCCGAGGTGGCCGACTTGTTCCAGGTCACACGGGGTGTCCGGTTGGCCCGGGCCGCCAGCCGCGGAGTCGGGCCGGCCGGCATTCACCCGCTCACCGAGCACTGGGTCGAGGCGATGGCGACCGCCAACGACGAACTCGGCAGCGCGCTCGCCCACTCGCTGCTGCCAACACTGCTGAGTAGCCCGGACGCCGAGGCCCTGCTGGAGACCCTTCGCACCTACCTGCAGGTCGGCTCAGTGTCGGACGTGGCCGATCAGACCTATCGACATCGGAACACTATTCGCAATCGGCTGCGCCTGATCGAAGAGCGCACCGGACTCGCGCTGACCGTGCCGCGTGACGTCGCCGCCCTGACCCTGGCGCTGGCTTGGCTCGATTCACCCAGCGGTCGAGCCCGCCGCGACGGGGCGCGAACGGGCTGGGTCTGAGTTCGGCCACGCGCACACGATACGGCTTGAGATTTGCATCCGGTCACGACAATCTTTCGATATTGCGAGAAAAAATTGGCTTGTGCAGATGCACAGTGTGACCGCCGCGACGCACACCCTGGTGACATTGCCGGGCCTCGGCCACGGTGTTTGACTTCTCCGAACACGGCGCCTCGGCGTCGGGCGATCTTCCACAATCGCGGCGGCACTGCCGCCGCCTCATGCGATTGCACCGCGCTCTCCATACCGGCACGTTCCGATTCGAGCCAGGTTTCGGAACCGTCTCAGACGAGGACAAGCCATGACAACGTATCGCCCGGCCCAACCGCCACCAAGCGGATCGGTTTCCGCCGGCTCGGCCGACTCAGCCGACCAGAGGAGTTTGCGTCGCAACTCCATGAGTACTGGGCACATCGTGTTCTTTGTGGTCGCGGCCGCGGCGCCACTGACCGTGGTCGGCTCGCTGTTCTCCGTCATCGTCGGAATCGGCAACGGCGACGGCATCGCGGGTGCGTTCGTCCTGGTCGCCGCCATCCTGCTGGTGTTCGCGGTCGGATACGTCGCAATGAGCCGGCACATCGTGGACGCCGGTGACTTCTACGCCTTCGTGTCGATCGGGCTCGGAAGGCCACCGGGCCTGGGTGCGGCCGGTCTGGCCATCTTCGCCTACACCGCCATTCAGCTCGGTTTGTACGGGGCGTTCGGTTACTACGCCCACTCCTTCTTCGGCAACCATTTCCACCTGGCGCTGACCTGGTGGGCCTGGGCTTTCATCGCGATGGCGCTCTGCCTGGTCCTCGGGGTACGCCGGATCGACCTGGGTGCGAAGGTGATGGGCGTTCTGCTCATTGCTGAAACCCTGTCGATCGTGGTGGTCGACGTCGCCATCATTCTGCACGGCGGCAATGGCGGCAACGGCGGACACGGCTTCTCCTTCAGCCCGTTCAGCCCGAGCACGACGTTCAGCGGCGCGATCGGGGTTGCGGTGATGTTCTGCCATGCGTCGTTCGTCGGTTTCGAGGGCACGGCCATTTACGGCGAAGAGTCCCACGATCCGACCAAATCGGTGCCACGGGCGACCTATATTGCCGTGCTGTTCATGGGTTTCTTCTACGCCATCACCGCATGGCTGGTGATCAACGCCTTCGGTCCCGGCCTGGCGGTCAAGGCCGCGCAGGATGACCCGGAAGGCTTCTTCTTCACTATCGGCCAGCGCATGGTCGGCAATGGCATGCAGACCTTGCTGTCGCTGCTGATCGTGACCAGCATGTTCGCGGCCATCGTAGCCTTTCACAACAACGTTGCTCGGTACTTTTTCGCCCTTGGACGGCAGAGGATTCTCTGGCAGCGGCTCGGCCAGACGCACAGCACCCGGCAGTCGCCGTGGGTGGCTTGTTGTGTCCAGACCGTGCTGGCGTTCGTGGTGGTGCTCGGCTTCGCGCTGGCCGGCCGCGATCCATTCCTCGATCTGTTCACTTGGCTCACCGGCATCGGCGCGGTCGGCGTTATCCTGCTGCAATCGATGGCCGGGGTAGCGATCATCGTCTTCTTCCGAAAGACGAATCTCGACCGACGGGTATGGAATACGCTAATCGCCCCGATCACCAGCCTGGCCGGCCTGCTCACCTTGCTGTTCTTCGCGTTTAAGAACCTGACCACTCTGGTCGGTGCGAAGGGCGCGATCGCGAACACCCTTCTGGGTTGTGTGCTGGGTGCATTCGCCATCGGACTGGTGGCTGCGCTGGTGCTGCGCCGACGTTCACCGGCTACCTATCAGCGGCTCGGCGCCCGGCTGCAGTCCGAGGCCGCGGCGACCGACCATTCACCGCTGGCTGCGTCCTACGGTCAGCCCCGCACCCCGACCGCCGCCGAACCGGAGAAGATCCTGGACTGACACCCCGCACCCGAGCGGCGACGGTCGGTACGCCCCGTGCGTGCCGGCCGTCGCTGCTGTCCAGAGGTTAGCGGCTCATCCGGATTGAGGGTGTGGTTGTGGTCTGAAGCCGCCGGTCTCGAGTAGTGATCTTGCGGTGTAGTTGGTGAGGTTGCGGAATCCGAGGGCGGAGCCGCGTAGGTGTTCCAGGCGGGGCGTTGATGGCCTATGTGGGGCCGTTGCTGGTGCCGGCCCGGTCGAAGTAGGCCAGTACGTCGGTGGCGCGGCGTTTCAGGGTTCGGCCGAGGGTGATCAGCTCGGTCAGCTCGGTGGGGACTGCCGCGCTGATCGTGGCGATGACGTTCGTGAGCTCGGTCTTCGCAGCGGCTCGGTCTGGGTTGCGGTAGGCGGCGACGATGCGCTGGTAGATGCCCCAGGTGGCCTCGACCTCGACGTGCGCCTCGTGGGTGAACACAGCGCTCAGCCGGTGGCGTTGTCGGTCGGTGAGCAGTTCGGCGCCGGTGCGCAGCACGCGGCGGATGCCCTAGATCGGGTCACCGGTTCGGCCTCGGTGCCCGCAGGTCTGTTGCTGGACCCGCTTCCGGGCGTGGTCGAGGGCGTCGCCGGCCAGGGCGAGGACGTGGA
>JAABUZ0100004854.1_pt1 | contig 18175 bp, 14 predicted proteins | sample 5562091 | NCBI WGS metagenome assembly JAABUZ01 (sample SAMN12813069, study PRJNA571459) | rock metagenome | isolation source: Antarctica rocks | place: Antarctica: Victoria Land, Linnaeus Terrace sud | collected 2015-12-21
GCGTGGGCTCTGGAACAACTTGCAACTGAAGGTCATTCATTACAACCTGTGCCACGCCGGTATCCTCCCGGCTTGAGCAACTCAATACTGGAGTTAACCGAGCATCCCAATTCGCATTGCGTAGTTATTCGCGCTGATGGCACCGGAACCGGCCATGCCGAAGAAGAACACCATCAGAAGCTGATTGGTGATGAACCCAGCATTCTCGAGAACCGATGAGCCGAGCTGACCGAGAAAGCGCCGGAAAGAGTCCAATCTGAACAGATGGGACACATTCGATATCGCAAAGGAAACCGGTTCCGTTCTCGCAAGGACCCAAACGCCTGCTAGAGCCGTCAGCAAGAAACCAGCCAGCCAAGAAGCCGGCAAGCTCAAGGACTGCATTTGCGGCCAAAAGTAAAGAGCAGCTAACGACAGTGTCATGATTAAGTAGGGCAGGCCGGTCACAGTTAACGCCAGCAGCGTTCGTCCGGCTGCGTTGCTGATACAGACCCACAACCCTGCCACGAGAATGGGACCATAAGACAAGCTCAGCAACAGCAGCGTTAAATGAGCCCTGGGTGAAGCCTGCGCATGAATAGCTTGCAGGAGAAGAGGTTCTAGGGCCATAGTTATTGCCGAACCAATCAGTCCTAGGATGGCTGCAAGAGTAAGGCTTCCAGCAGCCCAGCAGGGCCCTTCCTCAGTCCGTCGAGCGCGAGCGTAGGCAGGCGTGAAAGCCAGCCCGAAGGCGCCGAGTATGAAGGTGACCATTGCCATGGGAATCTGCTGCAGTCCAAAATAAACATCAGTATCGGCAGAAACGCCGAAACGCGAGGCGATGTAAGTTTCGCGCCAAAACGCGGCAACTTTGAAGATTGCTCCAATCGAAAGAGTGAGCAATATCAGGGAAAGAGATCGAACGGTGCTCTGCCGGGCAGCACGTAGAGAAGAAAGTGATAGCATCTGTAAGTCCTAATCGAGAAGTGCCTGAGCCGTTTCGATTTGCTTCGGTTGTTTGCCGCTTTCGTACCCGTATCCGTACCCGTACCCTTCCTGCTGTCTTCGGCTGTCAACGCGATTCAAGATGACTCCGAGCAGGTTGCCCCGAAAACGTTGCAGGTTCGCAATGGCGCTCATGACCAGTTTTCCGGAAGTGTGTCCCGCTCGCGCTACAAGCACCACGGAATCGACAGCGACGCTCATCTGTAAAGTTTCGGCGCAGCCGAGAAGAGGCGGCGCATCGACGAGAACTAAATCGTACTCGCGAGTAGCCTGCCGGATGAGTTTTGCGATACCGCTGGTAACCAAGTCCGCTGCATTTTGCTCGGAAAGAGTACCCGCAGGCAGCAAACTCAGATTGTCACTCGAAGGAACGGAGATGACCCCATCCCGCCAGGAATAGGCGCCTTCAAGAGCTCCTCCCAGTCCCAGCGTCGGTTCGTAATCTAAGTTCAAGCGCTTGTGCAAGCTAGGACGGCGCAAATCGCCGTCAATCAGGAGAACACGCTTGCCCTGCGCGGCGTAAGCTTTTGCTAATTGAGCCAGCGTAGTGGACTTGCCCTCGCTGGCGAGCGCGCTTGTGAACAGAATAGATTTGCTGTCCGCGTCAAAGTCGATGAGAGAGATCGTGTTTCTTACCGTCCGGATGGCCTGTTCATAGTCCCACAGGGAGCGCGCGGCGGAAGATTGCTTTAACACCAGGCCCGGAGTGGCAAGCGCCTCGGCGGCTTCTCTTTTGATATCCGGCAAGGCGCCAAGCACCTCGATTTTCAGCGTGCGGGCAGCCTGTTCCGGTTCGACCAGAGTGTGATCGAAGGTGTCGATCAGTAAAGCGCCGAGCACCGCTAATACAAGAGAGACCAGGAAGGCGGCCCCAATAATAACTGGTTTCTGGGGAAAAACGGAGGTGGCCGAGGGCAGTGCCGAGTCGATCACACGCGCCACGTTATGACGGAAGGCGCCGTTAATCTCGTACTCTTTGATGCGCCGCGTCATTTCGCCGTAGAGCTGCTTATCGCCCTCGGCATCGCGTTTCAACTGCTCATAACGGTGACGAACGCCGCTCAAGCCGTCCATCTCCCCTTTCGTCCTGCTAATCATCGCTGTCAGACTCTTTTCCTGTCCGACACTCTGTTGATAAACCGAGGCCACGCGCGCCTCCGCATTGGTTCGATCCTCATTCAGCTGCGCGCTGAGCTCCTCCACTTCGCTGGCCGCTTTTCGATATTCGGCATGGTTCGGGCCGTAAACGGTTTTGAGTTGCGCAAACTTCTGGCGTGCCTCGTTCAGCTTTTCCGTGAGCCGGGCCAGTGTCTCCCCTTGCGCCGTTGATTGCGCGGCCGCGACCGTTTTCGCTTGCACTGCTTGTACGGCGGCCTCTTTCCTGGCGCGGTCACTTTGGGCCGTCGTCAGTTCCGTAGTCAATTGGTTGAGACGTGCCGTCAGCAGGCTGGTCCGCTGATCGGGATCGAGAATGCCGAGCTGCTTTTCGAAAGCGGCCAGCGCTTTCTCGGAACCCACCATCTTGGTCTTCAGTTCCGCGATCTGCCGTTCCATGACCGCCGCGCGATCCCCGGAGGATTGCATCTGCAGATCAGCTGAGCGGTCCACGTACGCGTTCGCGATCGCGTTTGCTACGTCGGCGGCCAGCGTCGGATTATGTGCGCGATACGAGACGTCGATCACATAGCTGTTCGGGGGACGTTTAACCTGAAGGCGTTTTAAGGTGACGGCTCCGTGACGCAGGGCGGCAATCTGCTGAGCGGATTGTCCCTTCAGTTGCCCTTCTTCTTCGAGAAGGTGATACTGTTGCACAACCGGACGGAGAACGGCATCGGAGGTGACGGCCTCGAGCGTAGTAGTCAGGATCTGATCCATGTCGTTTACCGGATTGTTGTTGGGAGCGGCCTCCGGCCCGATGACGCCGCCGCCGCCGGGATGATCGATCTCGATCTTGGCCGTGGCTTCATAGAGCGGACGCATCCGCGTTACGAGAAAAGCGGTAGCGGTGACGACGACGAGAACGAAAGACATAATCTTCCATTTCTGACGGCCGAGCAGCGCAAAGAACGAGCTGACCGAAGTATTGGCGGTCTCTTCATCCGTGAGAGCCATCGGGACCGGTGAGATCGACGAGATTGGAGCGACCGGCTCGGGTCGGAGCGGCACTAATTGTTTTTGCACTTTTTTGGTTCCTTTTCCTTATTCCTTGCAACGTCCCTTTCAGGGAATCATCACTGCTCTGGTCCCGAGCTGAGTAATGCTGCTTAAAATTCCCGTCCTATGTGCTTGCCCTTGCTGTCGGGAACATAGAGGACATCCGAGCCATACAGCGGGACATCGGGCGATTTGCGGGCGAGCAGCGCGGCGAGCTGGACCGGGGTCTCCGTTCGCTGCCCGTTCTCGTCCTGGCGATAAATGTAGGCAGTTCCCTTTGAATACGGCAGCGTGCCTTCGCACTCGGCCATGATCTTAAGAACAGTAGTGTTCGGGCCATCGTGCAGCGGAAAAGCGCCGGGCTTTTTGACGTTGCCCATCACGTACACTTTCGCTGCCTCCGGTACCCGCACCTCTTCGCCGCCCGTTAGTACGGGATTGTTGTCCGCGGTAGGAGATTCTAAAAGCTTCTTCAGCGGGATGACTTGACGTGTGTGAGTGTTCGACGCCGTCAGAACAACGACAGCACCGGCCTCGGGAGCTACACCCTCAGCCGCTGAAAGAACATCCAGCAGGGTCATGTGACCGGCCACCGGCACTTGGCCCGGACGTTTCACCGCGCCGGCCACCGTAACCAAGTGGCTTCGATATTCAAGGACTTGCACGGACACCACGGGTTGAACCAGGATTTGCGCCTGGCTCAAGGCCTGGGCCACGGCATCGGCGATCGCTGGGGGGGTGAGGCCACTCACTGACAACGGCTGGCGGAGGAGCGGTAGCGTTAGCCGGCCATCCTTCGCGACCCGGAAAGTTTTGGTCAGGTCCGCGCAATCGGCTACCGACAGCGCCAGCAGATCATCCGGGCCCACGGCTTCGATCGGCAGATTGCTCTCGAGCGGAGGCCGGTTACGAGGATCGGTGGTTTGACCGACCGCCAGCAGAACAAGGGCGTGCAGGGCTAGAATCGTGCGTAAGGGTCTGGTTAGGTTCATGGTGATGGTTTTACTCCGAATCTTTAGCGGGCGCTGAAACGCGCGCTGTTAACGTTCCTCAAATCGACTGGCCAGGTCCGCCACCTGCTGAATGACCGCTTCCAGGCGCCGTTTCATGCTCTCGAACTTCGCTTCCGCCGTGTCGGGCGGATGGTTGCTGTAGGCAAGCACGGCGCAGCGGGCCAGGACGGACATGCTCTCCAACTCGCGCTGCTGGCGCACCTGTTCGGCTCTTGCATACTCCTGGTGGGACAGGCGGAAGCTGATGGTTTTGTTTTTGGGATCGCGCACAGGCATGGGAGTTCCGGGACGGCAACACGGGGTAGCGCCGCTTAAATCAATTCAACCGCCGACTGCGTCACGCGGAGCGCAACGGCTCGCTGCAGAAGCTGAACGGAAACAACGAAGCTGGTCGCGTCGGCTTCCCGCACGAGAACGCCTTCGACGTCCCGCAGTGGCCCATCCGTCACGCGAACGCGGTCGCCCGCCTTGGGAACAGGAGCAGCCAGGCCGCCCGCGTCGACTGTGCGGCGAAGGGCTTCAATCTCAGAAGCCGGTATAGGCGCGGGCTGCGGGCCGAACCCCACGATGCCCGCTACCGCGCTGCTGGCAAGCACCTTCGACTTGGAGGACAGATCGAAACGGCAAAACAGGTAACCGGGAAAAACCGGCTCGGCCACCGCTTTAAGCCGGTCGGAATACTGGCGCCGGGTCTTCACCTGTGGGCAATACGACTCGAAACCGTAATACTCCAACGACGCCAGCGCGACGGCTTCGGAACGTGTTCTAATCTTGAGCGCATACCAATCGGGTTCTGTCATATTTCCCTTCCTTCGCCAATAGGGCAGGCTTCGCCCCTCTTGGTCACATCGTCATTTTCCGGAAGCAACGGCACGGGCCGAGAAACAAATCCGTTCTGCCTGAGCTGCGGCGGGGAGTTCCTCAGCCCGCTGCTTGCCTCGGATGAAATCGAGTGTAGCGGCTGCGCATACATCGGTCAACATTTGCAAACAGTTGCGCGTACCAGAACATACGTAGCCGTAACTACCCGTACGAAATACGGGACTAAGCACATCCAAATCAACTGGTAGGAGCGTGATTAGCTCGACTTTGGCCGTCAGGCCGCACGGCACAAAGCATAAATCAGGGACTCACGCAGAACCTTGGGAAGTTTCGCGATATGGGCTTTGCGAGGGGAGACGCGAAAACCCACATGTGCCCAGTAGTGTTGACGCACAGCGGCCAGGGCATCGGCGAACGTGGGTCGCGGCTTGGTGTACCAAGCTTCTTTCGGAATGGGGAGTGTGCCTTGTCGCACGAGCCGATCCGCCAACAACGTTACTAGCGAGAACAGTGCCAGCAAGCACGGCGTGGTTCGGGCGATGGCCCAGTCTGACCATTGCCGTTGCGTTTCGACTCCGAGGGTTTTTCGTACCTCTTGCAAGGTGACCTCCACTTGCCATCGCCGCACAAACCAACTTACAATCGTGAGCGGACCCTGCGTGAGATCAGTACACAACAGAGCTTGGGGATCAAAGCGCTTTTCCGGATCCCGAACCAATACCCAGCGGATGGGCACGGGAGGCAAGCCGGTGTGATACCAAACCGCCGTGCGAGTACAGATCTCGATCACGCGATCTCCTTCTCCGTACCAGCCGGGTACGAGCAAGCGTTGCCAAGCAGTGGTCTGCTTGTTCAGAAGTTGCCGCAATGTGGGTAGCCGCTTGCCTTTTTTGCGAGGACGACCATTCGTACCGGGTATGCGGAAGGGAGCCGGTTCATAGAGAGCGGCATCCAGACGCAAGCGGGTGACGACGGTGATTCCTCGCTGCGCGAGTGCCTGCAACCACTCCAGGGCGGAGAAGGCGCTATCGGCCACGACCACCAGATCTCGGTTGGGTAGCCAACGCTGCGTCTGACAAATCATCTGCCGCGCCCAGTCCAGCACGGGCTTATGACGTCTCCGGTGTTGCAGCATATAACGCTCGCTCGGAGCGAGACACGTCAGAAAGGGCAGCGCCCAGGTGCGAGCCGCCCACGGCACCGGGGCCAAGAGCATCAGGCTGACCCAACGTAACCCACTGGCTTTGACGAAATGTGAGTGCGAGCTACGAACGGGATCACGGTAGATGCCTTTCGCTCGAATCTGCTTGCCCCGTCGGCGCTCGATCGTATCATCGATGCCCAGCACAATCGGACCGGTAGGCGAGAATCGGTTTACCAGCAGCCCGAGCAAAAGGCGGCTGGCGGCACGACCACTCCAGCGAGCGCGGTTCAGCACCCGATGGTAATTGACAAAGCGGTGTTCGCCGCCGAGCCCCACGATCCGCAAGCAACTGGTCACCGTCCGTTTGCCTGGAGCGAGAATGGCACCCAGCAACAATACTCGCGCAGGGAACCAAACGCGAGGGGAAAATAAGGGCGCAAAAACGCTCAAAAGGGAAACAAACAAGGGTGGCAAGGATGACCACTTCCCGGGTCATCTCCACAGTACTGCCCCTTTACGAAATGGCCAAAGTCGAGCTAAGGAGAACATAGCAGTAATTCAGCTTACGATCTAGTAAAATTTCTTAAGTATGGGTACCAGAATTGATCGGAGTCTTCTCTGACAGGCCCTACGGGGGTAACAGGAGGGAAGCTGCGATGTAACATAACAACTCTGTCGACTCCGTCACGTTGGCAACAAGTCGGGCTGAAGTGGCAGAATGCGTTCCAGCCGAATCTGGGGCTCCCCTGGATCCCCGAAGTCATTGTTCCTCTCGGAACGGTCATCGCTGCCTGGAACAAACACGTTGACTGCAGTGGGGTAACCACGTTACGCCGAGGTGACGAATGGGATGCGAGGACCCACGGGAACGAGTTTGAGTTTCCGGGCCATACGGGGTAAAACCCAACAAACGGAGAAACTCTCTCACAGGAAATAGCCTAAGTCTCAGCACACCGTCATTTAGCTCTGTGTTCGCCCTCCCGCTTCCCATTTCGTGGTAAGCCCTCGATTTTGGTCAGATCTAAACCGATCGAGTCTTGTAGCTTTTCATCCGAGAAGTCGTACTCGCCGTGCAGGTTCACGTGCTGCCAGGTGACGACCGAACCATCGCGGATGGCATTGAGGATCTCTGCTTTGCGCTCCTCGCTGTCGGCCTCATACAGCTTCTGCGAGAGGTAAAGATAATTCCAGCAGATGATCGCGTTCTTAATTAAGCGGCGGCAGCTTTCGGCGATCTCCTGTTCCTCCTTATCGCTGTGGATGAACTCTTGATTGTGTCCAAACGACACCGCCTTGGAGAACTTCTGTGCGCTTATAAACGCCGGAGTAAATGGGAACCACTTTTCGGCCAGAGGGTGAGTGGAAATTCCGGTCAGAATGGGTACCACTTTTATCAGTGCTGGAATAAGTCGGTAACCATCCATCGCGTGTTAAGTCGAGCAAGAAGAATTCGTTACCGTGCCCAGAAAGAAACAAGTCATCCACTAAAGGCAAGAAAAAACGACGACGACGAAGCCGTTCACTGGCTCCCCATTCGACCGTAATGCTGGTAGCCAATTGGGGCTCATCCGCACTTTTGGTGATCAAGTCAGTGTTCTCAACTACTTGCAATCAGTCAGCGCAAAACTCAAAATTGCACCGATGTTAATGAGGTGAAAGGCCTTAATCAATCCAGGCATCACCAAAAGTGCGGATGAGCCCCAATTGGACCGGCATTTAGAGTGCGCTCTCGATCTTGTTCAGTTGCTTTTCAATGGATTGGCGCAGCACGGAGTTGTCAACATAGTCGAGAATGAAAAGGCTTTTCGGGATTTTGCCGAACTCTTTGAGGGCACGGTACAACGTGTGCTGTTTCGAGTAGGAATTGAGCCGTTTGAAAAGCTGGGAGGCGGTCGCATGCCGGAGCTTCAGGGTGGCGATAAAGCGCAGAATCGAATCCCAATTATCTATGATCAGCTTTGTGTCCACATAGGCGTCGGGCAGCAAGCGGTAGGCCAGTTCTTCATAAACTTTCCAGCGCTCGAACGAGTACAAGCGCTGCTTGTCCAAGCCCCGGATGCGCGGGGCGAAGGCGAAGCCCAGCAGGTGCGTGACCGCGAAGATGATTTCCGAATAGCCATGGGTGTCGGTCGAATGAATGTCGCTTTTGACAACTTCGTTGTGCAACAAGCCATCGATGACGTAAGCGGCTTCGCGCTCGGCACGCTAAGGTTGTCGCCGACGCCGATCCATTAAACACGCCTAAGCGAGTCGTCAGCAGGAAAGTCGTCAATCGCCGAGACGGCCTCAGCCATTCGCAAATCAGAACTGACCGCCGCGTTCCCTTCGCCAATAGCGTCCTGCCGTTCGCCTTTCATTGACGGCTACCGCCCTGTATTCGCGAATAATTTCCGAACTTACACCCGCTCTGAAGGTAGGCCGACCGGTCCACCAAGCCGGACCGTTTCGCCTGGTTGGCTGTTTCTTTGCTCCCGAATACCCGGGCCGCGCCGGGCGTAAAACCGTCCCATATTAGTACCGAACGGTGGGACTATTGACACACTTCCTGGCAAAGACTGGCGCGAAAAAGTATGTTTCTTGATTTCCCTCCGTTATCCTGAATGCAGATAAGCGGCTCCGGTCAGTGGGGATGCTGGGCGGAGCGACTGCGCTTGCCCTCTGGTTTGGGGACCGGGGCGGCGCCATTGGTTCGATCTGCGCGGAGCAGATCGCGAGAGGGAGATTCGGAAATTCAACCAGGAAACGGCGTAGCCCCGGTGGGGACGCGCCCGGATGGGTTGGATGACTCTCTCCTCCCGAAGATGGGGATCTTTGAAGCAACGGTCGAAGGAAACCCTTCGGCGGGGGAAGGGGGCAGCCTCGAGCTACTGGAGGATGGAGTACGGGGAATATCGCAATAAACGGGTACTTGTCACGGGTGGTCTGGGCTTTATTGGGAGCAATCTGACCATCCGCTTAGCACAGCTGGGAGCGCGCGTCACCGTGCTCGATTCCTGTGTGGAGCAGGGCGGCGGAAACCAGCGGAACATTCTCCCGGTGAGGGATTTGATTCGCGTGGTCCTGGCGGACCTGAAGGACGCGGATCGGTTCGCCGGCGAACTCGAGCCGCCCGAGCTGATCTTCAACCTGGCGGGCGAGGTGAGCCATGCGCGCAGCATGAATGCGCCCTTGCGGGACTTGGAGCTGAACGTGATCGCGCAACTGGCCTTCCTCCAGGCCTGCGCCGCTCATTTCCCGGGAATCCGAGTCGTCTACACCGGCACTCGGCAGGTGTATGGGAGGCCCGAGTTTCTCCCCGTCACCGAGGACCATCCCGTCCAGCCGATAGATTTCAACGGGGTCCACAAATTCGCGGCGAGCGCTTATCACTTACTCCTCAGCCGCCAGGGTGTTCTCGACGGCATTGTCCTGCAATTGACGAATGTCTACGGGCCGCGCATGGCCCTCGCGGTCGAAGGACAAGGCTTTCTCAGTGTTTATCTGCGCCATGCCTTACACGGAAAACCGATTCAAGTCTGGGGCGATGGCCAGCAACGGCGCGATCCCGTCCACGTGGACGATGTGGTGGAGGCCTTGCTGCGGGCCGGTTTCGCCTCGGGCACCTCGCGCGTCTTCAACCTGGCCGGTCCGGAGGCGTTAGAAATGCAACGGATCGCCACCATTGCCGCCGCGGCGGGAAACTGCCAGCTGGTCCAGCGGCCCTTTTCTGCCGCCGAGAAGGCCATTGAGATCGGTAGCTATTATGCGGACACCAGCCGCATCGCCCGTGAACTCCAATGGAAACCTCGAATTCGGTTCGAGGAGGGATTTCCGGAGACTTTGCGATTTTATCAATGCGGCGAGCCGGTGCCCGTGCCCGCCCGCGCAACCGGAGCACGGGCTGGTGCCGGACAGCCTCGGTTTGCGGAGGAAAGCGAAGTCCCTCTTCCGGACGGCCACACGGTGGGCGACTCTGCTTCCACGGGCACGGTCAGGGCGAAGCGAATCCACGTGCCATGCCCTTCCGTTTGAGCTGTCATCAGCGGAATGAGAGACGACCGATGAATCGGATCGAGCCCACACCCGCGCCGGTGGTTCCGGAGCCCCTTGCGAAACCGTGGCACCGCCGGCGAGGATACGCTGTCGGCATCCTGGCACTGGCGGTGCTGACTTTCGGCGTGTATGAACCGGCTTTGCACACACAGCTGGTGGCGGACGACTTCTACCTCGTGGGTCAGATTGGCTTCTCCGAGGCCTTGGCCTATTTCACCAAGACCTTCGGGTTCGGCCGAAATGAGTACCGGCCACTCACGGCTCTTTCCTTTGCGGTGGACCGCTGGCTCTGGCACGAGAATCCGGAGGGCTATCATCTCACGAATCTGGGACTGCACGCCGGGACGGCTGGCCTCCTTTTCCTCCTAATACAGGCCCTGACCGCTGACTTCGCGCTCGCCTGGCTGGCGGGCGCTCTCTTCGTAATCCATCCCATCCATCACTCGCGAGCGGCTTGGATTTCGGCGCGGGATGGACTCGTCTGCGCCGTGTTCCTGCTCGGAGCCCTTTGGCTTTTTGCACGGTCACGTCGCCAGAACTGGACGAGCGGGCGCGTGATCGCCATCGTGCTCTCTGGGTGCGCGCTGCTGGCCTACGAGGGAGCCGTGATTCTGCCGGCCTTGCTGTTCGGAGTGGAATTTCTCTTCTTCGGCTCGGGTCCGTTGCGCGGGCGCTTCGGACCGTCGCTGCGACAGACGGCGGCGTTCTGGATCCTGGCGGCGGGGTACGTCGGTTGGTGGCAGATCACCTTTTCCGGCTCTCTGGGAGCGTATGATTTATCGCTGGCACCCCGCGCGATTCTCGGCAACTACGGGCGGCTGTTGTCTGCCTTGTTCTACGGACACAGAAGCTGGGTCTTTGCGCTTGCTTACTTGGTGCTGCTCGCCTTGTGCTACCGGCCGCTCCGGGCTCGTTTACGCCTCGCCGCCTTCGCGGCAGGGCTGCTGATCGTGTCGTTTGTTCCGTATTGCTTTACGCATGGCTTTGCGTATCGGTTCGGGTATTTGAGCGCGCTGGGGCTAACGATCCTGTTCGCCGCCGGCCTCGTCGGAAATCTCCGGAGCGGGCAGCGCCCCCGACAAATCACAGCGGCCTGCCTGGGCATTCTGTTAAGCGCCTCCTATGTCGTGGAGGACCGAAAGATCCTGACCGAGTGGGCCGCGGCCGGGACGATTTGCGCCCACATTCCTCAGGCGGTACGAAAGCAACATCCCAATTTCCCGGCGAGAACGGTGCTCGTGTTTACCGGCATACCGCACCAGTATGGGCGGGCCTACGTCTTTCCCACCGGACTCGATGCTGCCATTCAGCGCCAATATTCAACCCCGGTGGTCGTTCGACAAGCCGAGAGCGGGGTGAGCAACCTGTCAGCCGAAGTGGGCCGGGGAGCGTACGTCTTCGAGTATCGCGAGGGCCAAGACACGTTACAAGAATGGTCCCCCGGGCCGGGTTCAGGAGGACGCGGCCGTGAGTAAGGCACCCTTCCTGGTCCCTCTCCTGGACCTGAAAGCGGCGCTCTCTGCCACCGAACCATGCTGGAGGAGAAATCTCGAGCGAGTCCTCCAGAGCGGCCATTTCGTGTTAGGGGAAGAGCTAGCCCGGTTTGAGGGAGAGTTTGCCGCTGCGACCGGGGCCGCCTTTGCGGTGGGCGTGGGCAGCGGCACGAGTGCTCTGGAGCTCTGCCTGCGCGAGCGGCTCATCACGTCACGAGAGCAAGAAGTATTGACTTCGCCCTTAACGGCACCTTTTACCGGACTGGCCGTTTTGTCAGCGGGGGCCAGCGTGCGCTTTGCCGATATCGACCCGGATACCCTGCTCCTAGACCCGGCTTCGGTGGCCGATCGAATCACTCCTCGGACGGCGGCCCTCCTGCCGGTTCATCTGTACGGCCAGCCGTGTTCTTTGCGGCACTTTCAGCCCTTCGGTAAGACCCTCATCCAGGATGCCTGTCAAGCGCACGGTGCCCAATGCGAGGGGCGTCCTTTGACGGACTATTCCCCTCATGTCGCCTATAGCTTCTATCCCACGAAGAATCTGGGTTGCCTGGGCGATGGAGGAGCGGTCGCGACCAGCGATGAAGCGGTGGCACAACGGCTCCGCCTTCTGCGCGATGGGGGCCGTTGTGCCCCTCACGTCAGCAGTGTGGCTGGCCTGAATTCGCGGCTGGATGAAGTGCAGTGCTGCTTTCTCCGGGCGTTCCTGCCCCATCTGGAGGAGTGGAATCGATGCCGCCGCGCCCTTGCCGATTTCTATGACGAGCTTCTGAGCGATTGTCCCGGTATCCGGCTTCTCCGGCGTTCCCAGGAGTCGGTCCATCACCTCTACGTCCTCCGTGCCGAGCAGCGGGATCGCGTACGCGAGCATTTAGGGCAACGGGGCATTGCCAGCGCCCTTCATTATCCTGTTCCTCTTCATCGGCAACCCGCCTTTGCGGACGGCGGAGCCCAGCCCGGCGACTTGCCGCAGGCTGAGAGAGCCTGCCAGGAGATCCTGTCCCTCCCGCTCTGGCCTTATATGAAACCCGAGATGGTCGAGCGGACGGCCCGTGCGGTTCGCAGTTTCTATCGTTAGCCGGTCGGTCCCGGGAGCTTCTCCCCGACCAGGATCAGGGATTGTCCCAGCGGCAGAGACCGCCCGCAGCCGAGCCATTTGGCTTCGCTGGCGAGTGCTGCGTAGAGGAGCCGATTCAGCCAAGCAGGAACGGGTGCAACACCGCTCGCAGGCGGCTGGCGCAGCCAGGGTTCCCACAGGCGAAATTTCGTGATCGCCACGGGAAGCAGCAGCGAATTGGCATAGGTGCAGTGCCGCACGCGAAAACCGCTCTGGGCGACTGTCCGCAGGAGCTGGCCGCGCGTAAACCTTTGCTTTTCGCCCACAAACTCGGAGTGCCGGCTGCGAAGTATATCGAAGGCGGCGACGCGCAGGACCAGGAGACCGCCACGCCTCAGCACGCGGAAGAACTCGCGGAGAGCTTTCGTCTCGTCCTGGCGCGGCAGGTGGACGAGCACGTCCAAACAGAACACAAGATCGAAACTGGCGTCCTGAAAAGGCAAACCGCCAATATCGGCTTGTGTGGCGTTCGGTAACGCAAAGTTTCGCACGAACCTCAACGCAGTGCTCTCCAGATCGACGGGAAACAGGTTCCAGCCATACCGACGGTGCAACCAAGCGGCGGTAAAGCCCGTCCCACAGCCCGCTTCGAGAACCTCCCGGATTCTCCTGTCCGCCAAGTGCGGCGACAGCACCCGATGGAGAATCGACCGCATCCCGCGGTACCACCAGTGCTCTCGCTCGGCACGAGCCATGTTCGTCAACTCGGCGGGATTCATTCCCACGATCGGGGACAAAGCGTTCACGATCCTTCCCCCCGGCGCTCGGGTCGGAGGGAAGAGGCGACCCACAGGGTAAACAACTGGTAAAAGGTGATGACCAGCGACCTCGGGCGAAAGAACTGAGAACGCCCATGCCGCCTCGGGTAGTGGTGAACCCCCACTTCTTCAAACGGACAAGGCAGATCCTGCAGCTTCTTCATAAGCTCCACGCAGATCGAGCCACTATCTGAATCGCATCGAATCTGGGTCAGAACGCGGTGCCGGATCAAACGGAAGTCGCAGTCCACGTCACGGATCGAGAGGGCGAACAAACGCCTGACCAACCGGTTGTACACGCTTCCGGTCAACGCTCGGAACCAGTGGTCGGCACGATTTAATTTGTAACCGTTCACCAGATCCACGCCCGGTCGCATTCTTTTCCAAAGCTGCTCGAGTTCGCTCACGTCGTACTGGCCGTCTCCGTCGGTATAGAAAACCACCTCTTTTTGGGCAGCCGTGAACCCACTTCGTAAGGCGGCCCCATAGCCTCGATTGGTCTCATGAGTAATCACCTTCAGATGCGGACGATAAAGGTCGACCAATCTCTCGAGAACGGAGGCCGTACCATCCCAGCTTCCATCATTCACAACGATCACTTCGTAATCGGAGGTCAGCCGCGGAACGACTTGAAAGGTTCGTGCTAGCAGCTCCGGGAGGCAGTCCGCATCGTTGTACGCCGGGAAAAAGACAGAAAGGCTCAAACTGGCCTCAGAGTCCGGCGCATCGTGGCGAATCGATGCCGCCGCAGTCACGATCCCCTCAGCTCCGGGAGCAGAGATCGAGGGCTCCGGCGCTGCCGCCAGAGCCAGCGCGGATCGAAGCCACTCAGGCCGGACAGCCAGCCTTCAAACTCCACCGGATCGAGATCCGAGTGATCGACCACGCGCGGCAGCAGCCAAGGGTTCGCGGTGCGTGCCGCCAGCCCCGGCTCGCAGGTCGTGGCGGATTGCACGCCCCACTCCCGGAGCCACAGCAGGTGAGACGGATGCCAGACCCCGTTCGGAAAACAAAAATGCTCCGGAGCGGAGCCGGTCAGCTCGGCAATGCAGCGATGGTTCTGTTCCAATTCTTCCTCGAGCAGCTCCCGTTGCCGAGGGGTCCGGTGACGGTGCGTATGCAATTGAAAACTCACTCCCTCGGCGGCGAGTTCTGCCACCTCGCCCGGATTCATCAGGTGCAGCAAACGGCGACGCCGGATCTCCCCATAGTCCACCCCCAGCCGTTCGGCGAACTGGTGAGCCAGTTCCTCCTTCTGGATGCCCGACAGCTCCTGCTGTGCGGCCCAGCCCTTGAGTTGGCGAAGAACGCGGGCCCGCGCCGCCTTGGTGCGAAGGTCCAGCGGACCCTGGAGTTCGGCCAAGCCGTGTGCGTCATAGACTTCATCCCGCGCCTGCCAGAGCAGATAGGAGCAGATCAGGTCAAAGATGGGCCGGTTGTAAACACAGTAGTACGTCGTGAGGTAAACCGTCACCGGGAAGTGGTACTGCTTCAGAATGGGCCAGGCCACTTGATAAAAGCTGTACAGGCCATCATCGAAGGTGAGGACCACGCTCTTCTCGGGCAGTGTGTTGGTATGGAGCCGGGCTAGGCCCTCAGACAAAGGCAGGACCTGAAATCCGCCTTCCGCGAGCGCCTGCATGCGCGCCGCAAAGACTTCTGCGCGGAGAAACAGGCTGCTGTTCCAGTGCTCCTGCTGATGGGCGGCAATGCCGTGATAACAGAGAATCAGTAACCGGTTCTGCCGCCAGCGGCTGCGCGAAACCACCTCGAAGGTGGCCCCGGCTTGCAGGGTCCGCAAGCAGGCTTGCTTCGCTGCTTTCAGCATACGAAGCTCGGAACCCATCGTGAATCAAACGCCATCCCCTTGGCCGATCCAGTCCCCAGGTGACGAACGGGAATAAGCCACCCGCCCACCCAGCTACTTATTTTGGTTTGCACGATCCCTTTGTGCAAACGATTACTTCCATGGTAGGCGGACGGAAGGTCGCACTCAACTTTGCTAGTACTGGCCTACTGACAGGCAGCTTAGTACCAGTTGGAAAGGAACTTGGGGTCTGTCCCTCCAAAATATTCCAAACGATCTGTGAGCGGGTAAATTTCCGGGGGCAAGTGGATCTGTGAAGTAAGCGACTGTTGGCATCCGTACTGCCAAGCTGATAGCAGAAAACAAATTAAGATCGCGCCACCGAGTACCGCACTCAAGCTTGCCCCCGGAAATTTACGCTCTCGTGGTCGACCGCTAGCGGGTCCTAGTACTCTCGTTTTCCGTATCGCTCCCCACCGAAGAAGTCGGCCGATTGACTTTCCCACCCAGCAACCGCTACAGTAATTCCAATCTACTAGACGTAGAGTTACGGGGCGGCGGTCGTGTACCGCCGCCTAGAAGGGGGTTTGCATGTTCAAGACCATTTTTGCGTCTCTGGTGCTCGTACTGGTTGCCCTTGGCTGTATCAAGGCGCAAACGGTGCAAGGCGTCATCACCGGCAACATCACGGACGCCACCGGAGCCGTTGTTCCGAATGCTGACATAACGCTTTTGAATGAAGAAACGGGAGTCACGCAGAAGGAGACGACCGAGAGCAACGGCACGTATCGCTTCTCGCTGGTGCCGCCCGGCATGTACACAGTTACGATCAAAGCAAGTAGCTTCACAGCGCGGCAGATTAAAGGCGTCAAGGTTGATGCCAGCACGACGGTTCCGGTCAATGCTACCCTGTCCATTGCGTCTTCCAGCACCGCCATTGAAGTGACAACGGCGGCTGCCCTGGTACAGACCGCCACGTCGGACCTGACGACCACGGTGAATACCCGCACGATTGAAAGTACGCCTTTAATCCAACGCAATGTATTCGATCTGGCCTTTCTGGCGCCGGCGGTCTCACAGGGCATGAATTTTGGCCCGGCCTCGGGAGGCGCGCGAGAATCGGGAACGGCTTATCTTCTGAATGGCGGCGACAATAATGACAACTTCGCCGAGGGTGGCAAGAATATTGTTCCGCCGCTGGAGACCGTGTCGGAGTTTACGGTCCTGACAAATAATATGTCGGCGCAGTATGGACGGGGCGCGGGGGCCGTCATCAGCGCGATCCAGAAATCAGGCGGCAACCGGTTCCACGGAGTGGCTTACGAGTTTCTGCAAAACACATCGCTGAACGCAGCAGACTTTTTCTCGAATCGCAATGGCAATCCGAAGCCGAAATATCAACGCAACCAATTTGGAACAGAGATCGATGGGCCGATCAGGAAAAACAAAACCTTTTTCGCCTTTGGCTATGATCAGGTGGCCCTGCATACGGTGAACACCGGATATGGCCTACAGAATGTCCCGACGCCCACGTTACTGACGCAGATGCAAGCCGGAGCAGGGCCGGTGGCTCAGTACTATTTAAAAAAGTATCCGATTCCGACCTCAACGACCACCTGCCCCAGTGGAGGCGGAACGGAGCGGGGATTTGTCGGATGCGCCAACGTTGTCGATCCCATCATTTCTCCGCAACATAACTACTTCGGGAGAATCGATCAAAACTTTTCGGAAAAGGATCGCCTCAGCTTCACGGCGAATTTCAACTGGTTCAACGCAACCGACAAGTACAACGGCGGCCACCTGTCTTTTGCCAATCCCATTCCTTCCGTTGACGACGAGCATTACTGGAACATGAACCTGGTGGAAACGCACGTCTTCAATCCCCAAATCATCAATGAATTCACGGCCGCTCATAATCGACATTACTCCAATTCGCACGAAGGCACGGGAAATCAAACCGATCCCGAGATCGCCATCGACAACTCGAACTACGGTAGCTTTGGATTTGGCTTCGGGCCGTTTGAGGGTGGTTTGGTCTCGTCCTTCACGCAAGACCGCTGGCAGGTGCAAGATAATCTGAGCTGGATGAAAGGTCCGCACTCTTTCCGCTTCGGCGGCAGCTATCAGTACGGTATCTTTTATCGGAACTGGGATCTCGGTCTCCCCGGCCTATTTACCTTCGGCAACCCCACGGGCCCGACGCCCGCACAGGCACCCAATCAGGACGGGGGCACGGGTGTTCTGAACGTCAACGGCAGTATTTCAAATATCAACGACTCCACCGATAGCAACTTTCAACATGACTTCCCGTACGCTCAGGAGTTGTCCATTGATCCCCGCACCGGAGGGGTGGGAAACGCCTACCGGCACTACGCCACGAAAGACGCTAATCTTTTCCTGCAGGATGACTGGAAAATCAGCCGTCGGCTGACGCTGAACCTGGGGCTTCGCTGGGATCGCTATGGCGCACCCACGGAGGTAAACGGGAAAATTTCTCAGTTCACCAATCTGTGTCTTTCCTCCCTGAGCTGCCTTGCCAACGCTCGTGTCAATCCGGTGCCCAGCATGTGGCGGACGAACAACCGAGACTTGGGGCCCCGGTTCGGTTTTGCCTACGATGTATTCGGTGACGGGAGAACCGCCGTCCGTGGCGGCTATGGCATTTTCTATGACCGCATTTTCGACAACGTTTGGTCCAACGGTTCGTGGAATCCCCCCTTCTATGCACTTCTCGGTCTCGATGCGACCGGCAGCGATACGGTGTACTACTCGAACCCGCCGCGGCTGGCGCCGGGTGCGTATGTGCCCAATTCGCTGCCGGGTCCGGCGGGCCGCGTTTCCGTGCGCACCA
>JAABUZ0100004855.1_pt1 | contig 18170 bp, 18 predicted proteins | sample 5562091 | NCBI WGS metagenome assembly JAABUZ01 (sample SAMN12813069, study PRJNA571459) | rock metagenome | isolation source: Antarctica rocks | place: Antarctica: Victoria Land, Linnaeus Terrace sud | collected 2015-12-21
GCTCAACGTCCTCGACGCCGGCGGCCTGGACGAAGCCGCGCTCGCACTCGGCGGCGCCGAAGGCGAACGCCTCACCGAAGAAGCCCACGGCCGCCGGCTGAACCTGCTGGCCGCGCTGCTCACCGTGGTACGGGGCAGCCGGCTCGCCGACCACGAGCTGACCATCCTCTCAGCGGCGCTGCGGGCGCTCGCCATCGCCCACCACGGCCAGCTCGCGCCGCTGCTCAAACACCTCATCGCCCTGCTCGAAGCCCGCCCCGGCGCGGTCCAGGCGGTCACCCTGGACCGCGGCAACCTCAAGCGCTACCGCGACGCCGTCGACCCGCTGATGCGCAGCCTGGGCTCACTGACCGACGGACCGCTCGGGGCGGTGTTCGCCCGGCCCACGACCGAACGGCTGCGCCTGGATGCCCCCGCCGTCTGCGTCGACGTGTCCGGCATCGCCGCCGGGGACGGCCAGCTCCAAGCCGCCGCCCTGCTGGCCTGCTGGTCAGCCGGGTTCGGCGCGGTGGAGGCGGCGAACGCCCTCGCCGACGCCGGCGCCGGCCCGCAGCGCCGGTTCCTGGTCGTGCTCGACGAGCTGTGGCGGGTGCTGCGCGCCGGCGAGGGCCTGGTCGACCGGGTCGACGAGCTGAGCCGGCTCAACCGGGCCCAGGGCGTCGGCCAGTGCCTGATCACCCACTCCCTGGCCGACCTGGCCGCGCTGCGCAGCGAAGACGACCGGGCCAAGGCCCGGGGCCTGTTCGAACGCTGCGGCGCCCTTGTCGTCGGCGGGCTCCCCCGCCAGGAGCTGGCCGCCCTGGCCGGGGTCGTGCCGTTCACCACCGCCGAAGCCGACATGGTCACCTCGTGGTCAACGCCGCCGGGCTGGTCGGCTGCGGCCGAGCCACCCGGACGGGGACGGTTCCTGCTCAAGGTGGGCCAACGCCCGGGGGTGCCGTTCCGGACCGAGCTGACCGCAGCCGAGACCGCCTCCGGGGTCCACGACACCAACAGCAGGTGGGCGGTGTGACCGGCCGCCGGGCCGGGGGCGGCGAGCTGGCCGCCGCCTGGGCGGTGCCGGTGCTGGCGCTGCTGGTCGCGATCGCCACCGGAGCGCTGTGGGCCGGCGCCGGCCTGGTCTCGCTCGCCACCGGCAACGGCTGGCCAACCGTGGCGCTCAGGGCCTCGCTGCTGGTCGACCTGGCTCGGGCCGGTGGGCCCGCCGGGCTGTGGCCCGCCCTGGACCCGGCGGCCGTGGTCGCCGCCGCGGTCGTGCTCGCCGCGGCGCTGCTCGCCCCGGCCGCCCTGCTGGGCCAGTGGCTGTGGCGGCTCCGGCCGGCCGGACCGGCCCGGTCCCTAGCCCGCCGCGGTGACGTCGCCCCGATGCTCGCCGGCCCGGCCGCGGCCAAAGCCCGGGCACTGCGGCCCTCGCTCGCCCCCCGCGGCAAGCTGGGCGTGCACGATACCGGCCTGGCGCTCGGCCGGCTGCTGCCCCGCGGGCCGGTGCTGACCGCCTCCTGGGAGGACGTCGCGCTCGCCGTCATGGCGCCCCGGTCGGGCAAGACGACGGCGCTGGCGGTGCCGGCGACACTCGCCGCTCCCGGCCCGGTGGTGCTCACCTCCAACAAGAGTGACGCGTGGACCGCGACCGCCGCGCTGCGCGCCGCCGACACCGGCCAGCGGGTCTGGACCTTCGACCCGCAGCAGATCGCCCGCGCCCAGCAGCTCTGGTACTGGGACCCGCTGGCCGAGTTGGCCGGCGTCGAGGACGCCGAACGGCTCGCGTCGCACTTCGTGCTCACCGTCGACGACGAGCACACCCGCGACATCTGGGGCCCGGCCGCCGTCGAGCTGCTCGCCGCCCTGTTCCTCGCCGGTCACCTGGCCGGAGTCGACCTGGCCGGTGCCTACGGCTGGCTGCAGTCCGAGCTGGACCCGACCGCTGTCGCCACCCTGGAGCAGGCCGGCTACCCCGCGCTGGCCCGGTCGCTGCGGGCCAGCATGGAAGCCCCGGCCGAGACCCGCGGCTCAGTGCTGTTCACCGCCCGGACCGCCGTCCGGTGCCTGCGTGACCCGCAGATCACCGCCTGGACGGCGCCGGCGCCCGGGCTGGACCGGTTTGACCCGGCCGGGTTCGTCTGCTCCCGGCAGACGCTGTACCTGCTGTCCAAGGACGGCGGCGGCTCAGCCGCCCCCCTGGTCGCCGCCCTCACCGACCGGGTGCTGCGCTGCGCGGTCAACGCCGCCGAGGACCGCGGCGGCCGGCTCGACCCGCCGCTGCTCGCCGTCCTGGACGAGGCCGCCAACGTGTGCCGCATCGCCGACCTGCCCCAGCTGTACTCCCACCTGGGCTCCCGCGGCATCCTGCCGCTGACGATCCTGCAGTCCTACGCCCAAGGCGAAGCGGTCTGGGGCCGGACCGGGATGCGGACCCTGTGGAGCGCCGCCACAGTCAAACTGCTCGGCGCAGGCCTGGACGAGGCCGGCTTCGTCGAGGACGTCTCCCGCCTGGTCGGCGAGCACGACGTCCCGGCCGACAGCTGGTCGCGCGGCGACGGGCGCACCACCCGGACCAGCTCCACCCGCCGGGAGCGCATCCTGCCCGCCGCCGAGCTGCGGGCCCTGCCCAAAGGCAGCGCGTTGCTGCTCGCCACCGGCACCCGCCCGGCAATGCTCGCCCTGCTGCCCTGGTACGACGGGCCACGGGCCGGCTCAATTGCCAGCGAGGTGGCGACCGCGACCGCCGGCATCAGCCGCCGCGGCGCCACCGCCGGAGCCCGATGACCGACGACGCGGTGACCGCGCAGCTCACCCGGCAGGCGCAGCAGCTCGACGACCTCGAGCAGGCCGTCGCCGACCTACGCACCGCCCCAGCAGCGGCCGGGCCACCCGCCGCGCGGCCGGCCACCGTCGCGTTCCGCTGGGCCACCCTCGCCGAGTTCGTCGAGCACGTCATCGCCCCGCTCTACGCCCAGCACCTCACCGGCAACGGCACATGGTGCGCCTCCTGGTGGGACCACGAGGACGCCCGCGTCCGGCTCGAAGCCGTCTGGCGGGCATGGGAAGCGCTACGGCTCGAACCGACGACCGGGATCGCCCGCTGGCTGCGCGACGTCGCCGACCCCCAGATGGACCGGCTCCGCGACCGGGACCGGGGCCCGTTCCGGGCCTGCGGCGACGGCAAGCACCTGGCCGCACCGCCGCTGCCCGTCAAGAAGGCCCCGGCCGGGTTCTGGGACGGCCACTAGCAGACGGGCGGCGTGTCCGATCAGCGAGCGGCTCAAGCACCGAATGGGCCTCGCTGCGCTCAGGCTATTCCGCCAAAGCCGCGTTCCCTGCCTACGCGACCGCTCCTCCACCCTCAAGGGACCGCTGCGCTCGGCTCCGCCGCCCTTGACCACGGAGCCTCTGCGATCGCTGGAACGGGCAGGGGCGGGCAGGCAGGGCCTGCCCTAGCAGACGGGACCGCGGCCGCGCACCCAAGGGCCGGCCTCGGGGGGGGTGCCTGCGGCGCCGGCTAGACAAGGGCTGGGGGTGCCGTCGGCGCTCGCGGCCGGGTCGCTCCCCGCCGTCCGGCGTCAGCCAAAGGGATCGACTGCGAAGGCCGGTGAGACCTGGCCGGTTGAAGCTTGCCCCGCACAGTAACTCAAATCGCTTTTATCGGCGGGATCACGAGCCGTGTGGTGCTGTTCGGTAAGAAGACCTGTAGTGCAGCCGCCTTCGAGCATGCGCCGCTACCGGATGCGAGTGTGTGGATCTGAGTCGTTGCGGATTGGCCCGGCGCAATACCTTAGAAGGCCCGCTCGGTTCCCGAACGTCCGCTGTGCGTCCTAGTAGTCAGGTACCGACCGCTAAGGGGAACTTCTGAGTGGATTCGCGCGTCCGACAGCCCAGGTCCGGACGGCGTGCGCCCGGCGACGTCTGGAGGAGCATGCGACGCGCTTCTGGTCTTGCTGCCAAGTGTCGGGCGACTTGTGCTGGGTCAGGCCCCCGCACCTGGCCGGCGTACCTGGCGTCGGTGGTCACGCTCGTAGCTTGCTGGAGCCTGCCCCAGCAGCACGCTGTCGACAAGCCAATCGCCGACGACGGGCGATTCGCGACTCACGTCCTTTCGGGTTCCTGCCAGGTGACGCCGTCGGCGGATACCGCCCAGACCATCCAGGGGCCGGCCTTCACGGTGCCGAGCGGGGCGACCGGCGTCGCACTGCTGTGGCTGCCTGCAATGACCGACCGGCAGTGCCGCCTGCAGCGGACATCCGGTTCGGCTGCAATCGCCGGTGGGCTCGCGGCGGCGCTCAACGCTGGACAAGTTGTGCCGCCGGGTGGCACCTACAACTGCCCGATCGATTACGGCGCCGCGGTGCTGTTGACCTTCACCGGCGTTCGCGTGCCGCCCGTGCTCGTCACGCTCATGGGCTGCCGGTTCACCAGTCAGGACCACGCTGGCCTACGAACAACAGGTCCCGACGTTCACCGGCTGCTGCTCGACCTGAGCCCAAGCAGCGGCACCTGGCGTCAGATGCTGAAGCCGTAGCCGACGCGCGTCCTGCATGACGAGGCACGCCTCGTTCTCCTCGTCGGCCGGGAGCAGGTGCAGGCGCCGAGCCGGTCCCTACCTCGGCTACGTCTCCGTCAGGATCATCCCGAGCGCTGTTTCCAGGAGTCTGGCCCGAGCCGAGCAGGGGTGTTCCTACCGCCTAAGAATCTGAAAGACAAGGAACCTAACCAAGACCAGAGCGGGCGGTACAAACACGGCGTGCAACGGATTCACGAGACCTGCAGCTACAAAGACAGCCGACACCGCGAGCATCAGAAGGAACACAGTGTTGACGGAGCGACTCCCCCAGTATGAAACGTCACCTTCACGCTCCACGTCCCGCCCCCGGCCTCTCAGAGCTTCCGCTCAGTCTCTTTGCCACTATCTTCGGGAAGATCCCCTTGTGGCGACGCCAGGATGGTCCGGCAGGAAAGTCCAAGCCAGTCCTAGCGCTTATTCCGACGCCCGTGCCGCCATGACCAGGCTCCGGCAAAGCCGACGAAGGCGGCCGGAATCAGCAATGACCACCGCCACGCGCCAAACAGAGCACTCATTGCTAACCCGACAGCAATGACGCCAGCAAGCAGGGCGGCTTGCGCCCAGCCGGAGCGAAGGTGCACCAAGCGAGTATGCAGGAGGTAAACCGGTCGATCGGCTGCTGGCCTTGGCCTGCGGTTCGCCAAGCTTGCTGCTCGCTGCGCGAACGGGCCGAAAGCCGGTTTACCCCTCCGGTCCCGGGGCCACGCGCGCCGCTGACGGAGGTGCTGGTCCATGAGGGCGACATGCGCATCCCGTTGGGCCTACCGCTGGAGCCAGACACGTCCGGCGTCCGGATCGGGCTGGAGTTCATCACCACGGGTTGCCCGATCGGGTTCGTGCCCAGGGGGCGACTTCGCGGCTTGCGCCTCGTCGCGACCGATGACAACTGGGAGTGGGGTGACGGCGCTGAGGTTCACGGCCGCGGCATCGACCTGCTGATGGCCGCCTGTGGCCGCAGCTCCGTCCTGCCTGCCCTCGACGGCCAGGGCAGCAAGACCTTGGCAGAGCGAATCCCGGCTGACTTTTAACTTAAGCGGCCGCGCCAGGTGAGTCGCCTGCTGGGTGGCGTCAGCCGGCGCTGGTGCCGGTCCGGCCGTAGCGGTCTCCCAGCCGGACCACGTCGGTGACCTCCGTGGTAGATGCTTGCAGGACGACGGTGTCCTCCAGCGTGGTCATCCGGTGGCGGACGCCGGGCAGCAGATGGACCGACTCGCCCGAAAGCAGGTCGAAGGTTTCCAGGTCGTGCTCGGTTGCCCCTACCTCGAAGCGCAACCGTCGGCTCTGCACCGAGACCGTCTCTTCCTTGCGGATCGCGTCAACGTAGCTGGCCGTGGCGCTCGCGGATGTTCTCGAGGCGTGCCGGCGTCGACGGCCTGCGCCTCGAGCTTGAGCTGGCCGTCGAGCGGGACGACGTCATCGGTGGTTGTGCAGCTTCAGGAATCCGATTGGGTAAGGACCGGCCGGTCTAGTCGGGCGATTGTCGCAGTGAGTTCGTCTGCGAGGTCGGTGAGGCCCTGCTCGAGCAACTGCTGCCGGTAGCTGCTCTCGAACTCTCGGTAGAGCGGCACGAGCTGCTCCTGCAGCAGTCGGACCGCGGTCGAAGTGTCGCTGAAGCCTCTGATTCGCCAGTCGTAGGCCGCGGCGACCAGGTCTCGGGAGGTGACCCGGGCTTGAGTTGAGTACCAGGCCACAGCGTCGTGAGTACCTCCGGCAAGCCCGGTGGTCAGGGTGTACAAGAACCGAACGGGGAACAGCGCTGCCTTTGATGCTGCTCGTCTTCCTTCGCGGACGAGGCCGACGGCGTCCAGCAGGTGCCGATCCCAGGCGGGGTCGTGGCGCCACTTGCTCACGGCAAATTCTGCCGTGTCCTCGACGAGCTGCCCGGCATGCGGCCGTGGGGTGTCAACTGGCAAAGCAGTGCCGTACACGTGTTTCCCGCTGTCGATGAGGTCCAGCCAGTCGATCGCGGGCAGGCGGCCATCTGGTCGCGTGCTGCGCAGGCCTTCCGCGGTCGACCAGAAGATTGACAGCCGGCTGGCCAGCACCGAGCGGTCCTGTTCTAAGACGAGGCGCGAGACTCGGTGTACGCGCGCCGCGTCGCCGGGGTCGGCGCCTGCGAGGATCAAGGCGATGTCGACGTCGCTGACCGCAGCGACGAAACCCTCGTGCGCCAGGCTGCCGATGAGGTACGCCGATAGCAATCGCTGTCCGAACACCCTTCGTGCGACAGTTACAGCTTTCAGCCCCACCCGCCTGCCTTGCCCCTCATCCAGCACAGCTGGAACGCTAACCCCGCCCTTTCTTCCGTCTCGATCTTGTACCGCAGCAGGTTCACAGGGTCCTCCCATGTGAGGACTCTGCCGCCAAGGCAGACGGCCGGCGCTGGCCGAGTGCCACCCCGGGTGGGGCGACGAGTTGCGCTCGTCGTCACGCGGTCGCAACTATGGTCGCCGGAATGCCCCAGGGACTTGCGGTCGAGGCGATCGTTCAGATCACTGATGAGGTGTTGGAAGCCTTCACCCGGCTGCTACCGCAGCTATCAACGTCAGCCACGGTCAACCGGCAGTTGCTCGAGCGGCTAGTGGTTCATGACGCGACGGAGCTGTTCGTAGCCCGGCTCGATGGCTCGGTGGTCGGCGCACTCACGCTGGTGGCGTACCCGATACCGACCGGACTGCGGGCTCACATCGACGACGTCGTGGTGGACGCTTCGGCCCGTGGGCGCGGCGTCGGTGAAGCTCTAGTGGCTCACGCTCTTGTCCGCGCAAGCGCGGCCGGCGCCAAGACCGTCGACCTGACATCACGCCCTGGTCGGGACGCCGCGATCCGTCTTTATCTTCGGCTTGGGTTCGTCCGGCGGGACTCGCACCTGTATCGGTTCCAGATCCCGGACGCTGGTAACTCGACCGCTTGAGGATCGTCATCCGGACACGTCATCCAAGTCGGCGAGGCGGATCGTCGCGTTGTCGCGGTAGCCGCGACGTTCGTAGAACGCGAGCGCGGTGTGGTTGGCGACGTGGATGCCTGCCACCAACTGCCGCACCCCGTGGAGGCTGGCCCACTCGCGGGCGGCGCGCTCCAGCCGGCGGCCCACTCCCTGGCCGCGGGTGTCGGAGGCGACCACCAGGTGCAGATGTCCGCTCGGCGCCGGTAGCAGGATCTGGTGGGCAGGCGGTGACGGGTCGATGGACACCTCGGTCAGTCCGACGACCCGCTGCTCGACCACCGCCACGAGCAGGGCACGCCCGTCGTGGGCCGCGGCCAGCTCCGCGACGTAGTGGCTTCGCACGGCGGCGCGGTCGGGGATCCGGTACACCGACGGGTCCAGGGCCGCGTGCACGCGGCCATTCTCCAGGCGCAGCTCTACCGGCTCGTCGAGGTCGCCGACAGCGGCGGCCCGGACGGTGACGGTCGCTTCCTGCCGGTCTGCCCCCACAGGCTCATCCTGCCTGGTCGCGTCCAGGACGATGGACCGATGAGTGCTGTCGTCGCGGTACTGCGCTACCCGCTCAAGAGCGCACAGGGTGAGCAGCTCACCGCGGTGCAGGTCGACCGCGACGGGCTGCAGTCAGACCGGACCTGGGCCTGCATCGACGTCGACGACGGCACGATCGGCAGCGCCAAGCACCCGGGACGCTGGGGACGGCTCCTGCAGGTCGACGCCCCATCGACCCGAACGGCGGCAGGGAGCTCACGGTAGGCGTGCACGGGCGGCGGGCGATCGCCGGCAGCCGGCAGGCAGACGAACTGCTCACCAAGCACCTGCAGTGGCCGGTGCGGCTGACGCAGGACATGCCCGACCGGGCCCGGCTGCACCGGCAGCTACCCGACGACCCGGGGCTGGTCCCGCAATGGATGGGCGACGCTGCCGCGGGACAGGAGATGGTCACCGAGGTGTCCGGCGCCCGACCGGGCGGCCGGTTCGTGGACTTCGGGGCGGTGCACCTGGTGACCACAGGCGCCCTGGCCCGACTCGCCCGGCAGGTCGGCCGCAGCACCGTGGACGCCACGCGCTTCCGCCCCAACCTCTGCCTGGACGCACGGAAGACCCAGTACCGGGCCAGGAGCTGCTGATCGGCGATGTCGTGCTGCGGGTGGTCCTGCCCACGCCGCGCTGCATCGTCCCCGCGCTTCACCCAGACCCGGCAACGCCGCTGGACCGGCAACTACTGACCACCCTGGCCCGCCATCACCAGACAAACGTCGGCGACCTCGGGCGCGCAGCCTGTTTCGGGGTCTACGCCGAGGTCCTCCAGCCCGGCCGGATCAACCTCGGTCAAGCCGTCCGGTAGCCGAATGGCTACCGGGACGCCGTGCGGCCCAAGGTCGCGACATGATGATGTCCACGGTCGTCGATCCCGTTGGGGACTGCCTCGGCTCTAATCTGGCTCACGTGTCGGGCCTGGGACCTGCCGGTGACAGGCAGGCGATGCTGCTCTACGTGGCGGTGCTGGCCGGGCTGCTGGTTACCGGGCTCTTCGGACCGGTGGGCGGTTGAGCGGCCGTCCGTAGACAGCTGCTCGACCGCGGGGAGGAAGTCGCGGAAGGCCCGAGCTGTGCGGTCCGTGTCACCGGTGGCATCGAGGTCCATGAGGAGACCGCGGATGACAGCAAGGACGAGCGTCGCCAGCTCGGGCCGGCCCATGCTGCGCAGGCCATCCTCGAGCGGCCCGAGCCAGTCGGTCGTAGCGGTGCGCCGGAAGCCCGGCCAGAGCCGGTGTACAGCGCTGTCGGGCAGTTGCCCGAACATCCGCAGGTACGGCCGCGCGTCCGGACCGGTGATGGAGCTCCAGGCGCGGTCCAAGGTGGTCGTGTACGGCTCGTCAGGTCGCACCCGCAGCAGGTCGCCGAACGCGTCGAGCTGGCGTTGCCGTGCATGCCCGAGGACGGCCCGCAAGAGGGCGTCGCGGGTCCCGAAGTGATACAGCAGCATGCGCGCCGAGGTGCCGGTAGCGGTGACCAGCGGCTCGAGCCGGTCGGGCAGGCCGTGTGCGAGGGCATGGTCGGCACAGGCGTCGAGCAGGCGCTTCTTGATGTCCGGCTGCGCTCGTCTTCCCATGCGTCATCTTTTCCCGTAACGGTTGCTACGTCTAGCGTCGAGCACGAGGCGGTCGAGGCTGACGTGGAGGTGGCGATGAGGGTCGTGTTCGTGCACGGGGCTTGCGTGCGGGACGGGTCGTGGTGGTGGCACCGCACCGCGGGGCTGCTGCAGGAGCGGGGGGTGCTGAGCGTGGCTCCGGCGCTGCCGAGCTGCGGCGAGGCGGGCCTGCCCGTGGGCACCGGCGGTGCGGGGCTGCCCGAGGACGTCGCCGCGGTGCGGCAGGTCCTGCAGGACGGTGACGAGCCGACCGTCGTGGTCGCCCACAGCTACGGCGGGGTCGTCGTCGCGGAGGCCGCGGCGGGAGTCGGGTCGGTGCGCCACCTGCTGCTCGTGGCTAGCGTCCTGCCCGAGGTCGGGCAGAGCCTGTCGGACTTCGGCGACGGCAGCCCCGCGCCATACCTCGAGGTCGACCCCGCCGGCACCTTCGGCGTGCGCCCCGAGTTGCTCGTGGAGACCTTCCTGCAGGACTGCGATCCCAAGCTCCAGGCGCAGGCGGCGGACCATCTGGCGCGGCAGAGCGTGCAGGTGACCGGGCAGCCGGTCGGGGCGGCCGCGTGGCAGCAGGTGCCCTCGACGTACCTCGTCTGCGGGCAGGACCGGGGCACCCCGGCGCACCTGCAGCGCGAGTTCGCGCGCCGGGCTGGCAGCGTCGTCGAGCTTGACGCTGGCCATCACCCGTTCCTGTCCCAGCCCGCCGCGGTCCGGGACCTCCTGCTGAGCCTGTGACGGCAGCCGCCGACGGCCGGGCTAGCAATCCGCCGGCCCGAATGTGTCGTGAGCGCGGTCTCAGAAGCCGAAGGGCCAGCGGAACACCGTTCATCGACGACCGGCGGCGGACGCCGGGCCGCGCGCCCTTGCATCTGCAGATTCAGGTCCGGCCCTGAGCGTCGCTCGCACACCCGCCAACGAAGGGCCGGAGCAACTCCTCGACGATGTTGGGAGCGTCCCAGAGCACCTGGTCGAACTCCGCCGTCGCCGGCCGCACCGACATGGAGCGGGGCGCAGTGCCGGGCCCACTCCTGCTGGGCCTGCTCGCTGGCTTCCGCGAATGACAGGGCCATCGCTGCTGCTGCCTCGTCGCCACCGACCTGACGGAACCGCTCGACCGTCTCGGGTTGGCTGGCGGCTCGTGGTGCGGTGCTCACCAACACCGCGCCTGCTGGCTGGTCGGGGTGGCGCTCGAGGTACCGCTGGACGACGAAGCCACCGAACGACGTACCGAGCACCACCGGCGCGTGCAGCCCGAGCACGTCGATCAGCCCCGCGAGGTCGTCGGCCCAGGTAGTCAGGTTCCAGTCGTCAGGGGTGCCAAGGTCACTGTGGCCGTGTCCGCGCTGGTCGGGGACAACGACCTGCGCGAAGGCGCTGGCCGCTTCCAACGTGAAGCGCAGAAACCCGCCGTCGAGCCCCGGCCCGCCGTGTACGCCGATGAGGGCAGGGCGCCTCTGGTCGCCAACCCACTCGTCCCCCCGGACGGTGACGTGCAGCCGGACACCGCCGGCCGCGACCTGAGTCCAACCGCAAGGTCAGACGAGGCGCCGCACAGCGCAGATGTCCCCGGGAAGTTCATACCGCCAACTTCAGCAGGTCAGACGACTCGAGCGCCACCACGTTCACCGCGGGCGTAGCCGTGCGTGCTCGACCTCCAAGTTCCGATAGCCGACCGGCTTGCGAGACAGCGCAGAGGTCCCGGTTGGTCCAGCCGGTCGACGCGCCTACCTGGCGGCTCAGGACAATTCTGTGACGATAAGGCGCAGGCCGACGTCGAGCGCGGGCAGGTTGCGCAGGTGCCCGTGCGCCTGATCCCAGGCGCCTGATCCGAGGTGGGTCGGCCGGGCGAGCGACGGCTGCCGCCTCCCGGTCCTTGTCCATGCGAGCGAAGCTGCTCGTGGCGGCTCTCGCGCCCGGGTCCAGGACGGCCTCGGGGCGGCTCCAGAACGCCAGGGCGAAGCCGTCGACGCAGTCGGCGGGGACCGGGACCGTGATCACCTGCCAGGTGAATAAAACCATACGAGATGAACATACATTCCACGAGAAGAAGGCCGCTCCCCTCCGCATCTCCTTAGCGCTTAGCAACGCCGCCGGAGTCACTTCAATCATAACTCCGAGGCCATTCGCTCATCTAAGGAGAGTTTCTAGCTGCTGATAGGCTCTTCACTCCGGGGTTCGGTGCTTCGATGACCTCGGACGGTAGCGCTTGCTTTCGGAAGGGACGACATGCACCCGCACCCGCACCCGCACCCGCACCCGCACAAGAGGTCTCGCACAAGTCGGCGGGCGCTGCTTCCCGCCTCTGTGATGCTCGGCGTGGCTTTCGTGGCGACGTCCTGCCAGCCAGGTTCCCCGTTGCCAGGTGCTCCGGCGGGGCCTACCGTCTCCATGAAATGGGGGCAGGCGCATTTCACGCCGACAGCCGTAGTCGGGGCTCTCTCGACGCAGCAGGCGTCGAAGCTTGCTCAGCAGGAGGCCGGCCTCTCCGCCAACCGCTCACCTGACGAGTTGACCACCGGCGTTTTCACGGACGACACGTTGACAAGATTCAGTCCCGGCGGTGCTATGCGCTTGATCGATCACCGAAAGGTCTACGTGGCTACGTTCAAGGGAGTGCCCGTGATGGCGACCGGAGCTCCGGGCGCCCCAGGAACTCCGCGCACCCCCACAAAACCAAGCATCGGCACGGTAACAGTCATTATGGATGCAACCACCGGAGCCATGTTGGAGCAATTGCCTGAAGGCAACTAGTTTCGCTGACATCTCACGTGCGCTGATACTCGACCGCCAGCTTGCGCACCTGCTCCTGGGGCTGCTCCAGGGCCCTGCTGATTCCAGGTCTAGAGCCCACGAGTTGCCACCTACTGTTGCGGCGTACGCAGCGGTAGGTGTGTCACCCCTCCGCAGCACGCGGGCGGTAGCAGCAGCGGCGTGCATTCTTAGAGTTTGCAGCAAACCCACAGGCTACTTCGAGCCAGTCTTCAGCCTGCCGGTGAACCGTTTACCCTCACCGGCATTGGAGGGTGTGTGCGCAGTCAGCGGATGGCTGTCCCGAACGAGCCGAACTGCTGTACGTCCTGGAGGCGGCCGTGAGCCGCTTGCCGCCGGCAGACTACGCCCGCCACGCTCTTGCTTACACGCCGCTTCGAGTGCGGCTGGTGGCCGCAGTCCTGATCTTGGCGGCCCTGGCGCTGCTAGCGACGGGCTTAGTGGGCACGACGGCGCTGCGCGGCTACCTGATGTCCCGGGTCGACGGCCAGCTGGCCGGCATCGCGTCCAGCGTCCAAGACAGGATCTCACACGGGTTCCCTGCGGTCGACCGCAACGGCAGCGTCGGCGGCAGCTCGCCGGGGACCGTCGAGTCCTACCTGGCGGCAAGCACCGCAGACGGCCAGCTTACGGACGCCCTCGTCCCGTCCGTCGGTCCCCAGCTGCAAAAGCCGGCGCTGCCGCTGCTAACCGCCGCGACCGCCACCGCCCGCAACGGCAGACCCTTCACCGCGACCGCCGTCGACGGGCAGGGAGACTGGCGGGTCTTGGTCTCGTTGCTACCGAATGGCGGGCCAGATGGCGGTGGTGAACAAGGCACCGTCACCAGCGGTGCCAGCCTCACCGTGGCTCTGCCGCTGCGGGATGTGCAGTCCACGGTGCACCGGGTCATCGTCAACAACCTCAAGGTCGGCGCGCTCGTGCTGGCCGTGCTCGCCGCACTGGCCTACCTGGTGGTCCGGGGCAGCCTGCGAGGCTTGAGCGCAGTCGAGTCCACCGCCCAGGCCATCGCCGCCGGTGACCTCACCAGACGGGCACCAGGACCCGACCAGCGAACCGAAGTCGGCCGGGTCGCCTACGCCTTCAACGCCATGCTCGACCGGCTCTCCACCGCCTTTTCGGACCGCGAGCAGGCCACCACCCGCGCCGTCGCCTCCGAGGACAAGATGCGAAGGTTCATCGCCGACGCAAGCCACGAGCTGCGCACCCCGCTGACCTCCATCCGAGGTTTTGCCGAGCTCCACCGCCAAGGAGCGATCGGCGACTCCCAAGCCGCCGAGCACGTCATGGCCCGGATCGAAGCAGAAGCGACCCGGATGGGGGTCCTCGTCGAGGACCTGCTCGAACTCGCTCGGCTCGACCAGCAGCGACCGATGCAGAAAAAGCCAGTCGACCTGCTGCTCGTCGCCGCCGACGTAGTGCACGACGCCGACGCCCTGTCCGAGCATCATGTTTCGCTGCGAGTCGCCACCGAACCGGGCACACTGCCCGTCGTGCTGGGCGACGACGCCCGGCTGCGGCAAGTGGTCACCAACCTCGTCGGCAACGCCCTGACCCACACCCCACCGGGCACCTCCGTCGTCGTGACCGTCAGCAGCACAACTACCGAGGCGGCAGTTCAAGTCACCGACGACGGCCCCGGGATAAGCAGCAAGGACGTCGACCGAGTCTTCGAACGGTTCTACCGGGTCGACGCCTCCCGGTCGCGGGCCAGCGGCGGAAACGGTCTCGGGCTGTCCATCGCCGCCGCCATCGTGACCGCCCACGGCGGCCACATCAGCCTCGACAGCCTCCCCGGACACGGCGCCAGGTTTTCCGTCCGACTCCCCCTGCAGGAAGCAATCGGCGAGCGAGCAACCCAACATGACCACGTGTAAGAACCCCGGTGTCTCCCCAAGAGGGTTGCCACAGCCGTCCCGCAGTGGGGCAGCCATGCACCTGCACGCACTCGAGCATCAGCACCCTTATGCCCAGCGGGTTGACGGTGACTTCGGCGACCCGGAAGCCTTCCAGGTCGTACAACAACGACCTAGCGTGCTCATGCTCGCGGCCCTTCGAAGGCTGCTCTCAGATGGTTCGACCCAACGCCAGAACGCTGAACCGATCTTCGCCGAGATCTGAAGCGCCAAGGGTTGCGGGACCGCTCTGTCCACAGTGCGTGACCGCGGGCCGCTCCGGAAAGCGGGACGGCAAGCTCGCTGCAGAAGTGAGTCCGAAGGTGCGAGTGCGTAACCGCAGGGATGAGCGAACGCGCTGCGGCTTGGGCGCTATGGGTCCCGATAGCCATCGGAGGGCTAATTATCACCGGTAGGGGCCGAGGTCCATGGATCTGCGCCGGCCGGCGGGAACGCGGGGCTGGCGACGGGAAGAACGAGCCGTAACCCTGCGGGGCCCTCGATGAGCGACGGGGCAGCGCCACGTCGTTGTTCCTGGAAGCGGCGCAGTCCAAAGTTGTAGTAGCTGCCCGAGCAGTAGTCGATCTCGATGCTGAGCACGGGCAGCCCAGCGGCCGCGAGCACCGCGCCCATCGGCACCAGCTGCGCCTTGCTCTCGTCGGGAAAGGGCCGCAGGCGGGTGTGCAGGTTGCCGCCGCTGTGCAGCAGCGCCTGGCCAGGATGCCGCTCGGCGAGTAGCGCGGCGGCCATCGCGGCGTCGCGGGTGTTCCAGCGCTGCGCGGCCGGCGCGTCGTCGATGTGCTCGGTGGTCACGTCGACCAGCAGCAGTCGGTCCAGCTGCTCTTTGCGGTGGCTGCACCGAAGCAGGGCGTAGTGCTGCGCGGTGAACCGGCCATCGCGGTAGTCCTCTAGCGGGGCCACGTCGAGGTGATCGTGACGCAGGAACGTTCGGATCTGCGGAAGCAGTTCAGGCGGCCACTCCAAGGACAACTGGCGGATCCCGAACTCCTGGAGAAGGGCGTGCAGGACCAGAGCGTTCTCAGCCACCCCGTGGACCTCGCCCACCAGCAGCACCCCACTCTGCCGGGTGACGTGCACGACCCGGTCTCGCGCAGCCTGAGACCAGCGCACCTGCAAGTCAGGCACCGGGGCACCGGCAGTTAGCCGGTAGCGCGCGGCCGGGTCGTCGCTCACCTGCCCGGCCACAGCCCCCAGTCTGGTGCCCGCCGACCTGGTCGTGCACGTGGTCAAGGACCGAAGCCGGGCATAGGCATCCCGCAGCATGACCCTGGCTGACGTGCCGTTTGACGAAGGGCTACCGGGACGTGCGAACTTCGGGCCCTGCCGTGGTTGAGGCTGTCAGTCGACCGGGCCTAGGACCAGTTCACCTGCCCGAGATCAACACTCGCGGGCGGCCCGGTCGGCGTCGCTGGACCATGATTCAGTGATGTCTCGCAGCGCTCGGCTGTACGCGGCGGCCGTCGTCCTCGCGCTTGCCTGCGCCGGGTGCGCGTCGTCTGGGACAAAGAGCCCTCCCGTTTGCCCGCAGCAAGTGCCGGCCAAGCTGACCAACGGTGCGCCGCCTACAGGTGATCGGCTCGTGCCTCAGCCGGTCGACGGACCCGCGGTCGCCTGTCGTTACGACACGACGATGACCTTGCAGCAGACAGCTAACATCGACGCTGTTCGCACAGGTGATCTCGTCACTGCGTTGCAACAGCTCGGGACGCTGCACGGCGTCTACAGCTGCCCAGCGCCCGCACCTGGCTATGAGTACGGCCCTGTGCTCCTCTCGCTACCCCAGCCGAAGAACCGGCACATTGACGTTCTTCTCGATTACCGAGGTTGCCCCCTGGCGCGCACGAACCGAAGCACGCGAAGTTTGCTTAGTCCCGCCGGGCAAAGAGTCGACAGAGTTATATGCGCCGTCTTCCCACGTCGGAGGTGATCCAAGAACGGCGGATCGGGCGGGATGCGAGACGACAGAACAGGTGGCCGTAAGGCGAACCGCCACTGGTCTAGTCGTCCGTGACGAAGACCTGGATACGTGCCCGGACATGGTCACGAGGTCCGCCCACGCAGAAGAAGGCATGGCCTGGGAGTCCCCCAAACCGGAGAAGTGGACGCGGCCGGCTGCCACCGTCGAGGACGTGGCGCAGCGCCCCGGCTGAGCTGAGACCGGCAGCAGCGGCATCATGGCGCGGTGCACGATGACGCAGCCCTGACGGTCGCCCGCTGGCAGTTCGCAACCACGTGGCGACTCGCGCAGGAGCTGCACCTTCCCCGGCTGACAGACGCGATGTGCCTTTGGCAGCCGGCGGCTGACAGCTGGACGGTACGGCCGGATGCCGACGGACGCTGGCGGGCCGACTGGTTCGAGCCCGAGCCGCCAGCCTCGCCGCCGCCGTCCATCGCATGGCTCACATGGCACATCTTCTGGTGGTGGTCCGACGCCCTGTCGGTGCTGCGGGGCGGTCAGCCGCTCAACCGCAGCGAGGTGACCTGGTCCGGCAGCGCAGCCGCAGCGGTGGCCGACCTTCGTTCGCTCGCCCGAGCTTGGGACCGCCAGCTCGGGGGCCTCGGCTATGAGGAGCTGACACGCCCAGTCGCGTTCCCCTGGGCGGAGCCACGTCCCGTCTTGCACCTCGTCTCGTGGGTCAACCTCGAACTCATGAAGAACGTCGCCGAGGTGGGGACCGTCGCCGACTTCTACAGCAGTCGCGAGCACTGACTACTTGCAGGGGTATCGGTCGAGAACGTCCAGCGCCGGTGGCGCATGGGCAAGTCGTCCACTCCGGTGTCATGGGCTCGGACTACCGCTTGGGCCGCGCCGGTTCAGCCGCGGCATCGCACCGCCAGCGGGCCCGAGGACGTCGACTATCCGCAGGTTGAAGCGTTGGAAACGTCGACCGCCGCCGTCATCGTGACCGTCGGCCGCGACATCCGCCCGCCCCGGACCTCGGCACGCCATCGGATACCGCCGCCACGTCACCGCGACCCTCGCCGGACCGCTGGGAGCCCGTGTACACATCAACACCGCCGAGCAGCCCACCAGCATTCTCTCCGGCCCGTAACCGCACGACAGCGACCTCATCACCGCCGCGGGCATCAGCGCCGGCATCGACATGGCACTACAACCTGGTTGACCGGGTGGCGACCACCGGGCGCGCCCTGCAGGTCCGCCGAGGCATCTATCCAGTACGACCCCGCACCTCCGGTCTGATCCGCGGAGTCCCGCACGACGATCGGCTGCTGGCAAGCTGCTACGGCGCCCCTGGCGTGAGACCCATGGCCGCAGCCGGTCCCGCAGCGACGCACCGACACTCGCCGCCTGCTGTCCGCCGTGGCGTTGCTGTCAGCATGAGCGTCGACATGCCTACGGCCACCAGGAGCGAGAAGCTCCTGTTCCAGCCCCTGCGTCTGCAGGACGCCCCTGCGCTGCTCCGCGTGCACAACAGCAACCCGGACTTCGTGGAGGCCACCCTCGGACCCGGCAGGCGCACCTACCAGCTCGACGAGCTCCAGGACTACCTGCGCGAGGAGCTGACCGCATCGCAAAACCTCAACCGAGTTCCCGCGATCCGGCACCACTGGCTGCTGCGCGCCACCTGCAGCGACGACCTGGTCGGCGTGGCTGAGCTGGGCTTCGTCCACCCACGCGACAAGATTCCCTGGATCGCGTTGCTCGAGCTAGCCTCCTGGCAGCACGGGAAGGGCCTGGCCCGTGAGGCCGCGCAGCACCTCGAGAACCTCGTCGCCGTCCACGGCTACCAGCGCATCGGACTCAACGTCCTCACCTCCAACCCGCGTGCCCTGGGCTTTTGGCAGAGTCTGGGCTACCAGCGCGAGGAAAGCG
>JAABUZ0100004856.1_pt1 | contig 18170 bp, 17 predicted proteins | sample 5562091 | NCBI WGS metagenome assembly JAABUZ01 (sample SAMN12813069, study PRJNA571459) | rock metagenome | isolation source: Antarctica rocks | place: Antarctica: Victoria Land, Linnaeus Terrace sud | collected 2015-12-21
TCATGCGTCCGTTTCCCGACATGCTCTGTTCTCCGACCCCGGCAGATTCTCCGACGCAGTCGCCATACCCCGCGTCTACTGGTGCCTTCCCGAGTGAGTAGTCGGTCGGCATCTGCTCCATTTTCTTTACGGGGCTCCATCGCTTCACTCTCGTTAGGGCCTGTCGGTCGCCCTGTCTACGCTTCGCCGTGGTCGTTACCTCGCACAGCGCAAGACTCGGTTCCCGCTGGCTGGCTAGGCCTTGGCGGTGAGGGAATCTCACCCTCTGGATGCATGCGGCTTCGTCTGGGCGCACACTCGCGGAAGATGTCACCCGGCCAGGGGTGAGTGCATCACGAGTAATGTCACCCAGAGTTCGCCACAGATGAGCGAGCTGAGGGGGAAGAGTGAGGTCAACGATGAGTTTCCGCGCCAAACGCGAACTGCTGGCCCAGGTCGCGCCGCGCTATCGAGCAGCCCGGCACGGCGCGCGCTCACTGATCCTGGACGAGTTCGTCGCTGTCACCGGCTACGACCGCAAGTACGCCATTCGCTTGCTGCTCGGTCCGATCCGCCCGGCTGCCCCGATCCGACGACCACGGGCGGCCCACTATGGTGTCGCGGTCCAGGAAGCGCTGGCCAGCGCGTGGTTGGCGGCCAATGGGATCTGCGCCAAGCGCCTGGTACCGTTTCTCGCCGAGCTGATCCCAACACTCGAGCGTCACGGTCACCTGAGCGTTACCGACGCGGTCCGTGAGCAACTGCTGGCACTCAGCTCAGCCACAGCGGATCGGCTGCTGCGGCCGCTACGCCACCCGCATGGGCTGACGACCACCAAGCCGGGGCGGTTGCTCAAGAGGCAGGTCCCGATCCGCACCTTCACCGAGTGGACCGACGTCACGCCGGGCTTTCTGGAGGCGGACCTGGTGGCCCATTGCGGCGGCAGTCTCGAAGGGGCATTCCTGTACACGCTGACGCTGACCGATGTGGCCACGACCTGGACGGAGTGCTTGCCGCTGCTGCACCGGACCCAGCATGGCGTCGTCCAGGCGCTGCAGCGGGTGCGTGGCATGTTCCCGTTCCCGCTGCTCGGGATCGACACCGACAACGGCGGCGAGTTCCTCAACGAGGAGCTGCTAGCCTACTGCGCCACCGAACAGCTCACTTTCACCCGTGGGCGGGTGGCCAACAAGAACGACCAGTGCTTCGTCGAGTTATGCGGATATCCGCATAACTCGACTTACTCATGAGCCGCGAGACTGCCGCGCCCAGCAGGACGGTGCGACCATCGCGAGCGCCATTTCCCGCCATGGTCGTGCCACGTATGCTGATGCTGGCGCCTGCGCGCCGCTCGAAGGAGGACACCGCATGGCGGCCTACGTGATCGCCGAGGTCGAGGTCAGAAACGCCGACAGTTACGCCGCGGCGTACAGCCAGCACGTCCGTGCCACGATCGAGCGATACGGGGGCCGGTTCCTTGTACGCGGTGGCCCTGTCGACGTCGTTGAAGGCGACTGGGACCCGCCACGGCTGGTCATCCTGGAGTTCGAGACCATGGAGCGTGCGCGCGACTGGTACAACTCGGATGAGTACCAGGCGATTCTACCGGGCCGGCAGCAGCACGCGCGCAGCAACGTGATCATGGTGCAAGGCGCCTAGCCTAGCTCCCTACTACGCTTGCTGGCGAGTGGTATTCGACCAAGAGTCAAGAGGAGAGAAGGGAAACGCCATGCAAGAGGTACCCCGCGGGAAGACCAGGCCGTTCGTGGTTGGCCCAAACGATGGCGAGGCCACCTGGTTTCTGGGGACCCGGATGATCATCAAGGCAACCGCACAGAGCACGGGTGGGACGTTCGGGCTGCTCGAATGGCGGGCCGCGGCGGGTTTTTCGCCGCCGCTGCACATCCACCACCAGGAGGACGAAGCATTCCTGATCCTCGAAGGCAAGTTGACCCTGGTCTGCGACGGCCAGACGTACCAGGCAGGACCGGGATCGTTCGTCTACCTGCCCCGCGACCTGCCGCATACCTTCCGGGTCGACGAGGGGCCGGCGCGCGGCCTGGAGCTGGTCCTGCCGGGAGGCCATGAGCGCTTCTACGTGGAGGGCGGCCGGCCAGCGCTGGACGACTCCATCCCCGAGATCGATCCCCGTGACTTCGAGCGAGTCGGTGCGCTGTATGCCAAGTACCGCCTCGAGGATGCGGGCCCGCCGCTCCAGCCGGTCGGCTGAGCACGATGAACGGGGGACTCCGCCGACTGAGCGCTCTCGGGGACCTGTGGTTACGTTGCTGGCCTGCATGTCAGCTCTGTGAACGACAGCGTCGTCAGCACCTGGGAGCTCGGGACGCAGAGTCCTGAGGGTGTACAGACGTGGGTCCACTCAGGGGTGGTCAGGAGCGCTCAGCCGTCGCACGGACGGCGGGGTGTAGGGCGCTGGTGATGCGCTGGCCATCGGATCACGGCCTCATCAGCGGAGGAGCACACCGGCCAGCGCGTCCGCCAGCCAGGTGCGGTAGCGCTCAGCGGACCAGCCGCGCTGCACCACGAGCAGGTCGTGGACCGCGAGCGAGTTCAGGGTCCAGAGCGTGTCCCTGGCCTCCTCCAGGGTGAGCTCGGAGCGCAGAACGCCACGCTCGGCGAGGAGCTGGGCAAAGCGCAGCATGCCTGCCAGGCGCTCGGCCTCGAGCTCGTTCCGCACCTGGGTCAGCTCGGAGTCGGTGCTGGCGCCCTCGTTGAGCACGCGCAGCAGCGGTCCTGAGCGGGCATGGATACCCGGTTGCGTGGCGGCATACAGCGCCAGCTGCTGGCGCGGGTCGTGCTCGGCGATGACGGCCTGGATCGCCGGGCGCTGCTCGACGGGCACCTCGGCGCGGGCGGCGCCGCCGGCCACCGCGGCGCGGACGACCGTCTTGAACAAGCCGGCTTTGCTGCCGAAGGCGCGGTAGATCGTCTCGACGACCACGTCGGCGGCCCGCGCGATGCTTCCCATAGTCGCGCCGGCATAGCCGTGCTGCTCGAAGACCGTGCGCGCGGCGGCGAGGATGTCCTGCCGCGTGCGGGCGGCCGAGGGTTGGCGGCCTCGGCAATGAGGCGGTAGCGGTACAGGGCCAGGGCGTCAGCGGACTCAGCGCTCATGCGCGCCTCCTTCAGGGAGATAGCGCCATCCAACGCGCTCCGAATGCTCCTGCCTGGGGTGGGCTCGTGTTGGTCCCGAGCGCGCGCCCGCCGCTGATCCGGCTCCGGAACGGCCAGAGCTGCCCGACGCCCTCCCCGAAGCGCGCGCGGGCCCACTGCCAGGCCGCCACCAGCGCCTCTAAATGCTTGCGGCGTGAAAACCAGGCGTGCGAAGCCCGATTTTGAACTCGAACCGAGCCTGATTCATGCCGACTGAATTAGCGGTTTGCATTTAGCGCGGCGCGGTCCCGGTCAGCGGCCAGGGGAACGGAGACCCCGGCGAGCTGCACGGCCAGCGCCGCGAAGGTGGCCACCAAGGTTGGAACGCGTGCGCGGAACCGCCGCCACCAGGCGCGTACCGTCGTGTGCCGGACCCCAAGCCGCTCGCCGATCGGGCGCAGCCCCAGCCCCTGGACTACCTTCAGCGCCAGCCCCCGCCCGATCACCTCCGCCACGTCCAGCCGCCGCACCAGCACCAGATCCGGCACCAGCGCGTGGCTGCGTCGACACACGCGGCACCGACCACGGCGAATCCGTATCGAGGCCGTGCTGTACCGCAAGCAGGGGCTGTTCCAGGAGCTGGTCGACGAAGTCACCCTGGACCTAGCCGCCGAGCTCACCGGCGGCGATCTGCTCGGCCTGCTCGGCCTGGGCGGTCCCGAGCTCCGCGCGTCCCCGCCGCCGGCTTGACTAGATCGACGGCGGTCGCGACGCGGCTAGGCCCGACGCCGGGTGGCGATAACGCCACTGACGCGTGGCCGGGGTGACGAGACTATCGTCAAAGCCAGGAGGCGCGTCTATGAGGTCGCCATGCCGAACGCCGAGCGCCTCAGCGAGCCGGCGAACGGTACCCAGTTTGTTGGTTTGCCGCCCGTTCTCCAGGTGCACGACGACTTTTCGTGTGACGCCGGCGCGGTCAGCGAGCTCGCGCTGAGAGAGTACGCGCTGGGCGCGCCAGTAGCGTAGGGAAGGTGTCTGCGCTAACATTGCGTCTATACTGCTCTGTGCGCAGCCAGGGTGCATCGTACGCACCGTCCAAAATCTTCCGTCTAATTTTTGGGCAGGTGCGTCTCGCATGGCGTACGGTGCCATTTTTGCGGCTTGACTCGCCGCAGGGACAGTGGGCTCGGCGGTGGCGGCGGCTGGTCCGTCCAGCATGGCTCGGGACCGTTCGCCGCAGTGTGCCGCTGAGCGATGAGTGGGGGTATGACCGCGGTACGCCCATCGATCGCTACTACATCGCCGCTTTCCTGCGTGAGCACCACGAGGATATCCGTGGTCGCTCACTTGAGGTCCGCGGCAGTGAGTACATTGATCGGTACGGTACCGGCGTTGAGCGCCGCGACATTCTCGACATCGATCCCACCAACCCGCGGGCGACCATCGTCGCGGATCTAAGTGAGGGCACCGGGGCTCCGTCGGACGCCTTCGATTGCTTCGTTCTCACGCAGACGCTTCAATTCATCCCGAACACTCACGCTGCCGTTACCCATGCTCACCGCATGTTGAAACCCGGCGGTGTTCTGCTCGCGACGGTCCCTTCGGTGAGCCGACTCGCACCCTGGCACGGGCTGAAAACGGATTACTGGCGGTTCACGCCCGCCTCGTGTGTCCACCTGTTTGAGGACATCTTCGGTGCCGGACGCGTGACGATCCAGTCGTACGGCAACGTCTTGGCCGGGGTCGCCTTTCTTCTGGGGATGGCGCGTGAGGAGCTGTCCATCGCTGAGCTCGACGTGAACGACCCGTATTTTCCGCTCATCATTGGCGTGCGGGCGGTGAAGGCCTGAGTCCATCGTCCGCCGTACCAGCTCGCTGGTCGGAGTTGGCACGGCGTGGGCGCTGAAGCGGCCGAGGCCGCCAGAGGCACAATCCTCCGTCATCGGCTCCTCCTGAGCACGCTCAGCAACTATGTGGGTAAGTTCACCGCGCTAGGTTTTGCATTCCTGCTGACGCCGTTCCTCGTGCATCAACTGGGGCCGGCAGCGTTCGGACTGTGGGTACTCGTCGACTCGGTCATGGGGTATGGGTCGTTGCTTGACTTTGGCATCGCCGATGCGATCATCAAGTACGTCGCCGAATACCGTGCAAAGGGTCAGATCGACCAGGCGCATGGCCTCGTAGCGACAGCTCTTTGGCTCTACTCCGCGCTCGGCCTGGTGGCTTTTGGCCTTAGCGTGGCGCTGGCTCCAGTGTTCCCGTTGCTGTTCAACGTCCCGCCCGAGGACCGGACGACCGCAACCTCGCTAGTCGCGTTGACGGGGTTGCTCCTGGGCATTTCCATCCCGTCGGCGAGCACCACGGCTGCCCTCCGCGGCCTACAGCGCTATGACGTCGCCAACAGCCTCGCTGTCGCCGGCACACTGATTTCGGGGGGGGCAACCGTCACCGTCGTGCTCCTCGGGGGCGGCCTGCTCGGCATGGCGGCCATTGGCATTCCGATTACGCTCCTGATGCAGGTCGTGACCGTCTGGTGTATCCGACGCATAGCGCCCGAGTTGCGCTTTGGCTGGCGAGGGGCGAGGCGCGCCCTGGTAAAGACAGTGTTTGCGTTCAGCGCATCGCTGTCCGTCATGCACCTCGCTGGCCGCATACAGACCAAGACCGACGAGGTCGTCATTGGCGCTTTCCTCCCGCTCAGCGCCGTGACGCCCTACGCTCTTGCCGATCGACTGAGTCAGGTGCCTCAGATTTTGACCGATCAATTCATGAAGGTATTGGCGCCCCTCGCCTCGGAGCTGCATGCGGAGAATGATCTGGCTCGTCTGCGCGCACTCTACATCGTCGGCAGCCGCCTTACCCTTGCTATCTTCCTGCCGATTGCCTGCACCTTCGTCGTCCTGGCCGGGCCAATTCTGACTGCCTGGGTCGGCGCCGACTACGCTAACTCGGCGCCAATCGTGGTGATTCTCGTCCTGGCTAGTCTAATCGAGACCAGCCAGTGGCCAGCCATGGCACTTCTCCAAGGGATCGCCCGGCACCAGCCGTTGGCTCGGATGTGGGCCGCGGCGGCTGTGGCCAACCTCGGCCTCTCGATTGCTCTCGTGCACAGCTTTCTTGGAGTCACCGGCGTTGCGATCGGCACGCTGATACCGACGACGGCTGTCTGCTTCGGGTTTGTCCTGCCCTATGCCATGCGCACTCTCGGAGTTAGCATGCAGCAGGTCGTGGCTGAGGTCGTCTGGCCCGCAGTGCAACCAGCGATCCCTTCCGTAGCTCTGCTGTGGGTCTTGCGACAGCTTCTGCAGCCAACGCCGATAGTAACCATCCTGCTTATGTCAATGGTCATGCTGTGCGTGTACGCCACACTCTATCTTACGATGAGTGCTACCGGACTCGAGCGCCGGATGGTCCGCGACGTGACGCTTAGTATAACTCGTACCTTCCGGACACTCACGCTGCATCCATGAATGTCACGTAGACAATCGAACCGAGTGAGATGCAAGACAAGCCAAAGATAGCCTTACTGATGTGGGGAAATGTGATCGAGGACTTCATTGGCAAGCTCGGGATTTCCCTGGATGGATTCCTCACTGAGTTCGTGGGCTCCTGGATGTTTGGCTACGTGGACGCCTTGCGCTTGGCGGGTGTGGAAACCGTGCTGTTCTGTCTGTCAGAGCGTGTCGAAACTCCCCTGCGGACGAGGCACAAACCAACCGGCGCCCAAGTCTGCGTCTTACCTGCCACAAGAGCGTATCGCTTCCTCCAGCGCGGCATGCGCAACCCGTATGGACGCAATGTGCAGGACGTTTTCGGCGAGGTCCATGGCGTCGGCTACGCGCTGTTTCCCCTGCTAGCGCTCTTGCGGGAGCTGGTGCTCTACTTGCCTACCCCACCAGGTCTGCTGGCGCGGGAGCTGCGGCGCGAAGGCTGCAGCGCCGTCCTGTGCCAGGAGTACGAGTACCCCCGGTTTGACGTCTGCGTGGCAGTGGGATCGCTGATGCGCCTACCCGTGTTCGCCTGCTTCCAAGGCGGTGACTACCAGAGGAGCCGCCTCGAGCGGCTGCTGCGCCCGTTCGCCCTCCGGGCATGCGCCGGATTGATTATCGCGCCCCGCACGGAAATCCGTCGGGTGCAAGCGCGCTACGCTCTACCGTCCAGCAAGGTGGCGCGCGTCTTCAACCCGGTAGACACCTACACCTGGCGACCGAAAGACCGGACCGAAGCGCGCCGCTCCCTGGGCATTCCGCTAGATGCTCGGGTAGCCGTCTGGCACGGGCGCGTCTCGCTGTGGAAAAAAGGCTTGGACCTGCTTCTAGACGCTTGGCACCGCGTCTGTGACGAGCGTCCGGGGGTCGAGCTGCGTTTGCTGCTCCTGGGTAGCGGCCAGGACGTAGAGGAGGTGCGGCGACACATTGCGGCTATGCCGTTGCGGGGGGTTATGTTGAGAGACGAGTTCGTGGCCGACCGGGAGGTTGTTCGCCGTTATCTCTCGGCCGCCGATGTCTACACTTTCCCGTCGCGCCACGAGGGATTGGCGGTGGCGCCTTTAGAGGCAATGGCGTGCGGGCTACCAGTTGTGGCAGCCGATGCCTCCGGCGTCCCGGACATGCTGGAAGGTGGGGAGAGCTCGGGGGGCGTGGTAGTGCCACGCAACGACTCGGTGGCCTTCGCCGCGGCGCTCGGCCGTCTCCTTGACGACCCAGTGTTGAGCCGCGAGATGGGAGAACGGGCGAGATCGCGGGTGGAGGACTGTTTCTCCCTCGCGGTCGTGGGACAGCAGCTGCGCGCTTTCCTGCTCGGCAGTCCATCGGGCCAGGGAGCACCAAGACGACGGCTTGGCGCGGTATCCACTTGAGTCGTGACGGGACGCCCGTCTCAGAGGTCCAGCGCCGCGTGTGACCGCTTGGTGCGTCTGGATCAGCGCCTCCGGGGGGGCATGAGCAGCCACTGCGCGGCCCCGGTCAGCACGCCGAGGGTGTACGCGATTTCGCCCGCGTCCAGCCGGCGCTCGTTCCCGAGCCGTCGGGCGAAGCGCCCGATGTGGCCTCGCAAACTGCTGACCATGCACCAGAATAGAAAGCGGTCGTTGGCGCTGAGGTACTTGGCGTAGAAGGCACCCTGTCCACGCCCGTAGCCCCAGCGTAGCGGCAGGTAGGCCGTTTGGCTCCGCCAGGCGCGGTGGCGGACGGTAGCCTGGGGTTCATACACGATCCGGTATCCTGCCTCCAACAGCCGCCAACAAAAGTCGTTGTCTTCGGCCGCGGGAAAAGGCGTTCCGGGACCGAGCCGCTCATCGAACCCGCCGATCTTGGAGAATACCGCCCGGTCCATGGCCATGTTCTGGGGATACAGGACCCCGTCGCACCGACGGCCGGAAAAGACCGCTGGCTCCGTGTCAGCCTTCGTCGACGGGGCAAAGGCTCCTTGAGCCTCCGCTGTATCCGCGAGAACCCGCCCCGTCGTGACGACTAGCCGCCCCTGTTGCATCTGCGTGCTGACCAGTTTGCTGAACCAGTCCGGTGCTACCAGGACGTCGTCGTGGGTGAAGAGCAGCAAGTCGTGGCGCGCGGCCGCCGCACCATCGTTGTTGGCCAAGCTCAGGCCAACTGATCGTGACCAGCGGTAGTTCACCTCGCAGCCGCCCTGCGAGCCGAGCCCCTTCAGCTGGTCGTTCGGGAGGTCGCTCTGGTCAACGATGACGAGTTCGGCCGGGACTTGGTGACCATCGAGCACGGACGCGACGACGTCGCGCAGCATCTGTGGCCTGTTCCGGGAGCAGATGACGACGGACGTTGGCGGGAGTTCCACCCCACCATTCTGCCCGAAACTGGACACATGGCCAGTCATCGTCGTTGAGCCTGTCCGGTCAGTACGTCCGCTTTCCGCGCCTGGTCAGTGCGGTAAAACGGAGGCATGGCCCCACCCAAGGAGGAAATTAGGACGCTCGCGCTGACCACAGTGAGGCTGGGCGGACACAGCCGGTGAGTCGGGCCGTGCCAATCCTGATGTACCACCAGGTGACTCCACACCCCGAGCCTGCTTTCCGGAAGTACGCCATCACACCGCGGCGCTTCGCGCTCCACATGCTGTGCGTGTCGCGGCTGGGCTACACGCCGATCACTCTCGACGTCCTGCTCGGGACGCCCGACAGCTGGCCCAAGCGTCCAGTCGTCATCACGTTCGATGATGGGTATCAGGACAGTGTCGAGTATGCCGTCCCGATCCTGCGCGCGCGCGGCTTCACCGCGGTGTTTTATCTTGTTGCTGGCCTCACAGGGCGAACGAGTCGCTGGCTACAGCGGGAGCGAGGGGTCGAGTTCCCGCTGCTCGGGTGGGAGACGGCGCGGTGGTTAGATGCGACCGGCTTCTCATGTGGCTCGCACACGCTGACCCACCCGCGGTTAGCCGGGCTGTCTCCGGCGGCGTGCCGAGACGAGCTGCGACGATCGCGTGAACTCCTGGAGGACCAGCTCGGCGGCGCGGTGCGGGATCTGGCGTACCCATTTGGCTCCTTCAACCCAGAGGTTCGGGCGATAGCACAGGAGGAGGGATACCGTTCCGCGTGCTCGGTCCGGATCGGCCTTTCGGACCCGGCCGACGACCCACTGGCTCTCCACCGCGTCCCCGTCAACGGCGGCGAATCGGTGCTGGACTTCCTGTGCCGGCTCCGTTCGGGGCTGCTATGCGCGCAGCTGGCGCGTGCCGCCGCCGCGGTCGGCCGTCGGCGCTTGTCGCGGACGGGGGGCCTCGCGAGGTGACCCCGACGTCGTACCCGGTCAGCATTGTCATCCCTACCTACCGGCGCCGCGCCTCCGTGCAGCGCGCCTTGGAGGCGCTCATCTCTCAGACCGTCTCACCGGGCGATTACGAGGTCGTGGTCTCCATCGACGGCTCCGAGGACGGCACCAGGGAGATGGTCGCGGCGTTCTCCGCGCCCTACGACCTGCGGGCACTCTGGCAGCCGAACAAGGGTCGGGCGGCCGCGTGCAACGCCGGCATCAGAGCGGCCCGTGGCGAGCTCATCGTTCTCCTGGATGACGACATGGAAGCGCACCCGGGGTTCGTGGCTGGCCATCGTCAAGCCCACTCGGCCGGCTCGCGCCTGGGCGTCATAGGGGCCGCCCCAGTACCCCTCGACACCTCCGCATCACCAGTCCGGACCTACGTCGGCTCCAAGTTCAATCATCACCTGGAGGTGCTGGCCCAGCCCAACTACGTCCTGAAGCTCCGAGACTTCTACAGCGGTAACTTCTCGATCCGGCGCAGTCTCCTCTTGGAGGTCGGTTGCTTTGACGAGGACTTCAGGATGTACGGCAACGAGGATCTGGAACTGTCGCTGCGCTTGCTGCGCGCCGGCGTGCGCTTCGCCTACAGCGCCGAGGCGATGGCCACCCAGCACTACACCAAGAGCTTTGCCGACCTTGCGCGCGATACGATTGCCAAGGGCCGCACCGCCGTCCTACTGGTCCACAAGCACCCGGAGACCGTCCGCGACCTCAAGCTCAGCGCCTACGCAGACGCGTCCCGTCCGTGGCGTCTCCTCCGCCGTACTCTGCTGTGGTGCAGCAGCCACTGGACCGGGACGGCCAGGTTGGTGATGTGGGCCGGGGAGTGGTTCGGCCAGCGCCGGCCACGCTGGTTGCCGGTCTTCTACGCACTAGCCCTTGACTACTGCTACTGGCTGGGGGCCTTGTCGGCGGATGGTGGAGACCCGAAGCAGCCGCCGGCATGGTGGTCATGGTGAGACCCGACTGCTCGCGCCGCTAGCATGTGGCTAAGAGGCTCACGTGATCGGGGCCGAACCGCTACGGAGGCGACCTTATGGGCATCTCTATATTGATGTACCACCACGTCACCAGGGACGCCCGCCATGATGGACGGAGACCTCTTCCGCTGGCAGTCTTCGAAATGCAAATGGAGTATCTGGCGCAGAATGGCTTCCGTGTCCTGAGCCTGGACGAGGCGGTCAATCTACACCGACTCGGGCGAACCGCTGGTCAGCGGAGCGTAGTGCTCACCTTCGATGATGGGTACGGGACGACGTGCGACTACGCTGAGGCCGTACTCGAGCGCTACAGCTACCCGGCAACGCTCTTCGTGACGACGGAGTGGGTCGGGGTCCCTCAGCCACACGAAGCGACCCTGACGTGGGATCGCGTGCGCTCCTTTCGGCAGCTACGAGTACAAGCTCACACCGCCAACCACCCGCGCCTCACCACGGTCGACGTGGCGCGAATTCGTCTGGAGGTAGGTCGGTGCAAGGATACCCTGCAGCACGAGCTTGGTCGAGCGGTCTCCCACTTCGCCTACCCCTACGGCAGCTACAACGCGGCCGCGCGCGCCGCGGTGCGCAGCGCGGGGTTCGCCAGCGCGTGCACCGTGGATACAGGGCCGACTCGGCCGGGCGACGACCTTTTCCGGCTGCACCGGACTGCCATCGACGCTCACGACTCTGTCGACAGCTTCATCCGCAAGGTATGGACAGGTTTTGGATCCCCGCTCGAGCAGACTCTCTGCGGTGCTCGTGACGTGCTCTGCCGACTCCCCCGTGTGCACGACCTGCTGGAGCAGGTGGAGGCTCGTCGAAAGTGACGGACGATCGCGCGGCACGCCCGACTGCGCTGTGCGCCGGGCCTCCTCGGTCGCCACCCTCTCTCGCAGCGTCTAGGCGCTCCGCCCGCCATGCCGCAACTCGTCCTGCCAGAGTCCGAGGAACAGGCTCTCGCGGAGGAGCTCCGAACTCGGTGTCCCGCCGGTGTCGGCCACGACCCGCCGGTACTCCGACCGCGAATGCACCAACCAGGTGAGAACGCGTAGCGGGCGCAAGGCCGCGGGGTCGAGGCCAATGTGCCAGGCATAACCCTCCTGACACTCGGCCAGGATCCGCCCGGTGACACTGGACGGCGTCAGCATCGTTCGATACGAGCTTCGGCAGCGGGCGACATCGACCCCTCCCCCGGGCGCCATGCAGCCATCGTAGAAGAAGGCGAGATAGCTGAGGAAGTACACCAAGTCGAGCGCGGGTAAGCCGTGGGACACTGCCCCCTCCCAGTCCAGCACCACGAGCTCCGTGGTGCCATTCGCGACAAGGACGTTCCACGGGGAGAAGTCGCGCTGCTCGTACACCAGCGGCAGGTGGCCGAGCGTGGCGAGGATGCTCCGTGTTTCCCGCAGTAGCCCGGCGTCAGCGACCGAACCGAAAGAGGTGCTGAACTCGGTAAGCACGGGCTCGATGAGGCGATTCCACCACGCCGAGGCGGGGGCCGGCACCGGCCGGCCAGCGAGCCGTTCTAGCCACGCTGTCGCCTTGAGCGCGAGATCGCGGTAGGTCTCCGGCTGCAAGCATTCGAACAGGTACGAGCCAGTGAGCGCCGTCTGAACCACCGCGGCAAGTCCCTGCCGCTCGTCATGGAACAGCACACGTGGGACGCCGGTCACGCGGCCGGGGCCTAGGGTCTCCAGGCCGCCCAGCGTCGCAGCCTCGCGCGCGAGGCCTTCGCTCGCCTCCGGCGTGCGTGCCATCTTGACCGCCAGGCGAGGCCGCGGCTCCGGCTCGGCGAACACCAATCCAACCGCCTTGCTGACGCTGCGCTGGCCACCGGTAAGAAGCAGCCAGGACAGGTGGTCTGGCGCCGCGCCGAGCCCCCAGCTCTCCCAGTCCAGACGGATCGTGTCGAGCAGCGCCAGGCCCGGGTCGGAGGTCTCGGCCACACGAGCAGCACAGCGGGCACCAGCCCGAGACGACGTTCCGGAGATGGCCGGGGGAGGAGCAGCTTTGTGGGCGGTCGCACACACGGGAGCCATGAAACCAAGTCGTAGGCTCGTTCTCCAAACCAGGCGCCGCGCGGCATGCAGCAGGCGGCGGGCAGGAGCCTGCGCTCGAGGCTGCGCGCCCAGAAAGTACCGCACCGCCGCCGTGCCGTCGAGCGGGAGCCAGAACGAGGCGGGCGACATCGTTGGCCAGGGCCACGGCCAATAGCAAGCGACGTCGTTGAACCCCGCGGCCTGAAGGCGCCGTCGGACTGTGTGTAAGCCGCCCACTGTGGGCACGTACCATTCGGTGTAGCAGGCGCCGCCCGGCCGCAGCGCTGCCCACGCCGCTGCCAGCGTCGCGGCGTCCGGGTTGATGGCCACCGCCAGGTCGTAGCTAGCCGAGTCAGCCGCGTGTCCGTGCCTGGTGGTGAGGACGTGCTCCGAGACCAAACTCATCGCCATGGCCACCCTTTCGCTGCCGAAGCAGATCGTGCGCGCCGGCCGTGGGTTCGGGAGCAGGAAGCGCCAATCAGTGCGACGGAGCAGGCGGTTGCGCTCGGATTCGCGGAGCACGTCAGCCGGGACCATGGCGGTGCTGGGCTCCTCGGGGGGCCGTGGCTTCCTTCAGGAACTGGAGGTAGACGTCGGTCACGTGCTGCGCCATGGTCTTGGCGGAGAAGTGCTGCACGACCCGCTGGCGGCCGGCCTCGCCCAAGCGAGCGGCGAGGCCCGGGTCGTGCAGCACAGTTCGGATAGCGGCGGCCAGGGCGGTCGGATCGCCCGGGGGGACCAGCAGGCCGGTCTCCCCGGGCACCACTGCCTCGTTCGTTCCACCGATGGCGGAGGCGACCACCGGCTTGGTGGCGGCCATTGCGTCCAGCACGCTGAGTGGCAGCCCCTCGAACAACGACGGCAGGACAAAGAGATCACAGCTCGCGAGCAGGTCCGGGACATCGTCGCGGTAGCCCAAGAATGCCACCCGCTCCTCGATCCCCAGAACGCGGGCCTGGGCCTCGAGGGCAGGACGCTCCGGGCCATCACCGGCCAGGAGGATGCGCGCCTCCGGGACCTCAACAGCGGCACGCAACAGGTGGCGCAAACCCTTCTGCTCGTCGAGCCGAGCCGCTGTCAACACGACACGGCGGCCGCCTGCCCCGGCCAGGGCGGTGCGGAAGGACGGGTCAACTGCGCGGCCTGCGGGCGGCACGATGATCCCGTTGTGGACCACGCGGATCTTCCCCGGGGGGACGCCGAAGACATGGCGCAGCTGCTCGGCGACCGCGTAGGACACTGCCACGAACGTGTCGACGCATCTCGCAACCACGCGCACCTGGAACCGCTCCCATCTGCTCGGCGGGGCGGGCGGCACCAGATGGGCCGTCGCCACCACCACCGGCACCCGTGCCAGCGCCGCGGCCACCAGCGCCTGCTTGCAAGCGAGGGGTCGATTCAGATGGGCATGGAACACTGCCGGGCGCTCGGCAAGCAAGGCGGCGACGAATCCTGGCAACCCATTCACCACCTGCCCACCGTCCATGGTCGGCACGCTGCGCATCTCGACGCCAAGCTCCCTTGCCGCCTCCAGGAGACGGGCGATGCCCGGTTCAGGGTGGTGGAACAGGACGAGACGCCAGCCTTCGCGGTCGATGCTGGCGAGAAGAGAGACCAGGCATTGCTCAGCCCCACCGAACATCGTGCCGTCGATGAACTGGACCACCGTCGGCCTCACGCCGCTCTCAACCACCCGATCGCCGCGTCGATGAAGGCACCCCGGGCGGTCGCCACACAGGCTCGTCTGCCCAGGCGCCGCGTCCTTCCCGATCTCGACCGACGCGTACCCTCATTCCGAAGCACCGGTCTGCCTCTCGGTGGTGGCGAAGCTGGCCGATCTGATCCGTGGACACCGTAGACGGCTAGCGTAGCACTTTGACAGCACGCCTCGGTGTTCGTCACCCATGGTGAGGCGGAACCTGTCCGCGACAGCTCGCGGTGCCAGGCAGGAAACGGCCGCACACCACAGCCAAACTGGCTTAGGATGTTGTGCGCCACGTGCGCCACCTGTTATGCGCAGCGCCTTCCGGAGGACGACGGCCGTGGTTCTCACGTTCACATTGATGTCCGTGATCGCCTCCTCGTGCGCGCCGACCTCCCCACCACCCGCCGGGCACCTTGTCAGCGACGCGTTTGCGGCGTCGTCCATGACCTGGTCACCAGGGAGCGCGGGAAGGGTTTCGCCCGACGGTACGGCCATGAGTAACCAGGCTCTGGAGCTCTGGTCGAACGCTACTGTGTCGTATTCACTCACAACGTCCTCGGCCACAACAGGCATCACCGTGCGCGCCAGAGGCGACCAGTGCGACGTGGTCCCGCAGATGGTGGTCGACGTGGATGGCGCGCAAGTCATGATTGGCAGTGTGGCAAGCACCGCGTGGATGGATTACGTTGCCGATGTTCCTGTGGCGGCTGGCAACCACACGGTGTCCATCACGTTCAACAATGACGACTACAACCCACCTGGATGCGACAGCAACCTGTATCTCGACACCATAGCCTTTGGCGGGGTTGCGCCTAGCGACGTGACCGTCACCGTGGACAGGGCACAGGTGGTGGGCACGAGCCACATGTCCATGGGCGTGACGCACGAGCACTTCAGCCTAGACAGCTGGGGGGACGCGGCAGCCGTCGCTGCGGGCAAACGTCTGCTGCAGACCTCGACGACGTACCAGAATCAGCACCTCTTCGGGTGGGGAACGACTAACCCGGAGCCGTCGCCCGGCGAGTACGACTGGTCCAGCCTGGATGAGCGTGTCGACCTCATGCGGCAGACCGGCGGTACCCCTGTGCTGACCCTGTGCTGCTCACCCGACTGGATGTGGGGCGGAGCGGCTGGGGCCACCGACTGGTCCCAGCTCGGGACACCGCCTACCCACGAGCACTACGCGGACTTCGCGGCGCTGGCGGCGCAGGTCGCCCGGCGCTACCCCGACGTCAAGTACTTCCAGGTCTGGAATGAGATGAAGGGGTTCTGGAACAGCGACCGGCAGCGCTGGGACTACGAGAGCTACACGTCCCTGTACAACGCGGTCTACGACGCCGTGCTGGCGGTGCGCCCTGACGCCCAGATTGGCGGTCCATACGTGGTGGTGAACACTTTCGGGAGGACGGCCACCATGAGCGACCCGTCTCATCTCGCGGGGGACTACGGCACCGTGGATCAGCGCGGCTTGGACGTCATAGACTACTGGTTGGCCAACAAGCACGGGGCTGGCTTCGTCACCGTGGACGGGTACACCGCGAATTGGGACGGCGTGCAGATCGCCAGCGACTTCACCGCCACGCAGAAGTTCGCGGACATCGCGGATTGGATCGGTCAGCGGACGAGCCTACCCGTCTGGTGGGCCGAATGGTACACGACGGATTTGCTCGGCCCGGCGAGTAACGACTGGGACCACGACTATCAGAACGCGGTGATGAGCGCGGCGCTCATCCGCATGGACCAGAGTAGTGTGGCCGTCGCACTCCGGTGGCAACCGCAGGGCCGCGTCGACCAGCCGTACCAGGGCGACCAGGAGAGCCTCTTCAGCGACACCCGCGAGGCAGGCGGTGGAAAGCCTTTCCCTTACTACTACACGGCGAAGGCTTTCCACGACGATTTTGGTCCTGGGACACAGCTGTTCAGAGCCACGTCCTCGTCGTTGGACGTGCTGGTCCTCGCTTCGGGGACCCACGTGGTTCTGGTGAACCAGGGACCGACAGCCCACACCATCAACATGGGCGGGACAGTCCTCACCCTGGCCGGCTACAGGGTCTTCATTGGGTGAGTGGCCCGTGACGCGAGGGCGGACACCCCTACCGGCATGTGAGCCCAGCCAGCAGCACCCGCCAAGCCAGGCAGACAGTTATGTCTTTCCTCAACCAATTTGCAACCGCCAGGCCGCCCCGGCATCCCATACGATGAGAAGACCGAGTGCGCGCCGTGCCCGCTCAGCGGCAGGATCACGGGTGAGATGGTGAGGGCACGCCTGCGTCGGGGAAGTGACAGCGATCGAGGGAGTTGGCTATGTGGATGCGCAGAATCATGGGGAACTACATTGGCGCCGGACGGTGGCAGAGGTCAGTTGTGACGGCTGTTGCGGTCGTGGCCTTGCTAGTCCCGGCCCTCGGAGTGGACGCAACTGTTTCGGACGCCGCGACACCGGATGACTGGCCCATGTACCTGCTGAATAACGCGCATACAGGGTTCAACGCCAACGAAACAGCCATCAATCGCACTAGCGCGGGCAGCCTGCGGCCTCTCTGGAGAGTCCAGGCCGGCGGCGCGGTGTCCGCCCAGCCCGTCGTCAGCAACGGCCTGGTCTATTCGGGCACGTGGGACGGCTACGAACGGGCGCGGGACCCTATGACCGGTCAGGTTGTGTGGCAGACCTTCTTGGGGCAAACGACGGGATGCGGGTTTGGCAGCAGTACGTCAACCACTGGGGTTGCCAGCACCCCGGCGGTCGTCCCGAACATCACCGTGGCCGGCGCGACGCGGCCATCGGTCCTATTCCTCGGTGGTGGCAATAGTCAAATGGTCGCCCTGGACGCGTCAAGCGGCGCGCCCCTATGGCAGACGCAGCTCGGGCAGCCGCCCAACAGCTTTGTTTGGAGTTCGCCAGCATACTACAACGGCAGCATCTACATCGGCCTGTCGTCGTTCAACGATTGCCCGCTGGTGCAGGGACAACTACTGCAGCTGGATGCCCATACGGGCGCCATCCAGCACGTCTTCAACGTCGTGCCCAATGGCTGCGTGGGTGGCAGCGTGACGAGCGCACCGGCCGTCGACGGGGCGACCGGGCGGGTGTATATCGCCACGGGCAACCCCGACCCGTCGTGCCCCGCGGGGCCAAACTATGGATACTCCGTGCTCGAGCTCAGCGCCAGCGACTTGAGCCTGCTAGGTGCCTGGACCCTGTCCAATCCGCCGACGGACAGCGACTTCCTGTCGTCCGTCACACTCTTCACCGTCCCGGTGGGCAATGGGCATAGCAAGCACACCCGCCAAATGTTAGGTGTCCCCAATAAGAACGGACAGTACTACGTTCTTGAGCGGGGCAAGCTCGACAAGGGGCCAGCGTGGAGCAAGACGTGGAGCACGACGTTGGCCATTCCTGGAGAGGGCCCGGAATACGGCGAGGGAAGCATCGCGCCGAGCGCATGGGACGGTACTAGTGGACCATCACGGCAGGATTGCCGGGTAGAGACGCTTGAGTTTGATGCGTGCATCCGCGGTAGTGAAGCGCCAGTCGATGGTGGTCTGGTCAACGTTGCGGGCGTGC
>JAABUZ0100004858.1_pt1 | contig 18167 bp, 27 predicted proteins | sample 5562091 | NCBI WGS metagenome assembly JAABUZ01 (sample SAMN12813069, study PRJNA571459) | rock metagenome | isolation source: Antarctica rocks | place: Antarctica: Victoria Land, Linnaeus Terrace sud | collected 2015-12-21
CGCGGCGCAGTCCTGCGCCGCGCGCCCAGGTCCGCTAGCTGACGCGCCCGTTCCGCACAGACGCCCCCAAGGCGCTCGCCGATGGCGCGATACATCATCCCGGCGTCGCGCAAGCGGCAGGCATACTCCGCGCGCGCGTAGCGCAGGATTTCAACGGTTGGACCACCGCGACGCATGACGAGGGGCGCGTGCGCACGCCGGTTCACAGCACGCCCCCGAACGCGCCCTGCTGTCCCGCACTGTCCCTGCTGGCCAGGCCCGCGCGATCGGCGAGAGCCACGCTCAGGACGCTCATGGCTGCACCGCCAGTGCCGCCCCGGCCATGAACTCATCCAACAGGGCGCGGCACTCCGGGCAGAGTTGCCGCGCCTTACCCTCGGCCAGCTTCGAGCCGTCGCGATTGGGGACGCGTAGCTCGAGCTCGGCCAGGTCGGCGATGCCGCGGATCACCTGGCCGCAGCCGCCGCGGTCGCAGGTCCAGGCAACAGCCATTAGTACACCCCCATCTCTAGCTGGCCGGCAGAGATACGGCGCAGTCTCCGCGTTTTAGCAGCGTGCCTATGCCGCATCGGCATATCGTAGGCGTTGTGGCAGCGCTGACACCAGTGCGCGAGTCGGCTAATGTCGGTCATGGTGTGGGTGTCGTCGTCTGGGTAGAGATGGCCCGTCGTCAGCACGACGATGCTCCCTGTCACGGGGTGCGGCTTCCCATTCTCGGCGCGGCACGCGGGATAACACGGGCTGCCCTCGCAGCGATTGCCGCTGCGCTCGCGGACCTGGGCGACCATCGCGCGCCACGTCGGCGGGTAGTCGCGTGTGTAGTCAATGCGACGATGACGGGGCATCTCACCGATCCCCCAGCGGCAGCCCGCCCATCGCCGGCTCCCGCTCCCGCCACGCCTGACCGCGGGCAACCTCGACCAGCGGTGCGAAGCTCGTCTGGCGGCCAGTCGTACGCTCCAGGTAGGCGACATAGGTCTCCTCATATCTCTGCGCAAAGTCCGCCATCAGCGGCGCAGCCTCGCCGGCCGGCAACGGTCCACGGACCTTGAGCGTCACCGTGGACTCATCGTCCACGTCAAGGATTGGGAACTCACTGTCGATCGTCGTCTTCCGTGGCGCTTTTTTTCTGGCCATGTCTCGCTCTCCTTTACGCCCGCGGGGCGCTCCGCTCAATCGACGCAAACCGCGTCTGTGCGCCACACCAGAACAGCGGGACGAATCCAGTCGGGCCGTTGCGGTGCTTGGCCACGATCAACTCCGCCTCGAAGGGCCTCTCCGTGTCGCGGTTGTAGACCTCATCGCGGTACAGGAAAAGCACGACATCGGCGTTCTGCTCGATCTCTCCCGAGTCACGAAGATCAGAGAGGACCGGCCGATGGTCCGCGCGGCTATCGACAGAGCGGCTCAATTGCGACAGAGCCAACACGGGCGCATCGACCTCACGCGCGAGCGATTTGAGGTCGCGCGACACACCACCAACCTCCTGGACCCGGTTCTCTGCGTCGGACGACCCATGAACGAGCTGGAGGTAGTCCACCACCACCAGATCAAGCGGCTTGCGCGCGTGCATGCGGCGACAGGTCGCGGCGATCTCAGCCATCGACGGCGACGTGGAGCCGTCCACCACCAGATCGAGGTCGTTGAAACGGGCCGCCGACGCCATCACTGTCTGCCAGTCCGCGCCGTCGAGCGTGCCCGTACGCAGGCGCCGCGAGTCAAGCTGGCCATCGACGCAGATCAGCCGCTGCATGATCTGCTCGTGGCTCATCTCCAGGCTAAACAGCGCCACGCGGCCACCACCCAGCAGCACATTGCGCATGAGGCACACCGCCAACGCCGTTTTTCCAACACTCGGGCGAGCCGCCAGTACCACCAGATCGGAGCGCTGGAAGCCGCCCAGGATCGCGTCCAGATCATAAAAGCCGCTGGTGATGCCCGATGACCGGCCATCGGCCAGGTCTTCCAACTGAGACAGGTAGGAGCTCACAATATCCTCCATGCCGCGCACGCCGACGCGTCCCCCGCCGCGCAGAGCCAGCGCGGCCAGTCTCTCTTCGGCCCGCTCGATCAGCGCCACCGCGCCTCCCTCCGCCGCGTCGTCGAACGCGTCGGCCATCGTGGCCTGCCCCGCCTCGAACAGGCGGCGGAGCTGGGCCAGGTGGATCACAATAGCGGCGTAGTACCGGAGGTGCAGCGCCGTCGGTGTCGCGGCCGCCATGCGCGCCAGCGCCCCGCGCCCGCCCACCTGTGCGCACACGCCCTGACGCTCGAGCATGTCCTCTATCGTCACGTAATCGGCTGGCCGCTTCTGGTGGTACAAAGCGAGGATTGCGGCGTAGATCGCCTGGTGCCCCTCGGCGTAGAAGTCGTCGGGGGTCAGATCGTCGGCCACATCCACGATCCCCTCGTGCCAGAGCGCGAGCGCGCCAAGGACAGCCCGCTCCGCCTCCAGGTTGTGCGGCAACACCCGCGATCTCGGTCCCGGTCCCGATTGTGGCTGCGCACTCACGAGGCGGCCACCGCGGCAACCGGCACACCATCGCGCGTCGTACAGTCACACGGAACGGCCACGACACGCGTCGGGGACTCCTCCCGCGCGACAATGCCCATGCCCTTGCATCGCGTGCAGGCCGGGTCAGCGACAAGCCGCCGGCGCGCCTGAGGCGAGGCTGCCGTCGGTGCGGCCGTCGCGGCGCGATGGGCCATACGCCAGCTATCAAACCGCCCCAGGAGCTTTGCCGCTGTAAACCACGTCGAGCGCGGTTGACCGCCCGCGCCAGGCTGACGCCACCAGCCATCGGCGAAAAACGCCCGGATGTACGCTGTCGCTTCCTCGACCGACGCCGCCGTGGCGAGGAGGGCGGCGATGTCCCCCTGCCACGCGCGCGCCGTCGCCGCCGGAATCTGCGGCCAGCTTAGGCCGGCCGCGATGGCGCTGAGAACCGCCGGCGCACCCGCCACGTCCGGCGCGACCGCCGGCTTTGTCAACTGCGTCGCGTGAGCGGACACTCCAGGGTCCGTTCGTCTATGCGTGAGCTCCAGGGGGGTGGTCTCGCGCGCGGATGCGCGCGACGTTCCCCCTCCATCGTAGTTCCAGTTACTAGAGATATAAGGACGAGGGGCTGAGGAGGTGACATCTGGCGTCGGTTCAGGGCCATGAGGAGGTGACATCTGGCGTACCGACGCCGACGCGTCACGCTGCCTTCTGGTTACCCCGGCGACCCCCGCGGCGACCCCTGCGGCGACCGCTTTCGTGACCGTGCCGGCGACGGCGGCGGAGCCCTTTGTGATGCGTGCGACGAGATCAGCGGCGAGGCCAAGGACACGAGCGAGGCGTTCGAGCGGCTGGATCCAGTAGCGGTTGCGCCGGCCGCGCGGGTCGCCGGGGATGTGCTCGACGACGAGCGCGCCCGCACGTTCCAGCGCATCGAGGTGACGATAGATTGTGCGCGGCTGCACGCCGATCTCGGTCGCGAGGCCCACGACGGGGCTCACGGCGCATCCAAGGTAGTCGGCGCGCGTCAGCAGCGCGTCCAGCGTGTCGTACGCGCGCCCAAGCCGGACCTTGAGTCCCAGGAGCGTGAACGGACGGCGATACGCATGTTCGTAAAACTTACGGTCCTTGCTCCAATAGGGCAGACTGGCTATGTTTTGCGGTAAACTATCGCTAGGTGACATGGTCTCTTTCTCTGGCCGGGGTGTGGTATGGTAGCCTCCACCCCGGCCTTTTCTATGCGGTTAACGGTTAATGGTTAGAGGTGAGCGTGGCCCGTTGCCAGCGCCAGGAGCCACACGAGGCCATGCCAGGCGACCGGACCCCACACGTACAGACCGACCACTGCGATCACCAGGAGCACGCTGTAGTCGCGCACGGCATGCCTCTGACGCCAGACGGAGCGGGCGATCTCTCGCCGCCGGCGCAGCATTCCCCGCGCGATCTCCCGCCTGGTTCGCCGTGGCAGATAGGGGGTCGTCCGCCGTACCCGCCGTACCTGCTCTCCATGGCTCAAAACGGGATCTCCTCAACAGCCCCGGACATGGGGGAGATCTCTTCGCTACGAGCGCTCACGGCGGCGTACTCCGCCTCAGAGATTTGACCCTTGTCCAGCAGCGCCCGGGCGTTGCCGATGAGCTCGTCGACTCGTGCATTGCGCGCGGCGGGCTCCAGCGTGGCCGCCGCGTTGAGCTTGTTCAGCAGCGCCACGTAGGGCAGCGAGCCGGTCTCGCGCGTGGGCGCCGCCACGGTGGCCGGCGCGACCTCGCCCTCCAGTATTTCGCCCGTCGTCGCGTCCACAGTCCGGCCCGGCCGCTTGGCGCGCGTGGTGAGCTCGTCGAGCATCGCGCGCAGGTAACCGATCTCGATCGTGTCGCGGTGCTCGTGGACCGGCATGGACAGGTCGCGGGCAATGTCCGCGAGGTGCCCCTCCAGGCCCTTTCCCGCGGTGTCAGGGCGTACGGCGGTGATCTGCTCCCAGAGCTGCTGGCGCTCCGATTTGCCAGGCGCGGCTGTGGCCGCCGCTCCTTGCCGCGTTGGCGCCGGGCTCGCTGATCTGGTGGACGGAGCCGCGATCGCGGGGGTCTCGGGGCCGTCGATGCCCAACTCAGTGACAACATCACGACTGACGCCGGCGGCCATCTCTTCAGCGCTGGTGTCCATGCCGGTTGCACGACGAATGGCGCGATTTACGGCGCGCGTCTCTGACATATGATTGGCATAGTCGGGATTGTGCATCGCCGGCATACCCATGGTGATGATCGAGGCGTCGCCGTAGGCCTCGTAGTGAGAGCCGTCGGGGAAGCTAATGCGCGCTTTGCATTTCGCGCGCATGAGGCCAGCGTCTGCCCACTTGGCGGCGGCCTCCTTGCTGGTGCTGCCCATGCGCTGGCGAATCGTGTCCAGGATGCAATCGTCCCAGGCGTCCTTCACGACCTCCACGGCGACGGAGCCCGGGCCGCGCTCGTCGCGCCGCAGCATGATCGTAAGTCCCTTGTTGTTGACGTAGACCTTGCCGCCGAGGATCGTCACGCCGTCGAGCGGCAGATCCATCTCCAGCGCCTGGCGCTTGGCTTTGAGCGCGGCGTCCTGGTTACGCAGCGCGTCGCCACCGATCAACGCCATCTCAGCCGGCGTGATCACGTCCGTTCGCGTCGAATGGGCCACGGCCCGACTGGGGCTTTCTGGTGCAGCCATTACACCATCTCCTCTCGGCGCGCGCTTCTGTGCGCGCAATAGCTGCGGCCGAAACGGCTCACAGCGCAGTACATGTATCCCTCGGCGGACGGGTCCCCACATGTGGGGCAATGCCGTACAAACGAGAGCGACGACGCCGGCGGGGGAACCTCGGCGCCACGCGGCGCCCGCGCGTCCACGATCTCCAATCGCCCACGCACGAGCGGGACGGGCTCTGTCGGGGGCGCGGCCTGGCGGTAGGGCCGGCTGCCGTCGTCGAAAAACGAGCAGGCGGCGCAGATGCCGTCGTCGACGAGCGCGTAGGCCTCGTGCCCGCACGAGGCACAGATCAGCGGTGTGGGCTCGTCGTGCGCCGCCGGCTCTGGTGCGGGTTCGACGAGCGTGACCAGGTCGCGCGCCGGCATCGTCATCACGAGCCGCAGGTGATAACACCAGCGGGCCTGGTTCGGGGCGGTGATCGTTCCCTGTGGCTTATCGTCGAGCCGCCACTGGAAATGCGCGCACGAGCACGCCTCATTGAGCACGTCCACATCGTGCCAAAGTCCCTCATCACCGCGCGAACGGCTCAGGACCTGCCAGAGTGTCGGGTCATGCGGGTGCGGTCGCACGTCTTGCGGAATGTCCCCTAGTCGTGAGACACTGGGGACAGCTATGCTAGTCATTGGCTCATACCTCAGCGGTGTGTGCTAGCGGGGCCGGCGCGGTGCTCTTGGTCGGGGCTGCGCCGGCCTTTTTCATACCCTCTGTTGTGTGATGTTGTTTCTCCCCCTCCTGCGCATTTCCTGACGACAGGCGCAGCGCCGCCGCTTCGGCTCGTTTCTCCCTCTTCCGGCGCACACAGGCATAAATCCCCTGCGCGATGTCGTCGAGCGCCGCCTGTACGTCGGGCGAAAGCTTAGGCGCAGCTGTGCCGATACCGTTAATGGATGTTGGCGCGCTCATGCCACACCTTCAGCGACCGATAGATGTGCGCGTACCTCACGAGGGTCGATCCCGTCGTTGTCAGGGAAGAGTTCCGCGATCTCCGCGCGCTCGAAACGGGCGAGGTCGAGGGCCTCGGCATAGGTGAACAGCGTTATGCCATTGACCTTGCGATGGAGAATATGGGTGGACATGCCGATAGCGATGGCTGCGGCCGTGACTTCGCGCCCGTGTTCACGCATCCATCGTTTAACGGGGGGACCCTGGCTAGCCGGTTTTCTCATGGGGTAGATTCCTCGTTACTATAAAAGCGCATCATATATTGCGATGCGCTTTTATAGTAACACTGAAATCACATTTCGTCAATAGACTAACGGCAGTGGGTTTGAACGCGGGAGCGAGGGGCGGGAGTGGCCGAGGAACAGGATGCGGGCGTCGTGATGTATGGCTATCGCGTGCGTCAGTCTAAGGTCTCATTTGCAATGCTCTTGTTCAAAGCGTGTGTCAACCTTCGGACGTATGATGATGGCGACCCCGAGCGGCCGAATCTACGGAAGCTTGCTGAGAGTATCCGCCTGGCGCCCATGACCCTGATCAATAACCTCATGGGATCGGGCGACCCTGAACTTCGTACGCTGCGCACGTTAGAAGTCAAGGCCGGCATCCCTATAGAAGAATCGCTCGTCGCCCTCGGCGTCATCGCCGCCCGCGAAGGTGAACCACAGACAACAGTCTCTCCCTCGAGGGAAGCGATGTTGAACGCGGTTAGTGGGTTAGGGGAGGATGAAGTTCGGGATTTGGCTCGCCTTCTCCTGGCGCTTCGTTCGAGCGGCGCGCAGGGTAATGCCCGTGACCCTCGCCCCAGATAACCAGGCCGGCTTTCACGGCGCCCGCCGGCAGTTGGTCCACGAGGAACGCAAACGCATTCGGCCGACTAAGGATCTCGACAATCTCTTCCTGAGTCACGACGCACACACCCTTTTTTCACGCCGCCGGGCTGGAGCAGCACTCATTAATCTAGAACGCATGTGCTATTAAAATACTACCTGCCGGCCCCGGCGTCAATAAACCGACGCGAATAACTGACAGGATGGTGTCGAAGTAGCCAAAGGGAGGATAACGGATAGCGGTTCGGTGGTTGTGGGCGGGATGCGCGAGGGGTGATAGTAGACCCCTACGAGCAAACGAGAAGAGGGAGATCGTCCATGAAGAAAGCACTCATCGTCGCCGCACTCGTCGTGCCGCTTCTCACCGGACTGCATGGCACACAGGTCCATGCGGCGAAGCCCCATCCCCGCCCCGCACCCAGGCATGCGCCAGCCGCGCGCCCGTTCACCGTCAAAGCCTGGGTCTCCCCCGACGCCATGCCCTACGACGCCTATCCCACGCTCTATGTGAAAAGCGTGCCTGGCGCCACTTGTTCAGCGAGCGTTGTCTACTCGACCGGCCGTAGTCCCGTGTCGTTCGACGGCTATGCGCAAAAGTTGTCCGCCAGCGGCGTCGTGCAGTGGAGTTGGCACGAAGAAACCAAGGGCGACGGCGGCACGGCCACGGTGGATTGCACCTACCGGGGTCAGGAGCGCGGCGTCGACGCGTCATTCAGCGTCGGCTGATTGGTTGCCCCTACCCTGCGTCCCCTGTGCTTTTCGCGGTAGCGCCGCTGGTATTCCCGATTCATCTCAATCGTGCTGAGTGTTTCGGGCGGCGCGGGCGCGTCGTCGAGCGTGATCTGGCCGGCCTCTATCAGGGTCCGCATGGTCGCGGTCCACGTCACCTCGACGCGTAGCCAGCGCGCGTGCTTCTCGGGCCGGCGCTCCACGACGGCGGCGCTCTCCACGAGCTTGAGCAACAGCCGGCGCACGGGCTCGAAATCTTTGGGCTCGCGCGCGTAGTCGAGATCAGCGACGGCCGCCGGGATGTCCGTGGCCAGGACCTCGGCATGCAGCGCGCGCAGGTCCGCCAGCGGCGCCCGCGTGGTCTCGGCCTGAGCGCGCTGGCCTTCCAGTCCGGCGATGCGCGCCCCGATCTCCCGCCCCACGGCACGGAACGCGGCCAGGGTCTCAGGGTCGGGAACATCCGTGGACAATTCGACCAGGGCGCGGGCATGCCGGCGCAGGCGCTCCCGTTCCTCGCCCAGCGCCCGGCGCAGCGTGGCCGCTTCCGTGGCCCGCCGGCTGCCGTCGCCGTCCACCGCCTCGATGCCTTGCTCCCGCCACGCATGGCCCCGTAGGCGGGAGATCTCCCGCATCAGGGCATCGTGCGCCAGGTCCATGCGGTAGCCGGGCGTGGCGCACGGCACGAAGCCAGGCGGCCGCCCCCCGCCCGTGACGAAGCCGCGCCGGCGGTGGGCGCAGGCGTACTGGCCCCTGGCCTTGGCCGGGTCTTGATAGTGCGCGAGCATCGGGCCGCCACAGCCGGCGCACACCAGCAGCCCCAGGCCGAGCGCGCCCATACGAGTCACGATCGAGCGGCCAGGCCGCGGCGCGTTGCTCTCCAGACGCTCCTGCACGCGCGCCCACAGCGCGAGGTCGACGAGCGCGGGCTGCTTCCCATGCGCGTAGAAGGCGGTCCCCACGTCAGCGCGCGCGTACTTCCCTTGGGGCCGCTCGTCGTACTGCACCAGACCCGCGTAGGTCGCGTTGCGCAGCAGGTCGGCGACGCGCTCCCGGCTCCACTGCGGGGCCGTGCGCGGTCGCGGCACGCGCTCATCGGCGTTGAGGCGGTGCGCGAGATGGACGCACGACCAGCCGCCAGCATCGTAGCGGTCGAACACGTCGCGGACGATCCAGGCCGTCGCCTCGTCGATCTGCATCTCGGCCGGCGGCCGGCGCCGCTTCCCGTCCGCGCGACGCGCGCCGTCCCACTCCGCGTACACGCGGCGATACCCGAACGGCGTCGGCCCCTGGTGCTGGCCGGCCAACGCCGAGGCCCGCTTGGGCTCGATCACCTTCTTGCCGAGCTGCTCGCTGTACCACTGGTAGAGCCCGCCCCGGAAGAAGGTCATCACGCCGCCCTCTTCGCGGCCTTCCTGGACGGACACAAAGGGGATGCGCAGCCGGCGTAGCTCCTGGGCGCGCGCGATCCACTCCACGCCGTCCCGGCCCCAGCGGTCGAAGCAGTACACGTAGAGGATCTGCACCTCGCCGGCGGCGATTTTCGCCAGGAGGCGCTGGTAGTCCTTGCGCGTGACCTTCGTGCCGCTCTCGTGGTCCTGGAAGATCATGTCGTCGGTCAAGATATTGCCGTCGGCGCGCGCCAGGGTGATGACGCCCGCGCGCTGCACCTCGGGACTGTGGCCATCCATCTGCGCGAGCGTGGACACGCGGATATAGGCCGCGGCCGTCAGCGGCATCCCGGCCTCGCTGGGATGGACAGCGTGCAGGGACTGCGTGGGGCGTGAGGCGCGGACACGGGGTAACGGACAGGGGTCGGTGACCATGGCTCTATCCTCGACGCTTGTCTATCTCACCTATACATACTATGTGATGTTCTTCCCAAAGAATAACGGATAGTGGGTCTAGATGAGAGAGGCTATCACCGGATCTTTAGCTGACTGGCGGTCACAGGGTAACGGTTAGGGGGTGTGATTGAGTGTGTAGGTGACCTACAACAGCCCTATGACACCGACCAACAGCCTCTACTACGGCGATAACCTCGCTGTGCTGCGCGGGCACATCGCCAACGCAAGCGTCGATCTCGTCTATTTGGACCCCCCGTTCCAGAGCAACCGCGCCTATAATATCCTCTTCGCCGCCCAGGATGGCACGCGGGCGCCGGCGCAGATCCAGGCGTTTGATGACACATGGCGCTGGGACGAGGCGGCCGTTATGGCCTACCACGAGACTCTCTCCCTCGGTGGCCGCGTCGCTGAAGGGATGCGCGCCTTGCACATGCTACTCGGCGACAGCGATCTGATGGCGTACCTGGCGATGATGGCGCCGCGGCTCATCGAGCTGCACCGGGTGTTGACGCCGACGGGGAGCCTCTATCTGCATTGTGACCCGACGGCGAACCACTATCTCAAAGTATTGATGGACACGATCTTCGGGCCGGCTAATTATCGCGCGGAGATTGTCTGGAAACGATCGAGCGCCCATAGCGACGGCAAACAGGGGGCGCGGCAGCCAGGGCGCATCCACGACACGTTGTTGTTTTACAGCAAGGATGAGCGCACCTGGACCTGGAATCCCCTCTACACACGATACGACGGGGCCTATGTCGATGCTTTCTACCGCCATATAGAGCCGGGGACAGACCGGCGGTATCGGTTGAGCGATCTAACGGCGGCGAAACCGGGCGGCGATACATCCTACGAATGGAAGAGCATAAAACCGTATAAGGGACGCTACTGGGCCTACTCGCGCGAGAATATGGAGCGTTTCGAGCGCGATGGCCGCCTGTCCTACAGTAAGTCGGGAATGCCCAGCTACAAGCGGTACCTGGATGAAATGCCGGGTGTGGCGCTCCAGGATATCTGGGATGACATTCCTCCAATCTCGCCGCGCGCAGCGGAGCGCCTCGGCTACCCGACGCAGAAGCCGCTTGCCCTGCTAGAGCGCATCATCGCCGCCAGCACCAACCCCGGCGACGTCGTGCTCGACCCCTTCTGCGGGTGTGGGACGGCCGTCGATGCTGCCCAACACCTCGGCCGGGGGTGGATTGGCATTGACGTGACGCACCTGGCCATCAACCTGATCAAGAAGCGACTGCGTGATCGCTACCCCGATCTGGCGCTGCCGCGCGTCGTCGGCGAGCCCACGACGGTCGATGGCGCGGCCGAGCTCGCTGCCACAGACCCCCACGGCTTCCAGGATTGGATCTGTGCCCTCGCCGGCGCCCAGAGCGTCCGGCCCACGAACGCTGGAGCGCCCACGTTGCGCCTGGCGCACAAGAAAGGCGCGGATCGTGGCATCGACGGCCGCCTGTACTTCGTCGACGACGCGACCGGCAAGGCAAAGCAGATCGTCCTGTCGGTCAAGGCGGGCCACCTGCAGCCGGCCTACGTACGCGAGTTGCGCGGCGTGATGGAGCGCGAGGGCGCTGAGATGGCCGCGCTCCTCACACTGCACGAGCCCACGGCGGCGATGCGTAGTGAGGCCGCCGCGGCTGGTCGCTACACCTCGCCCGGATGGAACAGGGACTACCCACGCTTGCAGATCGTCACCGTGGCCCAGCTCCTGCGCGAGGAGGGCCTCGCCTACCCGCCGCCTGCTCAGTCGAACGTGACGTTCAAGCGCGCGTCAAAGGCACGAGGAAAGCAGGCGACCCCCCTTGCTCTTCCCGGCATGGAATCGGCTGGCTAGCGCCGCGTCACTCTGTCCCGACGACGTACGAGGCCGGCCCTCACAGTGAGGGCCGGCCTCTTGCGTTGCGCGCATTCTCGGCGCGCGAGCGGTCGGAGGCGACCGTGGTCTCGGCGGCGTAGCGGGTCATTGCTGTTCTTTGGGACGCTGACTCTCAAGGTACGCGTCTAACCCTGCCACTACTTCCGCGTTGAGAGATCGCTTAATGCGCCGCCCCTGGCTCAACGCCTTCAGCTCCAATTGCATCCACCGAGGCAACCGCACCTGGAGCTTGATCGTGTCCATATCGCCATTATCATCATTCATGACTCTAGCATAGCGCCAGAATAGCCCTTTTGTCTACCTGTTTAGCCCCTACTTAGCTATTGACCTGCACCTACAATAGATGTATTATAGGTGTATAAGGAGTTGATATGGACTCCGGCGACACACGAAAGGACAGACCAATGCCAGCCATGGACAGCCCGTTAGCCCGTCGATTGAACAAGCTTATCCAGAAGACCGATGGGTGCTGGCTCTGGTTAGGGTCTATTCGGGCCGATGGGTACGGGTCTATCAGCATCAATCATCGCACGACGTTTGCCCATAGAGCCGTTTACGAGTGTTTCGTCGGCCCTATCCCCGACGGGCTAACTCTGGATCATTTGTGTCGCAATCGCGCCTGCGTTCGGGCGGAAAGCAACCCGGAAACGACACACCTCGAAGCGGTCACGAAGAAAGTGAACTTCCAACGTGGCAATGCGCTACGCGATTACAGCAAGACCAAGTGGAACCCGCACAATCGACCCGATGCTGAAAGAATTCAGTGCGTCCATGGCCACCCATGGATACCGGAGAATGTATGGATCAATCAGGGGAAAAGCTACTGCCTCACCTGCAAGCGCGCGCGACAAAGAGCGTACAAAAAAAGAAAGGCTGGTCAGTAACTATGGCTTACGCACGCACGACCCGCACCCCGAAGCCCGCCTATCGCCCGCGCGTCAAGCCCTCGAGTACGATGGGGATTTTCTTTATCCAGGCTGAGAGCGCGCCGGAGACCTACTATACCGTCGATGCGGTTCTGGAAAAGTGCTCGTGTAAGGCGGGTGAGTTCGGCTATCGCTGCAAACACGTTCGCATCAGCCAGGGGGTCTTTGACGCGCTCGTGCGAGTGCGGATGGCAACACGGCGGCAGCAGCAAGAGGCGGCCGGGGCGTTCCCGGTCGCGGCGTAGGACGTAGACGACAGATCGCATAACGGAGGGCAAAAGAGATGGGAATAATCGTGCAGCCGCGTTTCGAGCTTGGGCTGGTGGTCATGACGCCGGGCGTCGAGGAGTTGGTCGCAGCCGGCATCGTCAACCCGACGCCGTTGCTTCACCGCCACGTAGCGGGCGACTGGGGCGACCTCGACCCCGAGGACCGCGCGTCTAACGCGCGCGCCCTGATCCACGGGGATCGGCTGCTCTCGTCGTACGACGTGGCTGAGGGCGTGCGGGTCTGGCTCATTACCGAGGCCGCAGACGACAACGGGTATCGGCAGGCGACGACGTTGCTGCTGCCCGACGAGTATTAGGCGACCGTCAACTAAAACGTAAACAACGACCGGCGCGCCTCCCCTGGAAAAGCAGACGCGCCGGCCCATTCCCACGAAGGAGCCCCTCAATGGAAACACTCACCAGTATGGCCCTGATGGCCGCCGATAGCCAGCCCACCCCGCCCCCCGCACAGCCTCCTACAGAGAGCGTTAACCCGTACGCCACGGCGCGGGCGCAGGCCGAGGGGCTATTGGCAATGACGCGCCTGGTGCTCATCGGCACGCACCCCTTCGCCCCGAACCGGGGCGCGGCGGTGGCGGCCGAGGACAAGGCCCGCCGCCAGTTCGCGGAGGTCGACGAGTGGTATCGCGCGTGGGAGGTGCGCCAGGCGCATCGCGGATGAGGATAGCCGAAACGCCCTTTAGGCGAGAGGGCGTCCTGGCCGGAATGATCACCGGCCGGCTGAACGAGGAGTGGAGAGAAGATGGACACGGCCGAGCCTAGAGTCTGTACGCACTGCCTGATACCCAAGCCGTTAGGTGACTTCAGGGTGCGTAGCAAAAATAAGGCGCTGCGCCAGTCTTGGTGTAAAAAGTGTCAGCGCCTAGCGAGCAACAGAAGCAGGAAAAAGTGGCCGATGCGTTACGACAACCTGCGGACGCACCTCAATAGTCTGCGGAGAAAGGAGGGCTTTAATGTCACTATCGGCGAATTGCGCGGACTCGGTTGCGCCGCAGGTCAGACATGTTACTTGTGTGGGGTCATGATCGAATCGCACGGCGATGCGGAGCTAGATCATGTCATGCCGCTTAGTCGAGGTGGGTTGAGTGAAATCGGCAACTTACGATGGACCCATCGCACATGCAACAGAATCAAGCACGATCTGCCGCTTGATGAACTGGTAACGCACTTACGACTGATGCTCGCACACATCGAGGACAGCCGAAACACGGGTAGCGTGTCCATCTCGGGATAGTCGCCGAGATGCTGACGAGGCAGGATCTCCTCGATGATCAAGGGCCGGCCGGGTGCTCGAACCACCCGGCGCGGCAGGAGGACACCATGGCAGCGAAGACCAACCTCGGGCGGCGGATCGTGGCGGCCGGCATCCTCGGCCTCAGTGTAACGCTGGGGATGGGGGCTGCTGGACACGCCCATGCGGCGGGAGCGCCACCCACGCCGCAGCCGCTCAACCATCACTGGAAGATGGTCGGCCTCAGCGCGGATGGGCACAAGTGGACCGGCCCCATCACCAACCCGGACGGACGCCCCGTCGTCAGGGTCGTGGCGAGCGCGACGGCGGACGGCGCAGCCGTCGTCCAGCCCTTCTCGCATCGCTGGCGCTAGCCGGCGGTCGATCGTCAACCGGTAGCCAGGGAGGGGCGGCACAGTGCGTGCCGCCCCTCCCTGTGTCGTGCGGACGTGGATGCACGCTTGACAACCACAATGCTGAGTATTAGTATTGCGGGCAGGTAGCCGGTCCCGCCTGTGGGGCCGGGCCGCGCGCAGTCGGAGTGCGAAGGAGGTCAGCATGGCGAGGCAAGAGGTGATGCACGCGCCCGCGGACATCGGCGATGACACGCTCCTCATGGACACGGCGACGCAGACCAGGCAGACCGGGGAGCCGGAGGCCCCACCGGGCCTGGTCGATAGGCAGGGCCGCCCGCTCGAGGAGGACGGGATGGGCGCGATCGACGTGGCTGGGGAGGACCGCCACGACGACGCGCACGCTCTCGCCGGCCGCTGGACAGGTGAGGGTGACCGCGAGGGTGACCGCGCGCGCAAGAGCCTCGACGACATCTAAAGCGCGCTAGCGCAGCGTCCCCAACGCGGACGACGGCCCCTCTCGCAGTGAGAGGGGCCGTCGTCTTTTGTCTTCAGTAGCCCCGGCGATGGCCGTTACGACTGCCGGAGGTTGCTCGACACGACCCAGCCCTCGTACGGCTTGCCGTCCGTTCCCAGGCAGCGGATGCGCGCCCAGCTCGTCGCCTCAGTGTCCGCAAACCAGTCGAGCACGGCCACGGCCTGGCCCGCCGCGACCTGGCAGAGCGCCGGCGTCTTGTGGCTGGGCCGGTCCCCGCCTTTGAGGGCGCACGCGCTGACGATGTGCCCCGGACCGGGATGGATAGCGTGCGCCGCGGCCGTCGGCGCGCTCGCTGCGGGGGTCGAGGGCGCGGCTGGCGCGGGGCCGCGGTAGACGACGACTTTCTGAATCGTGCTCGCCGGGTCCGGGCCGTAGTTGGCCGTCATGTCGCTGACCCCGCCGTACCACGGGTCGGCAACCTGGACGTGCGTCCCGTCGCACCCGGCCAGGTCGAGGAAGTGCGTCTGCACCCCGTCGGCCGGGTTGTGGTCGAAGTCGAGTCCAATGATGGCCATAAGCGCGGGATCGGCTGCGATAGACCTGAGCACGCCCAGGTCCGCCGGCACGTTGCTGTAGTCGTGCACGGCGACGAACTCCAGGTCAGGGAACGCCTGATGCAGCGCGTCGTCGGGCATCATGTCGCCGTTGACGTAGATCTGGCGCGCCGTGTACAGATCGTCGAGCGCGGCCGGCGTGGTGGGGTGCCCGTAGTAGCAGGCCAGCATGGCCATGCTTGTCACGTAGCAGCCGTAGGCCCCCAGGGTGATGCCGTCGGCCGTGCCGAGGCGTTGAGATGCCCAGCGGGCATCGCGTTGGGCGTAGAGGACGGGGAAGTGTTTCACGCGTGGCTGCTCCTTAGGTGGATTGAACGCGCCGGCGGCGGCGCGAAACAGAGACAGGGGAAAGCCGGGGCCGGGGCAGACGCGGCCGACGTCGATGGCGTCGTGTGGGAGCACCTCCAGCGGGCCGTGCCGGCGTATGATGGAGCGGACCAGGGCCAGGCTGGCGTAAAGCTGCGCGGCCGTCAGCGGCGAGCTGTTGGATCCGTCGCGCTCGTGCTCGATGCCGATCGACCAGTGATTGGGGCTAACGCCCTGGTAGAAACGGCTGTTAGGCGTGACCTCGCCGGCGTGCCAGGCCGTGTCCGCCTCGCGGACCATCTGCACCACGGACCCGTCGCGGTTGACGATGTAGTGCGCGGACACGTGGCTGCGCGCGTCGCGGAACCATTGCTCAGGGCCGGGCTCGAGTCCGGCCGTAGCGTGCAACACGATAGCCGTGATGCGCGCGCCACCGCGGCCCGGCGCGTAATCGACAGGGTTCGCGGGTAGCCACGTCGCGGGCGCGTAGTCGGTTAGCGGCATCGTCGTCGCTCCTTAGGCCGTCGCCTGGGGCGGCGCCGTCACGACCCCGACGGTCTCGTGGGTGGTGGGGTCGACGATGTGCAGCGTGTCCCTGGGCGCGCTGCTCGCGACGTTGACGGGCGCGCCTTGCTCGCCGTCACTGTTCACCGGGATCTCGGCTACCGTGCCGGCAGGAAGCGGTGTGGACAGCGGGGCCACGGGTGGCGCCGAGGGGGCCGTGGCCCCGGCGAGGGCCTGGGCTTGCAGCGTGGCCAGCCCCGCGAGGATGGCCTGCTGCCCCGCTTGGAAGGCGTCGCGCACCAGGGTGTTCACGTCGTCCGGGTTCGTTGGCGCGTTCGCCGGCGTCGTCGGGGCGAGCGCGCGCCAGGCGTCCGGGCCGTGCTGGAGCTTCGCCCCGGAGATGGCCGCGTCAATCAACGTATCCAGGTGATCCGGGTCCAGGCCGGGGAAGCGGCCGGCGACATCACGCGCCACGGCCTCGCGCCGATCGGCGGGGATGGCCACGCGGCCCTGTACCGCGTAGACGGCGCGATCGACGGCGGACGCGTACGCGGCCTCGCGCGCCGCCGAGAGGTGCAGCCCGAGCGCGCGGTCGCCGCAGGCGACCAGGCCGGGGATCGCCGTATGCAGCGCCTTGAACGCGTAGGCGATGAGGCCGGCGACCAGGAGCGGACCCAGGTTGTTGAGCAGCGTGACGACGAGGACGGTGAGCAGGTGGACAAGGGTGGCTGGCGTCATGGTCAGAGGTCTCCTCAGGCGGTGGGCTGGTGATCGGTTGACGCATTGGTTGACGCATTGGTTGACGTGTAGGCGGGCGCGGCTTGCGCGAGGACGGCGACGGTCGGCTGACGAGAGCCGCCACGCCGGATTTCGATGGAATGACGGACTTTGAGTCCGACGACGCCGCAGAGCGACCACAGGGCGAACAATCCAATAGTCACCAGTTGCGCGGTATTGACATCGGTGTGATGTGACTGCGTGGCCTCGACCGTCGCGACGAGCGCCTGGAAGGCGGCAAAGTTGGTCACGCTGATCAGCAGTAAGAACACCGGCCGCGTGCTGTCCAGGCCGCGGATCGAGACCCCGATCACGAAACCGGCGAGAGCGACCGCGATCAGCAGCGGGAGCCCCACGCCATGTGATGCACAGTACGTCGTCAACACCCACAGATCGTGATTCACCCCGGCCTACCGCCCTTCCTGCGCGCGCGCTGTGGTCAATTCCGCGGCCGTGACGCGCCTCATGATCCACGCGTTATCCGCGCGCAACTGATCGTTCTGACTTTGCAACCCGTCGCGTTCGCGCGTGAGGCGCGCGAGATCATCTTTGGTCTTGGCGAGGTCCTCGGCCACAGCCCGGCTGCCACGATTGATGAACGCGGCGTAGACCGTGGACAGGGCCATGATAAAGGCCACCATGATCGTGGGCGCCGCCGCTGTCAATGATTGCATGGGGCGCACTCCTGCCTCTGCCTCCGCCTCGTCTTACTCACCGGTCGGAACGCCCGTGGCGCGGCGCGCCCTCTCCTCTGCCCTCTCCTCCGCCCGCACCCGCACGTGCCAGCGGACGACCTGACCAACGAGCCAGACCGCCGCCGCGAACACGAGCCACTGCACGAACAGCGTGAGGCGCTCGTATTCGTAGCGCGCGACCGCGATCTGAGGCGTGACGTAGATGCCCCCCACGGCCACGGCGTAGATCGACCAGAGGCGCAGGGCGAAAGACGGAAGTGTGTGCACGTGTTGCATGGGTCCTTAACGTGTGGACAGGGATGGGAACAGAGGCCCGGGGCGCGCTCACGCCTGCCAGGGGACAGGGGCGTGAGGCGCGCCGACGACAGGGGCAGGATGGGGGAGGTGTGGGGCGCGCGCAAGGGGATGGGCGGGCCATCCCGCCCGTCCCCGTTCCATCCCGTCCCCTAGCAGAAGGTGGTCGTGGTCAGGGTTAGGCGTACGGTCCCTCGACACTAACCGTCAGCCCCTGCGGGCCGGCCGTCAGCGGGTGG
>JAABUZ0100004860.1_pt1 | contig 18162 bp, 12 predicted proteins | sample 5562091 | NCBI WGS metagenome assembly JAABUZ01 (sample SAMN12813069, study PRJNA571459) | rock metagenome | isolation source: Antarctica rocks | place: Antarctica: Victoria Land, Linnaeus Terrace sud | collected 2015-12-21
CGCGGCGGATATCTACCATCTCGTCGTGAAATTTCCGTTCCGGTAGGTCGCGGGATCAGGCGTCGACGAGCGGGTGCAGTCCGCACGGCCGGGACCGGCGAGAGGCGCTTCACCGACCGATTCGAGGCGTATGACGGAGGACGCACGGCGATGCGTTGCGGAGGAAACCCGTCGGCTCCCATTTGCGTCGCCTGCAGCGTGGAAGGAGAAACGTGATGCGCGTCGGCAACTGCTGGAAGAAGTGCGAGCACAGCGACGGCAGTCGTTACAGGGAAGGCCGAAGATTAACGCGAAAGCGAAATAACTTCGGATTGTCTTCGTATGCTATAATCCCTTTACATGACGGAGGAAAACACGATGGCGCACGAGCACGAAACGATCGATATCTCTCATAACCCGGACCTGCTTCGGATCGCCGAGGCGGTGCGAAAGAACAACATGCCGACCGTACTCCGGCGGGACGATGAGGATGTGGCCGTCGTGATGCCCCTTGCCGATGGCATGAAGCCGAGGGCGAGGCGCGCGGGCAAGCAGAAAACGCAGGCGGATATCGACGCATTCCGCGCGTCGGCCGGTGGCTGGAAAGATCTGGTAGACACCGATCAGTTGAAGCGCGATATCGCCGAGAGTCGCGCACGGTCGAGTCGTCCGCCAATCGAGTTATGAGCCACCTGATCGATAGCGATGTTGTCGCCGATTACCTCAAAGGCATCCCCGAGCAAGTCCGATGGATCAATGCACTCATCCCGGGCGGCATCGCCGTCAGCGTCATCACGTACGGGGAAATCTACGACGGGATCGACGGCAGCCGCGACCCGAAAACGGCCGAGCATGTCTTCCGTCAGTTCCTCCGCTTGGCGGATGTCTTGCCCCTGAACCGGTCCGTCATGCGCCGGTTCGCGTCGGTGCGGCGTGATTTACGGTCGCGTGGACTCCTGATCGGCGACATGGACATGTTGATCGGCGCGACGGCATTGCATCACCGCCTCACGCTCGTGACACGCAACCGGCGACACTTCGATCGTATCCCCGGTCTGACACTGTATCAGCGATAAGGCGTCTGTGACGTGTATAGTTGTGATGATGGATATGATTGGATGCCGCGCCTTGCTCATATTGGGCCAGGTCAATCAGCGGATTCTACGAGGGAGTGGCGAGCGCAATGGTACGGTCTTCAACCGCTGCACAACCGTTGCGTCTCTTTTATTCCTACTCGCACGAAGACGAGCGCATGCGTAGGCGGCTGGAGGCGCATCTCAAGCTGCTCGAACACCAAGGTCTGATCAGCACCTGGCACTTCCGGAAGATCGGTGCGGGCGAGGAATGGAAAGGCGCGATCGACAGGAACCTCGCGGCGGCGGATATCGTGCTCCTGCTCATCAGTGCATCATTCCTCGCGTCTCGGTACTGCTACGACGTGGAGATGACGCGGGCATTGCGGCGACATAAGGCCGGCAGGGCGCGCGTGATCCCGGTTATCCTGCGCGACGTTTCCTGGAAGTCGGCGCCGTTCAGTGGGTTGCAGGCGCTGCCGACGGATGGAAAGCCGATCACCGGCTGGCGGCCGCAGGATAAGGGATGGGCGGATGTGGCAAAGGGGATCGAGGAGGCTGTCAAAAAGATGCGCGCACCTGTTGGGCGCACCGTGTCCGCGCCAAGGCGTCTTCCGGCAGCGAAACCACCGGCACAACAACGCCCGCTGCCACGACACCGCGCAGCATACCGCGCGCACGATCCGTTGACGTACAGATGATGCTTTCCCGCGCGGAGAAACTCGTCCCGCAGCGTAGCCACGACTTCATGACGCGGCTCTGTGTGGTCGTGGCGGGTGACGTTGACCAGGTCGTCCGGCCTGCGGCACTCACCGTCGTGCTCGGTCAGACGATCCAGCAGCACACGCAGTTCGGTAGGACGCGGATCCTCAGCCCCGCACACAAGACAGACATTCGTTCTGAGGGCGACGCGGTGATCATCGAGCAGCCCGATACCTCTATCCTCGTGGATCAGCAGGGATCGGTCCGCATCATCACCGTCGCCCCCAGCGGCAGCAGGCACATGGGTCGGCGCTCGGCGTCGTCGAAGAAGACGTGCGCGATCACTTCGCGCTCATGCTGCGAGCGGTGGATCGCATTCTCAAGGATATCGATCCCAAGCGGGCGATGACCGAAGTGGTGATCCTCGGCGCTGTACTCACGTCCGGCGGAGTCAATTGGAAGAGGGAAGCAGAGTATCTGAGCAAGCCCCAGACATGGGGAGGATCGATGAAGAGCGGCCCGTTTCGCGTCCAGCTGACGCCACCTCAGCGGTCACGGATAGCCATTGTGCGCGATGCGGCCAAGATCGCGGAGGATTTCACGGCCCTGTTTCGCAGGCAGATTGTCGGGTAGTGATGGCCATTGCGATCGGGGCGTGCTAGAGCATCCGCCTCAGTTCATGCAGGAAAGCGACGAGGTTCCCTCCGGTGAACTCCATAGTGCCGAGCCGGTGTTTCCTCCACAAGTCAACGGCGTGACGCTCGGCAGGATTCAGGGCTCCGCCACCGCCGCCACCGCCGCAGCCCGGTGTGACCAACGAAATACTCATGCTTTGCGTGTCGATCCGCACGCGGACACAGACCGATTCACCACGCCTACGATAGCGATGAATCTCCTGATTCACCCAACTCTCGTCCACCTGGTCCATGCCGCGTTCGTTCGGCCCGATCTTCACAGATATCATGGAATGCACCTCACCGCTATATGATCCCGTAATACAGCCCCCACGGACTGTATGTACAGAACCCATGTTCTTGGTATTTTCCTACAATAACGGAGTTTGCGCAACGTTATGTCGCGTCCGTACTGTCCGGACACCTCGCGACCATCTATGCCGTGGTGGGTGGTTCGGGGAGTGCACCGTTACGAAGTGATTGATGGTACGTTAAGATCACTGGAACGTCGCCACGCGATCGTAGATGCCACGGCGTTACCGCCCTTCAATCCACGATGGGTACGGGTTGGCGGGGTGTGAGATGCGTCTGCGGTGTCCGAAGGCGACACATCCATGGAGAAGGGGTAAGGATGTTCACGATTCCACAGAATGGCGACATCATTACGAGCCCGCAGTTGCCCGGGCCTGCGCGCGTCATTTCGGCGGTAGCCGAAGGGGCGAGCGTCCATGTCCAGGCGGTGGAGCTCGCAACGAATGTCTTTTACGATCGCGTCTTCGCGCCCGATGAGTTCGCGATCCGCAGCGTCGGCTTCGATGCGGACGGTGAGCGGTTCCGCCTCGCCGCGCTCGCCGAGCGCATTCGTGCGGCGGCGCAATTCGACCCGCAGTTCGCGGTCGGCGCGTCGCAGATCGAGCCGCTGCCGCACCAGATCGATGCGGTCTATAACTACCTCCTCCGCTCGCCGCGCATCCGCTTCCTGCTCGCCGATGATCCCGGCGCCGGGAAGACGATCATGGCGGGGCTGCTCCTCAAGGAGTTGCAGTACCGGGGCGCGGTGGAACGGGTCCTCATCGTCACGCCGGCGAATCTGACGCTCCAATGGCAGGATGAGTTGCGCCTGAAGTTCGGCGAGGAGTTCAGCGTGATCCGGGGCGACCAACTCCGATCCTTCGCCGGACCCGAAGTCTGGCGTGCCCACCCGCACGCCATTATCTCCATCGATCTCGCCCGTCGCCTGGAGGTGCGCGAAACATTCAACGGCATCCACTGGGATCTCGTCATCGTGGACGAGGCGCACAAGATGGCGGCGTACAAGTACGGCAATGAGATCGACAAGACCCAGGCATATCAACTCGGCGAAGCGCTCAGCAAGCAGACGGACCATCTGCTCCTGATGACCGCGACGCCCCATCGCGGCAATCCCGATAACTTCCGGCTGCTCCTCTCCCTGCTCGACGAGGACCTGTTCGGCACGAACGACACGCTCGCCGAGGTGCTGCGGCAGCCCGGCTTCCCGATCTATCTCCGCCGCCTGAAGGAGCGCATGACGAACTTCGACGGCACGCCACTCTTCACGAACCGGGATGTCGAGACCGCCAAGTACGCGCTCGATGGGCTGGAACTGGAACTCTACAACCGCGTGACCGAGTACGTCCGCGACCGCTTCGAGCAGGCGGCCAACCTCGACAGCCGCACGAAACGGAACGTCGGCCTCGCGCTGCTGGTCCTCCAGCGTCGGCTTGCGTCCAGCCTCCGGGCGATCCGGACATCGCTCGGCCGTCGTGAGGAGAAACTGACGACGCGGTTGCGCGATCTGCAGGCGCATCGTCAGACGCCGCCCGACCCGGCGCTGTACGACCCGAACGACGAACCCGACGACGACGAGGAGCGCGAGCAGTCGGAAGACGCCGCGCTCGGCGTCACATCGGCACAAAACGTCTTCGCGATGGAGTCCGAGATCGCGGAGGTGCACGCGCTGGTCGAACTGGCGCAGCGCGCCGAGGCGGCATCGCAATTGGGCGACACCGAGCGGAAGCTCCTGCAGCTGCGTAATCTGCTTAGGCGCCCGCTCGCCGATGGCATGGACCTGTGGGAGTCGCGCAAGGAAAAGCTGCTCATCTTCACGGAGAACCGCGATACGCTCAACTACCTCATCGAGAACCTGCAGGCGTGGGGATTCGGCGTCGCGCAGATTTACGGCGGCATGGACCAGGATACGCGCCGGAGGCAGCAGGAGACGTTCCGCGACCCGGAAGGCGCGCAGATCATGGTGGCGACGGAGGCAGCCGGCGAGGGGATCAACCTGCAGTTCTGCCGCCTGATGATCAACTACGACATCCCGTGGAACCCGAACCGGCTCGAGCAGCGCATGGGTCGCATCCACCGGTTCGGGCAGAAATACGACGTGCGCATCTTCAACCTCGTCGCGGAGAACACCCGCGAGGGGGAGGTGCTGACGCGCGTGCTCGACAAGCTCGAGGCGATGCGCCACGACCTCGGCAATGACAGCGTCTACGACATCATCGGCGACCTGCTCTCCGCGAAGGATCTGGTCGATCTTTTCGAGAAGGCGGTGAAGGAGCGACAGTCGCTGGAGGAGCGGCAAGCGGCGATCGCGCAGACGCTGGAAGCCACAATCGCGGCGAATGAACTTCGCCGCCAGAGCCAGATCGCGCTGGCCGATTCGCTCGCGGCGCACCAGCTCTCGCAGGCATCGCTCGAGAAGATCCGCGAGCAGGTGCGCGTGGCGAACGAGCAGCGGCTCGTGCCCGAGTACATCGAGCGATTCGTCGTCGCGGCGGTGCGCGCGCTCTGCGCGGACAAGAATATGAAGGCGGACATGCGACCGCGCGTGCAGGATGCGGGCGTCTGGCAGGTGGACATCCCCAACTTCATCCGTCTCGCCGCGCCGAGGGGGTATGCGATCCCGCAGCGGTACGCGCAGGTGATCTTCTCCAAGCAGCTACGCGACGAGTATCCGAACGCCGAATTTGTCATCCCCGGTCATCCGTTCTTCGAGGCGCTGGTCGCGCTCGTCCGGGCGAATTACGGCGGGCTGCTGACCAACGGCGCCCGCTTCGCGGCGGAGGATGGCACGCAGGGGCTCTTCTGGCTCCTCGAACTGGCCGTGCGCGATGGCACCGGCGCGGTCGCGGGAAAGCGGCTCGTCGGTGTCCAGGAAGGGACGGACGAGGGATTCTCGCTCCGCGATCCGCTGGCGCTGCTGGACGCCGAGCCGCTCCCGTCGCCGTCGGACGGGGCGGAAAGCGCGGTCGCGCCGTCGCTGGCGGCGCGCGCGAAAACCCCCGCAACGGTCGAGGGATGGGCCAATGCGACCGTGCTCGCGCCCTACCTCGAGGAGATCAAGGCGCAGCGCGCGCACGAGGCGAACATCCGGGAGGAATACCTGCAGCGCTCGCTGAACGTGCTGATCGCGAGCCAGGAGAGCAAGATCATCCGATACATGGTGGAGCAGGAGAAGCGGCCGGACAGCAACTACGACATTGGCCTGCGCACGCTCGAGGAAGTAAAGGAGAAGTACGAGGCGCGCCTCGCGATGCGGATGAAGGAGAGCGGCCAGATGCGCGCCCTCGGTGCGGACCCGCCGCGCGTCGTCGGCGTCTGCGCGTACGTGCCGATGCCCGTCGGACTGGCGGACGATGTCGAGCCGCCGGACCCCGTCACGGAGGATGTGGCGATGGCGGTCGTGATGGCCTACGAGGACGCACAGAAGCGCGATGCGCAGGATGTCTCGCGCGACAACCTCGGCTTCGACATCAAATCGCGCGGGGCGAAGGAGTTCCGCTACATCGAGGTGAAGGGGCGCAAGGGGACGGGCGCGGTGCTGCTGACGGCGAACGAGATGATCAAGGCGGCGCGCTTCGGCAAGGAGTTCTGGCTCTACGTGGTCTATGATTGCGCGACGACACCGCGCCTGCTCTGCATCCGGGACCCCGCCGCGCAGCTCAACTTCGCGGAGCACAGCGTCACGGCGTCACGCTTCCGGGTGAATGCTGGGGACATCCAGATGCACGGCCACACTGACGAACTGCAACCGGCCGCGCCGGAAGCGCAATAGGGAGTGGGGAAGAGGATGAGCACAACCGATAGCATCGTGGAGATAGCACCGCGCATCATCGAGCGGGAGATGCCGCTCGCCGCGATCTCTGTGCAAAGTGCGCGGGAGAAGTCAATCCGCCACGGGCACCTCAGCACGCTGCATATCTGGTGGGCGCGCCGTCCACTCGCGGCGTGCCGTACCGCGATCTTCGCCGCGCTCGTGCCGGAACCGGATGACCCCGTGGAAGCGAAAAAGATGCAGGCATTCATCGCGCAACTCTCGAATTGGGACAACAGCATCGACAGCGTGACGGGCGTCAGCGATTCTACCCACACGTACATTGCGCAGGCGCGAGAAATGATCCGCAAGGCGTTCCCGGATCGCGCACCGCGCGTGCTTGATCCCTTCGCTGGCGGCGGCGCGATCCCGTTGGAGGCGCTTCGCCTTGGCTGTGAAACGCATGCGCTCGATCTTAATCCAGTAGCGCACATCATCCAGCTTGCGACACTCGTCTACCCGCAAAAATTCGCGAACCGCCGCGGACCATACGGTGACAAGCCGGGCGCGACCCTCGCAGGCGATGTGCGGAAATGGGGTGACTGGGTACTGGAAAAGGCGCGGGCGGAGATTGGCGATCTGTATCCGAAAGACTCGGACGGCGCAACCACCGTGGCTTATCTCTGGGCACGAACAATTCCGTGTCCGAACCTGAGTTGTGGAAGTGCCGTACCCCTCATTCGGCAAACGTGGCTCGCACGCAAGCCAAGGAAGAACGCCGCATATACGATAAAGACAGACGGCCCGGGAAGTACGGTGCGATTCCGTGTGGTCACGGCCCCAACGGCGACCGAGTTGGGCTTTGACCCCACCATCGGTACAAGCCGAGGCGGTGCTGCTACCTGCCCGTGTTGTGGCACACCGCTCTCCGATGCGTACATTAAGGCGGAGTCCGTCGCGGGGCATTTAGGTGACGTTCCGATCGGAGTTGTCAGGGAAAAACCGGGCGTTCAGGGGAAACAATACCGCAGTGTCGAGCCACAGGACGCTGCAATATTCGCCCGTGCCAAGGAGCGTTTTGTTCAGATCACGGCTTCGCACGACCCGTTCAGCGGCGACCTTTCTCCTGTTCCGGACGAACTCGTCCCACTGAACGATGTCTTCAATGTGCGTTTACCAATTTATGGCTTGATGACATGGGGAAGCATCTATAACGCACGTCAATCGCTAGCGCTCGCTACTCTCAGTCGTTGGGTCCGTGAAGCATACCGAGAATTAATCCTCATGGGCACTGAGCAAGAGTACGCCAAAGCAGTCACGACATATTTGGCAATTCTCGTTGATCGTCTGGCAGACTACAACTCCACAGTCTGTCAGTGGCAGGTCTCGGGTGAACAGATCGGCCACACGTTTGGTCGGCAAGCTATCCCTATGACATGGGACTATTGCGAGGTGAACCCTTTCAGTGGTTCAACTGGGGACTGGCGTGGCGCAATCGACTGGGTACGGCGATACCTTGAGCACGGCGCGGCGACATCCGATAGGCCCGCTGACGTTGTGCGCGGGACTGCGGCCCATCTGCCGTACCCAGATGGGTACTTTGACGCTGTTGTCACTGATCCCCCCTATTACAACAACGTTGGGTACAGTAGCCTCGCAGATTTCTTCTATGTTTGGTTGAAACGCACGCTTGGTGAAATCCACCCGACTGTCGTTGGCGCACCCGCTGTCCCGAAAGAGCAGGAAATCGTTGAGGGCGGCCAGATGCACCGCTCCAAGGCATGGTTCGAGGAGGAACTCGGATATGCATTCGCCGAATGTGCTCGGGTCCTTCGCGATGACGGCATTTGTACAGTCGTGTACGCTCACAAGGCGATCACGGCGTGGGAAAGCCTCGTCGCCGCACTGTTGAAAGCCGGCTTAACCGTAGATGCATCATGGCCGTTTTCAACGGAGATGGCAGCACGGCAGATGGCCACGAATAAAGCCGCGCTCGCGTCGAGCATCTTCCTCGTTTGTCGGAAGCGGCATGTAGATGCGGGAGTCGGCTATGCGAGCGATGTGCGCGCAGCGATTACGGCGAATGTGCGTGAGCGACTGAACGCCTTCTGGGATGCGGGGCTGCGCGGCGCGGACTTCTTCATCTCCGCCATCGGGCCGGCAACGACAGCATTCTCCCGCTATACGAAGGTCGAGACCCTTGCTGGCACCGAAGTAACCGTCAGCACGCTCCTCCAATGGGTGCAGGAGGAAGTGGCAGACTACGCCCTCGGGCGCGTCTTCACGCGCGGGGCGGCAACGAGTGGCGCGGATGCGGGTCTCGGTGACGACGTTGATGATGCGACGCGCTTCTACGTCCTGTGGCGATGGACCTACGATGGCGCGGCCCTCGGCGGCCCGATGATAGGTGTGACGCCTAATGTGCCTAACGCGGATGGTACAAATGATGTCGAAGAGGATACCGAGAGCGGCGGCGCGGCACCGAAGCCAAAGAGCATCCCCTTCGGTGATGCGCACCTAATGGCGATTGCCCTCGGCGCGAATATCGCCGACCTCACCGCGCGCACCGGCTTGCTGGAAGGATCGAGCAGCGTGAAGTTACTGACGGCGGCGGAGCGGGCCGCGCGATACCCGAATCTCGGCGAGCGCCGCACAGAAAGCCGAACGCCACTGATCGATGTTCTCCATCGCGCCGAGTTGCTCTGGACGCACGGCAACGAGCAGGAGCTGGCGGATTATCTCGATGATGTGCTCCCCGGCGACCGCGAGCCGTTCCGCCGCGTCGCGCAAGCGCTGGTGGATCTCCTGCCGCGCGGTGATGTTGAGAAGCAGCGGCTTGAGGGCCTGCTCGCCGGGAAGGTCGCCGATGGGAGCGGCGGGGCCGGGAGCCAGACGCCGTCGGCGACGCAGGCGGGTTTCATCGAGATCGGGCAGCAGGATGTGACGCGGGGCACGCGGGGGAGGAAGTAGCGATGAGTGTGACACTCCCGGCATGGTGGCAGGTCGCGCCGCCGCACCACGATATCCGCACGAACAAGAAACTGGACGAATCCATCTTCGCGGCGGACCTCGCGCAGGTCGTGCGGGGCAATGCTCCCTTCGACTACCAGGACCCGGCGCGCTTCTTCGCCACGACGTACTTGAGCGCCGGGCTCTCCGACCTGCTGCGGCGCGTTTTGCAAGAGATGGCGGGCACGGGCACGGGAAACCGCATCATCCAGATCGACACTCCCTTCGGCGGCGGCAAGACGCACACGCTGCTCGCGCTCTACCACCTGTTCACGGCGCCGGACGCGGTGCGGAACCGCCCGGAACTCGCCGAACTCCTCCGCACAGCGGGGCTCTCCGCCGTGCCCGATGTGCGGGTCGTCACGTTCGTCGGCACGGAAAGCTCGGCGGCGCAGGCGGAGGAATACGCCGACGGCACGCGGCCGCGCACGATTTGGGGCCAGCTGGCACATCAACTCGGCGGTAGGGACGGCTATCAATTGGTGCGGGAGGCGGACGAGCAGCGGGTCGCCCCTGGCGTTGCCGCGCTCGTCAAGTTGCTGGAGGCGCGGCCCGCCCTCATCCTGATAGACGAGCTGGTGAACTACATCGTCGGCGCGGCGGGTATCCTGGTGGGGGATGCGACGCTGAAGGATCAGACGATCTCCTTCCTCCAACAACTGACCTCGGCCGTCGCGCAGACGGCCAAGAGCATCCTCCTCCTGACGATCCCGAGCAGCCAGACCGAACTCTACGGGCAAGCCGCGCAGGACTTGCAGCAGCGGCTCTTCGCTTCCGCGCAGCAGGTTTCGGAAATCGCCGGGCGCATCCTGACCGTCACGACGCCCGTGCAGGGCGACGACATCTACGAGGTGCTGCGGCGCAGATTGCTCGATCAGCCCGCCGACGAGAACGCGCGCCGGGACCGCGAGATGAAGGCCCGCCGCGTCGCCGAGGCATACGTGAAGATGTACCGCGCCATCCCGCACGATGTGCCGCTCGATGTGCAGGAGGAAGCATACATCGAGCGCATGGTGCGGGCCTACCCGTTCCATCCCGATGTCGTGCGGCTCTTGTACGAGCGCTGGGGCACGCTGCCGGACTTCCAGCGCACGCGTGGCGCGCTGCGCATCCTCGGTCTCGTCCTGGCGGACCTCTTCGTCAACAATCGGGCGGACCCGCTGATCCTGCCCGCGCACATCAACCTCAGCCCCGGCGAACTGCGCAACGAACTCGTCCGCGTCGTGAACAATCCGAGCTACATGAATGTCCTCGACTCGGACATCGCGGGCAAGAACGCCAAAGCGCCGGAGATCGATCGCGGCCTCGGCACCGGCAATGCCCGCTTCAGCCCGGCCCTGCGCGCCGCGACGACGATCTTCCTCTGGTCGTTTTCCGGCGCCGCCACGGAGACGAAAGGCGCCACGGAGGCGAACGTCCGCGTCGGGATGCTGGAGCCGGGGATGGAATCCGCCATCGTCGGCCATGTGCTGAGCGAGTTCCGCCGCCGACTCTGGTATTTGCACGAGCAGAACGACACCTACCGGTTCGACACGCAGGCGAACCTGAATCTCGTGATCGTGCAGAAGGAGCAGGGAGTCAGCGCCACGACCGCCCGCGCCGCCGTCGAGGAGCAGGTGCGCAAACTCGCCACCGGCAGCACCTATCTCGGCCCGAACGCGCCGAAAGATGCCCGGACATATCTCTTCCCGAGCGAATCGGGGGACATCGCGGACACCGCCGCGCTCGGCATCGTGCTCCTTCGCCCGAGTATGCACGCACCCGCCGGGACCGAGATCGCGGCGTTGCCGCCGCTTGTTGATCAGGTCTTCCACTTCTACGGCAACAGACCGCGCACGCATCGCAATGCGCTCGTCGTGCTCGTGCCGGACGCGGCGCAGGTCGCGGCGGCGGATGGTGCCGCGAAGCGGCTGCTCGCGCTCCGCGCGGCGAATGGTGACACGACACTCGCCTTGCAGCCCAACCAGTATGGCGAGCTGAAAACGATGCTTGCTGAGGCGGAGAAGGTCTTTCCGCAGGTGTGTGGCGGCATCTATCGCTCCGTTGTCATTCCGGCGGCGATGGAGATTGGTGGTATGGAGCGTTTCGATCTCGGCGTCCATCCGCTCGCCACCGGCGCGATGATCTGGGACGCCGCGTTCGCCGACCTGATCAGCAACGAACGGTACCTGACCGCGCTCGGGCCGATGCCGCTGATCGGCGAGCGCTTCAATCTCTGGCCGAAGGGACACGACCACGTCACGACGCAGCAGTTGTGGGATGCTTTCATCCAGTTCCCGCATCTCCCCATGCTGGCGGGCAAACATGTCCTGACCGGGGCAATCGAGCGCGGCGCGAACGACGGAATCTTCGGCTACGCGGTCGGCGACGAAGCAGGGCCGCCTTTCGCGAAGGGGCGCTTCGGCAACTACAACGCCTCGCTGCCGGTGGAGATCGCGCGCACCTCGTTCGTCGTCACGGCGGACTACGCGCAGCGCGCCATCGTTCCGCAGACCAATCCGGTGCGCGAGATCGATCCCCGGCTGCTGCTCGACCCGGCGATCTGGCCGCAGGGCAGTCAGCGGCGCACGCTCCCGGACATCTGGGAGCAGGTGAAGGCGCACTTCGCCCCCCGGCCGATCACCGGGCCGGACGTCCTCGCCGCCGCCGTCCTCGAAGGTATCCATGCAGGGCTGTTCCGTGCGACGGATGGTACCGATGATGACGTGCCGTACGAGCGACTGGTAGCGCAGCGCGGCGTACAGCTGATGCGCCCGGAAAAGGTCGCGGTGACAAAGAGCCATATCCTTACCATCGATGTGCGCGACATCCCGAGCAGTAACCTTAGCGGACTCTTTCAAGCACTGCTCAACGGCGTTGTCAAACCCGCGACCGCACACGGCGCGACCGTGACCTTGCGTCTGCTCGTCGATGTGAACGATCCAGACGGTATCGACGAGAACATGCTTAATCTCACGATCAAGCCGACATTCGAGCAGCTGAAACTCAGCCCTGAATATACACTCGAATAAGAGGAGACAGGGCGGCTCGTTGGAGCAAGCCGCATCACCGCAGTAGCCAAGGTGGCGAGATGAGCGAACCTTTTTGGCAACGATCACTGGACAGTATCACGTACGCGGATGTCGTGGCCTTCCTCGACGAGGAGAACCCCGAGGGAGCGAATCTCGAATACAAAGGCGCGACGCTCAAGCAGAACGGCTTGCCGGATTTCACCAATAAGGTATTGGAAACCTTTGTTGCCTTCGCCAATACGGGTGGCGGCATGATGCTCTATGGCGTGGACGAAGACCCTATTACGAAACTGCCCATTATCACGAAGGGAATCGAAGCCCCGACGCCGAGGGCCCAGCAGCTCAGGGATCTCGCCGTTCCCCTCATGAGTCGTTGCGCCCAGTCCATTAACCCGCGCATCCCGATGGAGACGAAGCAACTCGTCATCGAGGACGGGGCGGCTGCCGGGAACAAACTTCTGGTCATCCGTGTCCGGCAAGGATCCCAGCCGCCCTACAGCCTCGATAACCGCCTGATCCACATCCGCAATGGCGAGGACGATCCACTCGCGACGGTCACGGAAATTGAGGCATTGTTCCGGCGCCGCGTCGATCGAGCAGTCGATGCCGCGACCCCCGAAAAGATGATGGAGATGAACGTCTTCGATTATGCGGCCCTCGCATCGCAGGACGACCCGCAGTGTCTTATCATCGGCCTGACACCGGCGTTCCCCGCCCCAATAATCCCGGCCAACATTGAAACCGACTCGGCATTCAAGAGGATTTGTCTTGACGTGTTTCGCGAAAACGAGGCGATTATCCGACATCCTCGCGGCATCACGTATCTGCCTTCGCTTGACCCGAACCGGCGCGACAATCCCTCGTGCGCCATGGCGTTTGATAATGGGAGCATTGGTATACGACGACCCTTGGGCATCCACCGGGCTGCCAGAATCGAGCTTGCCGGGGTCTGGCAAATCATGCGCGAGATTCTCTACCACGCTGCACGGTGGCCACGAAGTATCTTCCACTATGGGGGCCCGTTGATTTGTCAGTTCGCCGTCAGCAACATTGACGGCGTAACCGTTGGTGATGAGGCAACGCCGCGCTGGATATTCGAGGTCGCGGAGCCATTTCGCAATCGGATGAAGGCATGGTATGACGAACACGAGTGGAGCGCGGGCATGGCAAGGGACGACGTGATCGAACCTGCTTTGCACTCTCTCGCACGACAGCTCCAGTATCCCTACTTTCAAGCGATTGCGGACGCAAAGCGTGACGAAACGGAAGGGTGGGTGTCCTTATGATGGCGGTGGGTGAAAGTTGCGACCCATCGAAAATTCTGTCGCGGATTAGGCGATGTGGTAAGCCATTGCCGCTTTGCCTGTATGTACACCACGAAACAAGTGTGCTAATCTGCGAACACAATCATATGCCACAGTAAGCGGATGTTACGCATGCTGTACAACCGAGAACGGCGCGAACTTCTAGTATTTATTAGGAAACTATTATCGATTGGAGTAATGGAAGTTGGCCAGCCGAGCATCCAGTGGACGCCCCACAGCGCCTGATTATCCACGTATCTTCAACCGACTTTGCCATCTTCTCGCTTTGACGCGGGACGGTAAAATTCCCGAGGTCTGCGACAACGTAGTCATAGCAACCTTTGCGCTCCATACAGAAGGCGGTCTGCACAATGCCGCCGAGGTCGCCGCTGCTGTAAGAACAACGTTTGGGATAGATTTGCGCGTACCAATAGTCCAATCCTCCATCTCTCGACTTGAGACGGCTCAAAAGCTCCGCCGCTTACCAAACTCCAAGGTCCTATTCATTGACGCGGCTACCCAGGCGCAGGTTGATCAACGGGCCGCTACCGCAGGTGACCTTGAGCGGGCAGTACGAGACGAATGGATTGGGTCTACAAAGACGTTGAAGGCATTGGACGCGGCGGAGCGGCAAAGGCAATGGCTCTGCCTTCAGGAATATCTGGTCCGGCTTTTAGATCGGCATGGAGCGGAGACGGTGCAACTCCTCGCTCCGAACGGCACGCGCAATCCGTCGTTGAACAAGAGTATCCATTCACTGCGAGGCGAAGCATTTACGGCAGCACAGGTGACCGAAGCTGAGAAGGCCATCGCCGAGGAAGCAACCCAAGCATTCTTTCGCGATATTAGCCCATTACGCGCAAGGTATATCGCGCAGTTGCTGGATGGTATGTTTTCGTATTTCGCGTTGTCAGTCGATCAAGCCACAACTGCATATCTGCGAAAGAATCTCCAGCGGATTCGCCTATTCCTCGATACGAACTTCATCCTTGGGATTTTGGGACTGTCCTCCAATTTCCTTGTTGACGTCTCACAGGAATTGCTGACGCTCATCAAAGATCAGAAGTTACCCTTCGAGCTCTATTTTCACGATGAGACGATCAAAGAAATCGAGAGAGTCGTGCATGGGATTGGCAGGTCATTGAAAGCCGAGGCATGGACGGGGGAAATGAGCCGAGCATTTGTGGAGAGCGGCAAGCTACGCGGGATCGAACTTCGCTTTCACGAATTGAATGCAGAAACACCGACCAACCCGGAACTATTCCTTTCGCGATACGATCATTTGAGGGAACTTCTAAAAGGACGTGGATTCAGGGAGTATCTAAATCCCCCGGAGAAGGACGAAGAGAGCCAGACGCGTTTTGAGCTCGTCGCCCAATATAAGGCGTATGTCGAGCGAACACGTCCCGATTTGACGAAAGAATACGCCACACTTAATCACGATATCGCCGTGTGGATGGCGGTACAGAGGCTACGACAAGAAGGCAAAAACGCTTTGGATGTTGGCTCTCTCTTCCTCACGCTTGACCTCGTATTTCAGCGATTTGATTGGCAAGAGTTGAGGCAAAATGGGAAGGTCGGATCGGTTGTCTTACCGAATCATCTTCTGCAGTTGCTGCGCCCATTCGTACTAAGGACAGACGAGTTCAACATTCGCTTCGCGGAAACGCTCGCCATCCCTGAGTTCCGGACAAGTTCGACTGACTACACCATCACGCTTCACAACGTCATGACGCTTCTCAACACCTATGCAGGCGATAGTGAGGAAATCGCGTCAGCTATTCTGGCCAACGACCTGTTGCTGGCTGAGTTGAAAGGCGTAGACGCGGAATCAGACCGCTTCAAGGAAATGGTCGAATCCGCAGTGACGCGGGAGCGAGAGCATGTTACAGACGAACGGCGAGACATGTTGGCGGAGCGGGACAATGCGATCGCGGTTGCTCAACGACGCGAGCAGGAGCGGGACGCGGCGCTTGCTCTCGTTCGGCAACATCAAGAAGATGCTCTCAGCAGAGACGAACAATGGAGAATCGTGGACACAGAGAGCGCCAAGGCTGGAACCCATCCTCCGTCGCTGGATGCAAGGATTGGGAATGCAAATGCGAGCGTTCGCAATCCATGGATATCCGGTTCATTCTATCTTGCGGCGCTGCTCAGTTGCGCGAGCCTGTTCCTGGTCGCCGCGAAGATGGTGAGTCCTATCGTTTTTCCAACGGTCCTGATCGCCTCCCTGCTTGCCGCGTCTATCATTGGCGCATTTCAACTCCGGCACGATGGAACCTTGGATGAAGGCAACTTCCTGAAATTGATGGCACTCGCGTTAAAGCGGATACCGAAGATCGGCAAAGGTGAGATAGATCACACCGGTCATGGCCGATATTGATATGGCGAGTTGCCTTCTTATGAGAAAGATCAGCATCCGAGGCTTTAAGGTGCTTCCCCTGTGAAACCGATTGCCGCCCTTTGAGGAAAAGAGCGCCTGGGATCGAGTTGCCGGGTGAGCGCAAACAGACTTTGCCGAACTCCAGCCCAGGCGGCGCTGCATGAGAAGCGCCACAAATCGGAGCCGCGTCGCGACGCTTGGGGAATGCCTTCCGAGCCGTCAGAGGCCGGCGATAGAGGCGGCGTTGTCGTGGAAGAGCTCGCCGTCGCGGATGTAGCGGCGGAGCATCTGCACGGAGCGGTGGCCGGTCTGGCGCATGATATCCCTCTCCTGCGCGCCGCCCGCAGCGGCGGATGTCGCCAGCCCCGCGCGCAGGGAGTGCCCGGCGTACCGTGCGGGATCGAGGTCAGCACCCTCCGCCGCGCGCTTGACGACCAGTGCCACGGCTTTGTCCCCGAGTCGGGTCTCCCCCATCTGGCCATGTCGGTTGATAGGTCGGAACAGCGGCCCCTCACTTATCCCCGACATATCCATATAGTCCCTGACCGCGCCGACCGGGCAGGTCAGCGCATGCCGCCCGAAGGGGATGCCCTTCTTCGCCCCCTCGCCCTCCTGATCGCCCTTGGAGCGGCGCAGCGTCACCGTCATGCCCCGCTCGCCGAAGGCCAGGTCGGCGACATCGAGTGATACCAATTCGGAGCGGCGGAAGGCACCGGCGAAGCCGAGGAGCAGGAGCGCGCGATCGCGCGTGCCGATGAGCGTGTCGGGGAGGGCGGCGAGCATCGCGCGCAGGTCGGCGAGCACGGCGGGGGCCTTCTGATTCGGCGCGACACCGTGGGTGCGGCGGATGCCGCGCATCGTCAGGTGGACCGCCTCGCTCTTCGTCGGCGTCTCGTATCCTGCGGCGCGGTGCGCCTTGGCGATCGCGGTGAGGCGGCGGCCGACGGTGCTCACCTTCGCGACCGCTGCGAGGGCGGCGAGATAGAGGGCGACGGTCTCGGGCGTCGCGGGCAAGGACGGCAATCCATACGCCGCGCACCAGCGCGTGAAATGCTCCCAGTCGCTCCGATACGCCCGCCGGGTGTTGGGCGCGGTCGCGGCGTCGATATATGCCCGCGTCCGGGCGATGTCACCCGGCACGATCACCGTGCGCTGCGGTGGTTCGATCATCGTCGCCTGGTGCGGATCCATCCGGTCACTCCCTTCCGTGGACTGAGTTCTCCGCCATCATACGAGGTCATAGCCGAGGTCGTGCGCGACGATGCGGAGGCTGTCGAACAGCCGCGTGGAGGTGAGCGCCTCCTGAAAGACCGGCATGTCAGGCAGGGAAGCCGCCGCCCGCTCATAGAGCGCGACCGACAGGCTCCCGTGCATCTTCGAGCGATACCAGAGCCCCACGACCTCTGGATACGCCACGTAGATCGCGCGCGACCATGCCCGCGCCACCGCCCGCGGGCCATCATTGATCTCCTGCGACGCGCCCGCCCGCACGGGCCATTGTCCGGTCAGGTCGAGGAGCGGAAGTGCTTGCACCGTCTCGAACCCCACCAACCACGGCTCGCCGGCCTGCCGGTCGATGGTGCGGTCACGCTGGAAAACCTCCGCGACGCAGACCGGGATCAGCGGCGCGCAGTAGAGGATGCCGCGCGCCTGCTCCCGCTTCGGCTCCTCATGGTGGTCGAACCGGTTCTTGTCGCTCGGCCCGATGAAGCGGAGGGCATGCCAGCGCGTCGGATAGCGCCCGCCACGGAAGTAGATGCGCCAGAGGCGCGTCCCCGCCGGGAGCACGCGTATGTCCGGGGCGGTGCGGGCGAGGCGCGCGGGGTCGGGCGGACCGAACGTCGGGATGATGGGGTGCTCGGTGGCCACTACACATCCGCCGCCTGCCGGGCGATCACCGCCGGGTCGCGCCCCTCCGCCAGCCACTGCCGTGGGGAGAGCGCGGGCCCGTCGGCGGACAGGTCGGG
>JAABUZ0100004864.1_pt1 | contig 18151 bp, 14 predicted proteins | sample 5562091 | NCBI WGS metagenome assembly JAABUZ01 (sample SAMN12813069, study PRJNA571459) | rock metagenome | isolation source: Antarctica rocks | place: Antarctica: Victoria Land, Linnaeus Terrace sud | collected 2015-12-21
GACCGAAGATCGTCAAGGCTTAGATGAAGATGGTAGACAGAGGCGATGCGTGTTAACTCTTCTAGAGTGGGGGTTTTAGCTGACATGTGTCACCTCTTATTACTCATGATAAATAAAGAGTCGATAATCTACACTGCTCAGCTTGTCGTAAGTAACGTAGATTTTCTCAGCAACCTACTAATAAAAATTTAACACAGACAAAGAGGGATTGTCAAGGCACATATAGGTATACTCAGAGCAATCGCATCTAACTAACCCCATCCAGAACGCGCAAGAGATAGGAATTGTCCCAGCCAGCTTTGAGCCGCTTGGCATGGATGCTTACCCGAGACAAACGTTCCTGACGCAAGAGATTGAGGGTGATATGGCGGAGCACTGCCAGATTTTCATCGGCATGCCCAAGACGCACCCGTGACTCATCTTCGCCAAACGCGACATCGAGAACCCAATGCAGGCTGTTTTCAATCCCCCAATGGCTTCGGACAGCGGTAGCAAACGTGGTGACGGAAGGGAAACTGAGCAGGAAATAGCGCATTTCCCTGCTCACGCGCGTCTTTTATCCGCCGTTCTGCTCGCACCATGCCAATCCCTGCCAAGCCTTTCCACTTCTGCTCTGGGTCCAGATATGCCAAGATCTCCTGCTGGCTGATCGTCCAGTACTCGCGTATTTCCAGCCGACCGTGCCCTTTCTTGACGGTCCGAACGAAGGCCGATTGCCCCTCGACAAAGTCGTCTTGCTCGGCCATTGCAAAGCTCGCTTTCACTTCGTCGTACAGGGTTCCCTGGTTGTCTTTGAGTGCTAGAGCGTAGTCACCCTCCTGCTCGATAATCTGAGCGGCAATTTTCGTTTGGGTTCCCATCGCATCAATCGTGACAAGACACCCAGCCAGCGCTAATTGTCGTAACAGAACAGGGATAGCGGTAATTTCGTTCGACTTCTCTTCGGTGGCCAATTGAGCCAAGACCAAACGGTTTTCGACGGCCCAGGCACTCACCATATGGAGTGCTTTCTTGCCTTTCTCGTGGTCATGCCAACGGCGAAGGGTCTTGCCATCGATGGCGATTACTCCCGTGACCGTTTGGCTGATCCCTTGTACCCAGTGCACAAAACTGGCTTCAAACTGCTTCGGATCAAGCAGGGCGAAAACCCGTCCAAAGGTATCGTGGGACGGTATCCCATTGACCAGGGTGAGCAGATCCGTAAAAAAGGCTTCTTTGGCTTTCCCAAATTCTTCGATCTCAACCCATCCTTCCGCTCCACACAGGGCTCCACAAATCGCCAGAATGATGATATCGCGCAAGCGATGCCGCTTGGTTCGTTCCAAGCGAGGATCTTGCACGTGCGCAAAAATGCTTTCCAGATTTCGTAGGTCGTTCTCTTCCATCGCGGTGTCTCCTGCTTTTTCGACCTATTTTATCACCTCCTCGTTCCTGTATTCCTACTGATGGGTTTATTTAGATGCGATTGCCCTGTCCCTCGTTCCCTTGTTCCCTCGTTCCCTTGTATTGACTCATTGACTCCATCCCAACCTTGCTGCGCTACAGGAAGTGAAAGTTCGTCTCGTTGCTCATACTATTCCTTTCCCAGAAGAGTCATCGGACCTCATTCACGTCAATGAGCCCAGAAGCAATCCAATCCTGCTGAAAGTGTAACTCACACCTGCTGTATAGGAGGGAACGCTACGTAAGGTGACAAGTTACATCGCCAGGTTGACAAGACTGGACCGGAAGTCGATCTGCAAAGCTACCTGCATGGAAAACATGCATGCATGGTTTGGGGAAGGCCGATGGAAAAGGGCTAATCCAGTCCTCGCCAGCGGCCTATTCCACTGCAGTAGGCTTATTGCTCTCCAAGGTGCTCTTTCGCAGCCATAATCACTTCCCTCGCTTCAAGATTGGAAACCGTAGAAAGATCGCCAGGGTCTATATCGGTAAGCCAAGCACGCACGGCGCGACGATGTACCTTCCCGCTGCGTGCAAGTGGGAGATTGTCGACGACCAAAACTACAGCCGGTCGGAAGGGCTTACCTAAAGTACGAGCTACCAGATCTGCAATCGAGCGTGCAAGTACATCAGTGTCGCCTTTTTTGGCATCGAGGGAAGGCACAATCACAAGTGCCACCACCTCGCCTCGGACTGAATCAGGTATGCCTACGGCCGCCGCCATCATGACCTCGCCGCTATTGATCGCCACCGATTCGATCTCTACAGGTCCCAATCGCTTACCGGCAATCTTGAGGACGTCATCTGATCGTCCGAGTAATTCCCAGCTTCCGTCCTCAAAATGGATCGCACGATCACCATGAAACCATACTCCTGGCCAATGTGACCAGTAGGTTTCTAAATAGCGTTCGGACTCCATCCATAACCCGCTCGTCATTGATGGCCATGGCCGCGTTACTACGAGTTCTCCCACTTCCTCAAGCAGCGAATGCCCTTCAGCATCAAATACATCCGCGGCTATTCCAGGAGTAGGCCCTGCGAAGCGACACTCTTTCATTGGCACTACAGGACTCCCCGCGAGGATGCCGCATCCAATCTCCGTCCCCCCCGACCAATTGATGATTGGAACCGTCCCCCGACCTACGTAACGATGCAGCCACCGCCAGGATGAGGCCGTCCACGGCTCTCCTGTGGAGCCAAGCATGCGCAGGCTTGTAAGCTTATGCTTGTCTATCCACTCCAGTCCGTAACCAGCAAGCACTCGAACTAACGTCGGTGAGAACCCAAGATGTGTAATCTGATATCGATCTACCACCTGCCACAGCCGATCAGGAATTGGGAAATCTGGCGAGCCTTCAAACATTACTAACGAGGCGCCAAGACTCAAGACCCCCGCTATCGTGAGCGGACCCATGATCCATCCCATATCAGTTATCCACAAAAGACGATCATCTGCACCCAGGTCGAAGTTGTACGCTAATTCAATAGCTACTCGATAGGGAAGCCCTCCGTGCGTATGGACAGCCCCCTTCGGCCGACCAGATGATCCCGAAGTGAAGGCTAGCAACCACGGAGTATCGGTTTCGAAGAGTTCACAGGGCTGATCTCTTCCATGATCAAGCAATCCATCCCACGAGAGATCGCGTGATGGGTCCATGAGAACCCTCTGTCTCAGCCGTGCGATTACGACAACTCGTTCGATACTGGGAGACGACTTGACTGCTTCATCGGCAACCGCTTTCAGATCAATCTTCACTCCGTGTCGTAATGCCCCGTCAGCAGTGATGAGCACCTTTGCTCCCGCGATATTCAGCCTCTCCGCGAGTGCATCGGCAGCATAACCCGAGAAAGCTGGAGCCGCGATTGCCCCGATGCGTGCAATTGCCAATAAAGCCACAGCGGCCTCAGGGATCATTGGCACATATATGGCTACCACATCACCTTCTTTGACGCTCAGTGCTCGCAAGCCAGCCGCCGCTCGTTCCACCAATTGACCCAGCTGCTCGTAGGTCAATTGAGAGGAAATACCATCATCGCCTTCCCATACCAGCGCTACACGATGCTTGTGCTGGCCGGTACGCCAACGCTCGACCGCTAAGTAAGCAAGGTTTGTACGACCCCCAACAAACCAGTGCGTCGAGGCTGCGCCTTCATGGTTATCGTAGAGTGTATCGAAAGGCATTGGCCATTCGAGTCCTAGGTCTTCGAAAGCGGCCTGATAAAACCATGCGGGATCAGCTGCACTTCGAGCCAGGAAGCTCTGGTAATCAGGTAGACTGTGTCTACGCATGAAACGAGCTACCCGACGCGCTTCAATAGTGCCTGGTGGAGGAACCCAACGATCAGGTTCGAACCAAAGAGGAAAAGGACGTTCAACCATAACTATTCAACGCCTCGCTATGCTTCACACTCTTTCGTGGTTGACTTGCAGATGTTAAACGGTCTCTTCTCTGGGCAAAGGGAAATAAAAGAGCATAGCTCCTACGGGAAATTCGAGACTTCTGCTCATGTGCTGGAGTCACACACTCATTTCCCGCAGGTAGTTCGCTAGATTATTCCAATCAGTGTCAGACCGCAGGCAGAGGACGACCAAGCCATCCTTCATAAAAGCCTTCGAGATCTGGGAGAAAGTCAAAAATCACGGGCCAGCCCGGTGGGGCGGCTTCAACTTCCAGTAACGTTGCGCAGGTGGGGCAGATATACTCCCTGATTTCCATCCAGTTTGAGTCTGGCTTGCGCGGCCCAGAGTAGATCGGCTCAAGGCTTTCCGCCGTATCACGCACGCGAATGAAGGCCGAGAGCTTCCAATTCTGGTGGTAGTCACCAAAATCCTGACCACAGTCGCATTTGACTACTCGATCAGGTCCTTTCTGCACGATATATAGGTGCTCACCTATGGGGAGCAGTATTTGCTCCTTCCATGAAACTGAAGCCTGCAACACCTCAATGTATTTATCAAATCGGTCTGCATCCTTGTAATCGCTCATGATGCGCTTCGTCTGATCCCAGGGAAGCCGACCTGCAATCAAATCATTGACAACGCTGCTCGGATAACTTGGTCGTGCCATTTTCTATCCCCTTTCGTGAGAAGCTGGTTGGTCGTTGCCAGGGAAGTTAGAGAGAGAAGCCCTCCGGTAATTGCCAGAAAGCTGCGAACTCACCCTTCCATTTAGGAGAGAGTTGCATACTATCACGATACATCTCAAGGACCTCCTGGACAAATGTATGGTTGAGAATGCGGTCACGCTGCTGCTGCATCCACTCGCTCACCAGTCTCCCCTCTGCAAGACGTGTACTCCGTTCCTCAGAACGCAACTGGTCTGTCTTCGCTAAATCGACTTTGTACGTTCGACCATCGTCGCTGTGTATGTCCACGTGATAGACTTGCCTGGCAGCTTTCGGAGTCACAATGCCGTTATCCAGATCCTTTCTGACCAATTCGGGATTGCGTTCGAGTGGATCACCGTAACCACCGCCAGCATTATAGAAGTGCTCGAACAGGTCTCCGTCTTTGAATGGACGACCAATATAGCCGCCCTCGCTGAATTCGAAATCGCCTTGGACAAGCCGTTTCGGATCTGGGTCGAGTGGATCGCCCTCGAAATGTGGTAGTGGCTTCTGCTCAGCAATCAGGTCCACAAGGTTATTGTCACGAACGGCGTAGTGATAAAGTGCAGTCGGCGCAGGATACCCGCCACACATACCAGCGTTGTCGAAAACTTTGCCAGAGTGAATCGCTGTTGTTAGGGTAAACATGGGAGTATGGTGAATCTTATAGAGCGAGGTGAAACCAGTTCCACCCCGGAATTTGCCTCCTCCTGCCGAGTCAGGCCAAATCTTACGGCCAAGATAGAGGATGGGAAGAGAAAGTTCCCAGATCTCAGCATTACCCATGTCAGACTCCGGATTCCATCCCGCATAACCAGTATCAATGCCATCCATAATCCCGCGAGCGCCACTTCCACCAGCGGCCAGCTCGAAGTTACTTCCTCCAAATCGTGTGCCATACTGGCTGATGCCTCCACCTTCGAAGAAGGGCGTGTTTACCTGCCCAACAAAAATCTCTTCTTTAAAGCCACGAGCCAGAAAAGCTCTCGACATCAGACGATGGAACACGCCGAATGCCGGAAGTAGGAGTGCCCAGGAGCAAGCGGTCGCCACCATGATATTATCTGGATTCGTCCATGTCCCCAGTGGCAAATTCATCTTCGTGGCTAGCCAGGCACCATCATTCACTTTGCCATCAAAGTCCATGAGTTGTGTGAGGCTGACGAAGAGGCCACCCTCCATCGCCGCTTCGCTACAGTTATTGGCATTCCACCCCCAGGGACCAGTACCTTCAAAGTCCAGGGACATGAAGCCGGTCTGATCAATGGTGAGGTCAACCGGAATTGGTACTAACTGATCCTTGTTCGCCATCGGAAGCACACCAGGTTTGTCCTTATACAATTGTCCAAAGAAGGTGGCACCCCGGTACCTGCCGGGTATGGTTTGCACCTTCATACGCTCTAAGTGGGAACGGCGTCCCTCCTCGACGTATTCCTTGATCGCGTGTTTGAAGTAATCGATCCCCATTTCTCCCACCAGTTCGAGCACCTTGTCGCGCACTTCCAGGCACGCACTCACTTTTGCCTTCTCATCAAGAATCCAGTAGAGCGGGCTTCGTAGGTTACGCTCAACCCTGATTAGGTAATCGCGGCGAATCTTATCGTTCTCACCAATTTTCTCGGCGCAGACGAAAAGGCCTTCAGTGAAACGCTCATGCGCCAGGTAGACATCTCCACCAGGCGTCACCCCACCCACCTCGAGTTCGTGACAAACTGCTCCTGCCCACGCGATCAGTTCACCATTGTGAAAGATAGGAGTTACGTCCATCACATCGGGAACTTGGACGTTCCCGATAAAAGCGTCGTTGTTGGCAAAAATATCGCCGTGCCGGATACCGGGATCATCCTGGTAATCGTTGCGAACCATCCACTTGATAAAGCGACTCATCGTGTGTACATGGACCATAATCCCAAAGGAGAAGACGACGCTATCGCCTTCAGGTGTGTAGAGGCCAACGACACACTCTCCAACCTCACGTATTCCCGGCGAGGCGGAGATGCGTTTCGAGGTTTCCCGTGCGGAAACAACGGACGATCGCAGTCGTGTATGTAAACTCTCGTACTTCAGTGGATCTTCTGCTTTGAGTGCCAGTTCGGTAATACCGTTATAGTAGCCCGTTTCAGTCAGGCGAGCCTCGCTCTGCTCGAGCATTTCACGAAATGTGATAGGTGTTCTATCCTTGGCTGTAGGCTTTGACTGTAGTTGCGTCATGTGCATACCTCCTCGTATCTTGTACGGATCGATAGTAGTGCTTTGCCCTTCTGAGGTTCTTTAACGTCTTAACGTAGCCAGAAAAAGTTTCGTACGTCCACCTCAACTCGGCGCTCTGGCGGTATCACAAATGTCGTTGCGGGATGTTCGATAATTGCGAAGCCCTTGATAACGTTTCCAGGCTTAAGTGAGTCCATTTCCCATAGTTGCGCCTCTTGCCAGCGACCGTCTCGATACACTGAACGTGTGCCTTTAAACGCCGCCACGTCTGGAGTTTCAGCACCCATTTCTCGCTCCTGAAAGCGCGCCTTCACCTTTTCAATGCGAGCAATCAAGCCAAGTTCTAATATCTGATAGCCAATCTCGCTATATTTGGAAACGCGGGAGTTGATCTTCTCGTAGAGTGCTTCCCAGGACTCGATGAACAGATCCAGGTCTTCTGGTGTGTTGATACGACTCAGCGGTGATTGCACCTCAAGATCGGTCAATTGAGCCGCATAGCGGATCATAGCCAGGCGTTGGAACTCTATCTTATTCAGTTCGCGGCCTTCGCCTTTCATCTCCTCCAGTGCCGTCTGCTCCATCTCCTCCCAGGCTCCATTGATGGCTCGTCCGACTTCCAACTTGACTTCCGCTGACGCCGTCGGGCCAAGAGACAGATGCATCGACTTCGTATAACGGTGCAGATAATCTGCTATTGAACACCCAAATGCAGAGAATGCTGCTGCAAAGGGGAAAGTCATGATGCCTTTAAACGTCAAACCCTCGGTATAGCCAGCGACGTGAAGCGGACCCGCACCACCATAAGCCATGAGGACATAGTCAGATGTGTCGAGTCCTCGTGCCGAAGCCACTGTCTTAAGCGAATCCTGGGCACGGAGTTCAAGCATCTTTACAATTCCCTCGGCTCCCTGGTAGAGATCGACTCCGATTGGATCGGTCACCTGCTCTTTCAGTGCGTGCTGAGCAACCGCAACGTTCAGCTTGACCCTACCTCCTAGGAAATAATTCGCATTCAGGTATCCAAGGACAGCGGCGCAATCACAGACGGTGGCGAGCTTCCCTCCTCGATCGAAGCAGACAGGCCCTGGACTGCCGCCCGCGCTTTCAGGACCAAGTTCTACCTTGCGCGAGGATGGATCTACTTTGATGATCGTACCACTCCCAGCCCCGATACTCTCTAATGCAATGGTCGGTAGATTTAGTTTCATACGAGCTAACGTGGGCTCTGAGTCAACGGGAACATTACCAGAAGTAATGGCACCGATATCAAAGCTGGTTCCTCCCATATCAGTCACCATCACATTGTTCACACCTATCAATCGCGCAATATACTGTGCTCCCAGAATGCCACCTATCGGTCCCGAGACGAGCGTCTCGTGGAGACGGGGATAACGTATATTGGACAGGCCACCGTAGGAAAGTACCGTTTGCAATGGATTGGGGAAACCATAATCATGAATGCGCTGCTCAACTTTCAGCAGTTGTTGTCGAACCGGGGCTGCTGCATATGCCTCTATCAGCAAGCTGTTGAGCCGCGATTGCTCCCGCATGACGGGACGAATCTCAGAAGAAAGGAAAACTGGTATCTGCTGACCAGTAGCTTTACCAACGTTCTCGAAAATTTCTCTGGCTCGCCGCTCATGCAGCGAATTGAGGTAGGAAAAAAGGAAACAAATGGCAACTGCGTCCACGCCTGACGTCAGCAATTCCTGTGCAGCCTTTTGCACTTCTGCTTCATAAAGAGGAATAACCGACTCACCAAACATGTCAATCCGCTCGGTGATGCCGTGAATCCAGTGTCGTGGGGTGAGCGGTTCGGGATGGAGATGAGTTGCCGCATGTAACGTATCTGAATATCCATAGCCCGCCCAACTCAGTCCGCGATTCATCAGTAACATATCCTCGAAGCCGCTGGTAACAAGTAAACCTACTTTCTGTCCACGCCGTGAGAGCAGAGTATTCAGCATAGTAGTACCGGAGTACAAGACGACAGATAACTTTGGGAATAGCTCTTCCAGCTTCATATCTCCCCAGTAGCTGATCGCGTCCTGCGTCGACTCCAGGAAGCCTAGGGACTCATCCTGTGGAGTTGTCGGGGCTTTCCCTACCTCAAAATTGCCTTCTTCATCGACAATGAAGGTATCAGTCATTGTTCCTCCGGCATCAATGCCGAGAACGAGTGGCCTTCGAACAACGCTAACCATAGCTGTATCTCCTCGTTAGTCAATCTACTTTACCGCTTGACTGTATGCGGCTCCGTCTTTATACAGCTAATTTTGCCTGATAAGTGGGCGTTAATCAATGGATGTGGTACACAAATAACGTTCCATATCTGTGCATGATGCACAACAACTAGGCGGTAATGGTACGTATATTCCCCTGCACGCTCTGACTCTCTGTCGGGTTTATAGCTCATGGTTGGCAAATGGAACCCTTTTCATGTCAACCATGAAACAGCATCTGAGCCAGATACTGATCGTTTTATTGCCAACTGTAAATCTACAATTTTTAGCGCAAGTTGAAGTTGAAAGCGCGTCTCGGCATCGGTGAGATCGACCTGAGTAATTTCCTCGATGTGTTGTAGCTTATAGCGTACACTATTGCGATGTAAATGGAGTACCTCGGCAGTCTTCTTGATTTCGCTTCCGACTGCTAAGTAAGCCCTTAAACAAGCTATCAGGTCGCCATCATGTTCCTGATCATATGCCTGCAATCGGTCCAATCGAGCAGAGGCAAATTGGATCAGTTCTGGCCCGATTTCTTCGTTTTGTAAGAGGACGCGATACAGACCGAGCCGCTCTACAAAGATAATACCACTCTGCCATTGCATAGCCCGAGCAAACTTGAGAAATCGTTTGACCTCAGCATACGCAACTGGCACTGCGCGCATACTCAGACAGACCTGGCTCACACCAACGTAGACCGTAGTAACGCCTAACTCGCGCTTAGCCTTACTATGTAAGCGCTGAGCAACTTCGACAATCGGATTCTTGTCATCTGAGTTTACAGCCACTAATGCCACTACCTGCGAACCACTCGCCCAGATCAGCCGTCGCGGAGTCCGTGGTGTGAGAGTAGCCCACACGAGATCGTACATACTCTGCTTACTGCGCTGTCGTACTTCTTCTTTCTCCCCACACTGGGCAGGAAATTCAAGTTCTTCAATACTGATGACGATGAGTACATGGGGATGGAGCAGATCATACTCTAAAAACCTAGCTCTGCGAGCCAGATCTTCCTCGCTCTCGAATTTTCCTGTTAAAATATCTCCCAATAAATCACCTTGCAGTCGGCGCTCTGTTTCAAGAATAGCCCGCTCACGCATCAATACCAATGCAACCACAGTAGCGGCACCTTGTACTGCAAGGATGTCTAGGTCGCCAAGAACATGAGATTCCTGCCTCACAGAAAGTATCGCCAACGTCTCATTTCCTACAATCACTGGCGCAACTAAACGCAATCTTTCCTCTCCTGGCACTATGAGCATGCATGTTTGATGGTCACGTTGAAAGAATTCACCGATCAATCGTCCAAAATCGCGATTTTTCTGAGCTAATTGAGCAAATGTCATAGTTTCAGGGCCGGACCAACCCTCTGGGGCAGCTGAACTCAAAATGGTACCATACCGATCTTCTAGGAGAACTTGATTATCTACAAGAGTTGCGATAGCCGCCATCAACGCTGGAAGTTTCTCCCCCCTTAATACTAACTCCGTCAACCTTTCCTGTATGTCCCTCAGGCGTGCTATACCATCAAGGGAGCGACGAAGTTCCTCGAGAGCACGTTTCGTTCTGCCCTGTAGTTCAGCATTCTGAATGGCAGAGCCAACCACGAGTGCCAACCGGGTAAGGCGATTCTCATCGGCTTTGGTAAAAGGCAGCTTGTGTCGTCGAGCAACCAAGAGGGAGCCCATGACCTCATCTGCAACTAATGGAACCATCTGCATCTCCAGGAAGCCAGTTGTACATAGGGCATCTTGCCAGGAACTCTTCGGATCGAGGAGAGGAGCATTTTCCTCAAGGCTGAGATTTATCGCTTGTTGTCTGTTAAGCATCTCATTCCAGAAACTCATCAGCCGTGTACCGCCAGACACATCCTGCCCAGTTTCACGGTCATAGAGATAGCTGATATCTGTATTTAGATAAGCCCCTGCAACGTCAGCATCAAGTAAAGTAACTGCTGCTGGAAGAGCTAAAGATAACATATCTTTCGAATCCTGCAAAGAAGTAAGCTGTAAGGATAAATGGTACAGTGTATCTGCCTCTTGCTCGCTTCGTCGAACGACACGAAACAACCGTGCATTATCAATCAATGTCGCCAGGTGTTCAGCAACCTCTTCCAGCAAACGTAACTCCTGCTCTATGAAATCTCCCCGCCTTTTGTTCGTGACGTGAAGTACTCCGATTATCTGACCGTCTACTTTCAGAGGTACGGTCATGACCTTTTTCGAACCAAATAAGTCCACATATTTCTGGATCATGTGCGAGTCCCTTAAGCAGTCATTGCATAAGTAGGGTTTACCAGTAGTAAACACACCGATAGCGTTGCCGCCATGATCAAGTCGAACACGATACTGGTCGATAATCTCCGAGTTGTTGATCCCGAAAGCCGGTTTCTGAAGTATGAGCTCTTGCGCCTCCGCATCCCACAACATGACACCAGCTTTTTCTGCGTCAAACAAAGCTGTAACAGTCTGAAGGACACTAGCCACCATCTGCTCAAAGTTAGGTAATGATCGAACTAATTGCACTAATGAATCAATCGCAATTTGCTCCAACCAATTGGCAGGAGAAAGAGACGGAGGAGTAAGCCCATTCTTCTTACGAACTTGATGCCCAGCTGGTCTAGAAAAGGGTTGAACTTCGGAAGGGACTCTTGAAGTTGAGGTCATCATTGGGAACACCTCCTAAAATTCCTGAATTTTTAAGGTGTTAAGAATAAAACGGCAGCAATCAATGGCTATTAAACTCTCTTGTATGAGAGATGCTTAGCAAAGAAACTGGTATCATAGCACTGCTATGGCAGGAGTATTCCCATTACAAAGAACATCCCATAATATTACTCTAAACCAAGCGATTGTGCAAGTTTTACAAACAGGTGCTGATATTTTGATATAAGGGAAAACACATCCATATGAGCGTCAAAAAAGGCCAAAATGGCATCAAAACGCTGTTTTCATAGAACAAAAGCAAACGAAGGAGTTGCAACGCGAAACGTGTGTACCGCAAATGCATCTTCTACGTCTGCGAACTCGGTGAAAGAGATGCGCAAGGAAGCATTGTTCGCAAAGAAACTATGTATAACTCGCCTTTTTAGGCTTTAAATGAAGCGCTTATTCCTTATATCAAAACGTCAGTGTTGAGGGAGTAAAGCTTGACAGGACTGCAGCATATTAGAATTTCTCTTGGATTGAGACATACCTGGTAGGACTCCTTTAAGAAACCTCATGCGCCGTAGGTGCACCACAGCCCATGAAAAAGAGTATACTCAAAATGGGAACCTCTCGGCGAGAAGACGACCAACAATATACGGTGTGAGAACGTGCCTAAGAAACTGTACTGGAGTGTCTGGACGAACCACTGCATGTGGCCTCTGCGGCGAAAGCCGCATGTGAGAACATGAAGAAGATACTGAAGAATAACAGACACCCGCCTTCGAGGTTCCCAGGCGATAAAAAGGGAAATGCAATTTCAAAAGAAAGGAGTAGAAAGATGCAAGTGATGTACCACCGATGTGCGGGCATGGATGTACATCTGCGCTTTCTCGTTGTCTGACTGATCATTCTCGACGCGGGACAGCGACGCAAAGCGATCCGCACCTTCCGCAATGAAACGGCGGATCTGTTGGCATTGCGGGCGTGGTTATTGCAAGAAGGATGTACTCATGTGGGCATGGAAAGCACGGTCGTGTAGATGCCATGTGTCTCCACAACGAGGGCGACGACGGCGCATTTCATTGGCGTAGCGTACATTTGGCCGAATATGAGGCACCATTGCCGCACCGTTTCCTAGCTCACGACGATTCCGCGCTGGGTCATCAGCTCTTCGACATCACGGTAACTGAGTAGTCCCCCACACGAGATTTGATGCTTCATCCTCTTTCCGTTTCAGAGGGAAGACTTTCGTGCTTTGGATACAAATGCTTCAGTTTGATGCGTGCATCAGAAGGAGTGAAACGCCACTGCACTGTGGCTCTTTGAGCATTTCGTGCGTGCTCCCAGGCAGCGATTTCCCCACGTCAGTGCTCGATATCGCCAAGACGCCGCTTGAGACATTGCTTGACCAGAACTGACAACTCAATTTCAACCATATTCAGCCAACTTCCATGCAAGGGGGTGTCATGCCATTCAATCCTTTTGGCTCAGCGGAGCGCTTCTGCAAAAGGAAATGTTTCATAGAGAGCAGCGGGAGTATGGGTATTCAGATGATCGAGCACCAGCCGCACTTTAGGCACAGAGGCATATTTCTCATCCAGCAGGTCTTTGAGGCTGTCGGCGAAATCCCGTTTCGTGCGGGTTTCTTTCACGAGAGCATGACGCCATCCGGCTTGTGGCTCAAACATCAAGAAGGTACGACACGCCCCATTGCGCGAGAACTGCGTATCTTGGCGAGCAGGTCGAGCAGGTTGGACGAGTTCTGCTGGTTGAATGTGTCCGACCAACTGACAGGGGCGTTCATCAATGCATACCACAGGATCCTCCTTGTCGTAGGGCTGCATGTACAGGTCGAGAAGATCTTCCATGCGCCAGATAAACTCTGCCCCTACCTTGGGAATGCACCACTCTTCTTTGAGCCAGGGTTTGAGTTCGTTTTTTTGAGCATGCGTCGGACCGTTTCATCAGAAATGTCCTCGACGATGTGAAGTTGGTCCAACTTCTTTGCCAACAATTGAAGCGTCCAGTTGGTTCGTCCTTCAGGAGCATCGCTACAAGCAAGCGCGACGAGATAGGCCTCTGGTTTGCCATCCCATTTGGGGAGTGCGCCTGGGCGGGGTAATTCGTTGAGGGCGTGAGCAAGCCCTTTTTGGCAATCTCGTTTCCTGACCCGTTGGACGGTTGCTCGTCCTATTTCTAGCGTCTGGGCAATCTCGTCGTCCGATTTGCCCTGATGGGCAAGCACCAAGATGTATCCTCGGGCAATGGTTCGCGCCGGGTGCTCTCCCACTTTGAGGAGATCATGCAGGTGCTCTCGATCTTGCTCCGTCAGGTTGACTTTGTGAAGCAGAACCATGAGTTTTCTCCTTTTTCCTTAGCATACCTCAAGGAGAAGTCACGCATCAAATCTAATGTGGGGGACTACTCAGCTACCGCGATCTCGAAGAGATGATGCTCGAACGGGGCCTGCACGTCGATCCTCATCCCCACTACCACGATCTCTCGTTGAGTTCAATGTTACGCGCCCGACCTGGAGAAGCGCAGCCGACCCCACCTCAATGCCTCCACCGATTCCTGGCGGGTTGACGAAACGTCCATCAAGGTGAAAAAGCAGTGGGTGTACCTGTATCGAGCCATTGATGCGCAGGGCAACACTCTTGATTTCTTCTTGAGTCCGACGAGAGATGCGCACGCGGCCAAGCACTTCTTTCTCAAAACGCTCGCTGCCTCTCATATGAGCGAACCACGAGTGAGCAACGTGGATAAAAATGCGGCGTACCCCACAGCCTTCAACGAGCTCAAAGCAGAAGGACATCTTCTGAACACTGTGAATTACGGCAAGTGAAATACCTCAACAATCTCATCGAACAAGACCATCGCTGTATCCAACACTTCGTCAACGCCTGACAAAGCCTGGGATGGGCTTTTTCTCGTTGGAGACGGCGTGGCGAACTCTCCAAGGATTTGAGATCATGAATATGCTCAGGAAGGGACAACTGCAAGGGGTGGCAAAAGGAGACGTGGGAAGGCAGATTGCATGGGTCGCCACGTTGTTTGGAGTCGCTGCCTAAGCTGAACAAAGAGAGGCATTCCACGCTCAATTTGTTTTCTTCATATTTCTTGCAACACAACCCGGATGGCGCCTTCTTCTTTAAGAAAAACAAGGAGAAAGGACACATGAACCCGCTGTTGCAGCACATTTGCGTTGATCCCAACGTGTGCTTTGGCAAACCCTGTATCCGTGGCACCTGCATCTGGATCTCACTCATTCTGGATTTCCTAGTCAGTGGGGCAACACCTCAGGAGATCCTGGCCGAATATCCTCAACTCACTGAGGAAGATATCTGTGCAGCCATGGCCCATGGAGCGGAGATGTCCCGCGAGCGCTCTGTCGACTTTTTGCAGGAGAGCGCTCCATCAGGTACCCAGGCTGCCAACAAAGCGAAATCCCAGCGCCTGCATAGCACCGTGTTCGATAAGGTACTGTTCCATGCCCTTGAGAAAGGTCAGCAGTTCTTGCTCTTGCTCAGATGTTGCATGATGAATCCCGTTGCCAATGTAGACGAAGAGATAGGGGACCCAGACGAAATAGTGCTCGTGAAATGCACTCCGAAGTGCTGACATCATCTCCTCATACCGGTTAAGATGGTGCTCAGAGGCTCGTTGCAGCCAAGCCGTCCTCATTGCCTCAATAGAGGCTGTAACATCAGACATGGTTGTCAGGTCAGCATCGTAGTGCCCACTCAAGAAGAGTAGCTGTTGCATCTGATAGAGCCAGCAGGCGGTGCGCTCATCAAACCGGTCATAGGCGTAATCCTGGCAGATGAGCCTGCCTCCTTGCTTCAAGATCCGTGTCACCTTTGCCATGCTCTGTTGCAGGTCATTCATATGATGAAGAGCACGGTTGAAGATGACGGCATCGAAGCTGGCCTCTGGTGCCTGCCAGGTGTTGACATCTGTGCAAAAATAGCGCAGGCTGCCAAGCCCAGGAGGATGAGCGGCTTTGCTTCGCTCAGCCACTTCGATGATATCTGCTGACAGATCGATCCCGATGACATCATGGCCGTCTCTTGCCAACTCAAGAGTGAGGAAGCCGGTGCCACAACCGACCTCCAGGATCGTCTGTGCCATGTGGGGAAGCATGCTTTTGACGAACTGATAGGTATCGAGGACACTCAGTTCGATCATAGGGATGCTGCCCCATTGGAACCACTTGCCCTCATCAAGGTTTGGGTATCCCCTGGGATAACGCAAGTCAGCGATGAAGTTGGTGGGAAGGTCACTCATTGCTCACCTCCTGTAACACCTCTCTCTGAAAGAATGAGCGCTGCTCACCATCTCAATGAACGTTTCTTCGTCCGCTTCCTCCCCTCCACCGGAGGAGTCCATCTCATACTCCTCCCCGTATTTGTGGGCTAAGAGGGCATCGGCATGAGAATGCTGAGCAGTTGGCAATTCACGTGCATAGGCTTCGACCTGTGGCCCAAGTACCTTGCCCATCAGATCACAGGGAGCCAGCAGGACACGACTGTTGTTGCGGATGCGCTTGATCTTACCACTCGTACGACCCGTGACCATGGAAAGCTTGCCCTGCTCATGGGCAAACCACATGGCGGTCGGGACGCCAACACCACTTTTACGAAAGGTGGTCAGCAGGACAAACTCATAGGGAGACAAGTAAGCAAAGGGATCGACTGACTCTCCCTGTTGCTGTGCACTTCCGGTGGTCATAGAGTCCTCCTCTCCTCATGTCGTTGCCGCGTTATCAGTCGCTGGAGCAGTTTGCGTCCTCGGCTTTTGACCGCTGGACTACCCGTACTTGCGACCTGTTCAAGGATCGTAATGGTCTTGTGTCGAAGCGCAAGGTCATGCGCTGAAAGATCTGTAAGGGCTTGCAAGGCACACACCTTTACAATCTGACTCATATCCGTGAGATAGCCCATAAGCTCTACATTTCAACTCTTTAAGCTGAACTATACCTGACAAGACATCTTCTATCCTACCAATGATATAATAGCACCAATGGATGACAGAGGCATTTGGCGCGAGTCGCAGCACAGACAAACGAGAGAGCTTATGGTACTGGAATACATCCTTGTCAGTACACGGTCTATAAGAATAGAACTCTATCGAAAAGAAGAAAACAAATGAGTCTACTCTGCCTTTGGGGCCAACGACGACATTGACCTGGCCTGCCTGGGTGTTCACTTCCCAATGGCAGAGGCTTACGAAGGCATAAACCCTGAAGAGGACTTTTCGACGAGAGAGGAAAATGGCACTTTCCCAGGACAGTAAGAGGAGGAGGCACTTCTATGGCATACCAAATCACCTTGAGCGAGCAGGAATATGCAGCACTTGCCGCCGTCGCAGCTCAAAGCGGCAGAGAGCCCGAACAACTCCTGCATGACATGATCAAGCGTCTGCAAACATCATCTCAAAGAAAACGTCCCCTGACGGCCCGTGAGCTTGCAGAGAAGCAATACCACGAAGGAAAAATTAGCCATATACCGACAAGACAACCGTTAACGCCAGCAGAACGTGAAGCCCGTGAACGACGTGCACGACGTTTTGCTGGGGGGAAGCCTGCCTCTGAAATGGTGATCGAAGACAGAGGGCCATACTAATGGCCGTGTACTTTCTCGACTCTTCAGCCATTGTGAAGCGGTACTTTCAAGAACAAGGGTATGAGTGGATAGAAACGCTTCATGATCCAGCCCAAAGACATGCGCTCTACATTGCCCAGGCAGCCCTTGTCGAGGTGGTAGCAAGCATCTGCCGGAAAGCACGTGAGCAAAACATGCCTCGTGAGGAGCGTGATACCACCATTGAGGATTTTCGACGAGATGTTCAGAACACCTACAGCGTGTGGTTGGTTGACAACGCGCTGTATACTGCTGCTGGTGACTTATGTCGCTCACACCGATTACGAGCCTATGATGCCGTCCAGTTGGCCTGTGCTATGGCAGTACGTGGGGATGTTCTCGTGGCTCAGCCACCTGAAGCTAGGTCGTCTGAAGCTGAGCCTCCTGACTTTATTTTCGTCTCTGCAGATCTTGGGCTGCTCACTATTGCTCGTGCCGAGGGATTCAGTATTGAGAACCCGAACAATTATTCTTAAACATCCTTGTCGTAATGGCTGATCTTTTAAGGACTGATCAATATGTCAAGGTCAACAACTTTTTGCTACTCTCAAAGAGCCTGTGGTGGCTACTTCGTACATCCGTGCTCAACATGAGTGATTTTGCTCTTCCTTTCTGCATGTTCTCTGAGTTCTAGCATGCCTCGATGAATGGGATGCAGGAGGAGAGGCAGTTCATCCTCTCCTTCAGTGGGAGACGAGAGGGTGGAAGGTCCTTCCAGCAGTTCAAAAACACCATGGAATGCAAAACTCAATCTCTTCAGGTGCTATGGCTTGCCTCTCGAAGGGTTCAGGCCACTCTTGGGTACTCGTGGTGTAGCCCACCCAAAATCGGAACCGTTGTAATGCGATTCCTGGACCGACCGAGCCCAACA
>JAABUZ0100004866.1_pt1 | contig 18146 bp, 15 predicted proteins | sample 5562091 | NCBI WGS metagenome assembly JAABUZ01 (sample SAMN12813069, study PRJNA571459) | rock metagenome | isolation source: Antarctica rocks | place: Antarctica: Victoria Land, Linnaeus Terrace sud | collected 2015-12-21
ATTGACATCAGCCGCTACATCGAACTAAGATACAATCAGAAAAGGCTCCACTCCGCGCTCGGATACATCACACCAAATGAGGCCGAGCAGAACTGGTTTCGCGACAACCGAGCCGCAAAAAAAACCCAACAGATTCACTGTCCGGAAAACGTCGGGCTCCTCAACGACACCGATCTCCACCAGGCAGCGGACACTCCCGCACCGATGCACATCGTGAAACCGTCGTCAAGGTCGAACGCCCGCACCGGGTGCGCGAACGCGTGCTCGATGTCCCGATCACTGACACCGTGCTTGCGGGCACTCGGCGCGATCACCGGGCCCCACAATCCACCCCCACAAGTTAACTTGCCTACCGGGCCGGGGCAACCCCCGCGGGCGACCACCCCGACCCCGGAGCCGGTGGCTCCTTCCTCAGCCGGTGGCCGCGGCGTAGGCGTCACGGACCTGCTGGGAGATCCGGCCCCGCCCACTCACCGGGTGTCCGTTCGCGTTCGCCCACTCCCGGATCGCCGCGTTCTCGCCGCCGCCCGACCGCGGCGCCGACCGCGGCCCCGCAGAGCCGGCCCGACCGCGACCCTCCGGGCGCCCCGACCGGCGAGCCGCACCGACGTACGGCGCGAACGCGTTCCGCAGCTTCTCGGCGTTGGCGCTGGACAGGTCGATCTCGTAGCTGGACCCGTCCAAACCGAAGGAGACGGTCTGATCCGCCACTCCCCCGTCGACGTCGTCAACCAACAAAACCTGCACTCGCTGAGCCATGCGGTGTCTCTCTTCCTTCTTCGGGGTCTGTTGTCTTCGTAGGGCTAACCCGCCGATCGGGTCAGCGACTTACAGAGTTCCTGAGTTCGGCTTCGGTACTGCCGGCGAGGTCGCCGACTCGGCTCAGCAGCAGGTCGAGAGCAACCCGGATCAAGGTGTTGTCGGTGATCCGCTCCCCCACCGGGCCGGAGCGGTGCTTCCTGGCCTGGTTGAGCCGTCGGACTTCCGCTGCGAGCTGGTCAGCTTGGTCCGCCCGAATTCGGGCTTCCTTGCGAGTGAGCTGCAGGTACAGCGGCAACGCTTGGTCGACCGACGCTGCATCGGCGTCCGGGGCAACCTCAACCGGTGCGGGTGGAGCCGGATCGCCCAACGCGGGCGCTCGTTGTTCACGGCGGAGCCGGCCGACTCCGGGGTCGGGACCGATGGTCCGTCGTGGCGGCAGTCCCGTGAGCGCTCGCCGGGGAACGGCCTGCTGCGCGGTCATGCCGTGCTCCCGACCATCGCGTCGGCCGGTTGGTCCGTGGCCTCACTGGCAGTCACTCGAGCGACGATCTCTGCGCCGAGGGCTTGGAAGTCCTCGGCGAGACCGCTGGCGCTGCGCACCCGAGGGCCATCGTGCTCATTGGCCTTGTTTCGTCGCAGTTCCCACCACTTGGGACCGGCCAACACGGCCTCCTCGAGCTCATGGACGAGCAACCCCCGCTCGCGTGTCTCCTGGGCGGCGGCTTCGACATGACGGATCGTCGAGGTCAGGACCGCGTCTGGGTCGCCGACATCAGCGACGATCGCGGCCCGGGCGGTGTCACTGACACGGTGGGCCGATCGGTTGACCCCGAACAGCACGACGCCCAGCAGGTCCAGCTCGGGGTTGATGGTGACGACCGCGTCGAGCCGGCGGGCGACGTCGCGTAGACCCTTGCGGGACGACGCATCTGTCTTGACTGGTATGAGCGCCCAACGAGCTGCGGCCAGAGCTGCCTGCTGCAAGGTCTCTTGGCCTGGCGGACAGTCGATCAGGATGAGGTCGTACTCCCCCGCGATCGGCGACAGACCGTCAGCGAGCGCGAGCTTCGCCGCGTCGGGCGCCTTCTGGGCTTTCATGGTCAGGCCGGCCGCGGCCATGTCCAGGTCGGGGCCGCCCGGGAGAACGTCCAGTCCGGGCCGCACGTCACGCACCGGACTCATAGCCGAACCGAAGGCGAGCGCTTGCGCCAGGCCGCGACCACCGTCGTCGTGGTCGGTCCCCGTGTAGCCGAGCTCCTCGCCGAGGTTGCCTTGCGGGTCCAGGTCGACGAGCAGGACTCGGTAGCCACCAGCGGCCAACAGTCCCCCGACGTTGGCGGTGATCGTGGTTTTCCCCACCCCACCCTTGCCGTTGACGACCGCAACGACCCGACTGAGCCGTGACCGATCAGTCAGCATCCAGGACCTCCAGAATCCGGAGTCGGCGAGTTCCGATGTTCCGGACTTACAGACTTGCGGCCGACTGCCCCCGATCAGGGAAGGCTCGCCGGGCGGCGCTAGCGGCTCAAACTCGCGGACTCCCTGAGTCCGGCTGTCCGGCACTCCGGGTGTGCCGGACTCCGGTAGTCAGGTGGACACCACGGCTAGGTCGCACCGAAGGCCGACTAACGGACTTGTGCCAGCGCGCGCAGCCGGACTCTGTGAGTTCGGTGCTCTGTCCGTGCCGGACCGCCGTAGTCCGTGAGGGCCACGGCCTGGTGCTGACGAAAGCCGATCCGGGCAGCGGGTCTACCACCGAGGCGGTTGCGGCCACCAGCACTGCACGCAGGTCCGGGATGCGTGGGCGGAGTCAACGGGGGAGTCCGAAATCTCATTCCGGCCCCCGGAGTCTGTTAGTTCGGCCCTCTGTCCGTTCCGGACTCCCGCGGTCCATTGCCAGCGACGTGGCCTGTCGCCTGCGGCGGAGGTCTTGTCGGGCTGCGGTCCATTCGGGGGTGGGGGGGGTTCGGCCTGCCTTGGTCTGGTTGTCGGTGTGGCGTTGGCGTTGTTCGGCGAGGGTGCGGGTGGCGGTGGCGTGGGCGGTGCGGGTGGCGTGGTTGGGGGTGGGGGTGCCGTCGGGTTGGGTCCAGTCGCGCATGCGGGCTAGGAGCCAGCCGGTGGGGTGGTGGACGGTGCCGGGTCCGGTGGTGGTGATGGTGGGGGAGTGGGGTCGGAGTCCGGTGGTGGGGTGGTTCTCGATGGCCAGGAAGACGTCGTTGATGGTCCAGTCGGCTTCGAGCCAGGGTCGGAGTAGGTGGCGGAGTAGGCGGGCGCTGCCGATGCCTGTGAGGTCCGGGGCGATGGCCAACAGCCGGTCGACCAGGTGGAGCCGGTCGCGGCGGGTCCGGGCGGGGGCGGTGCGGGACCACTGCCCCCGGCAGGGGCACGGTTCAGGTAGTTGAGCTGGCTGGTCTGGTGGTGGGGGAGCGGCCTGTCCCACCGGTGGGACCGCTCGGGGTGTCGGTTGGGCTGGTCTTGGTAGGTGCGGCCACGGAGTGGCGTTGTTCCCGCCGCGGAGCGGCCCAGCCGGTGGTCGGTGGCAGCGTGAGCAGGCTGGCTCGCGCGCGCTTTGGGTTCCCGCTTCGCGGGACATCTTGGGGGTGTCAGTTCTTTCCACAGCTTCGTGCTGACGGGCGGCTCGGGTGTGGTGGTGGCGGCGGAGTCCGGCGAGGGCGGGGTCGTGGAGCTGGTCGGCGGCGAGGGGTCCGAGGCGGGTGAGGTCCACGGCGCGGCCGTGGTGGTCGACCCCGAGCAGGCCGGCGGTGTAGCGGGGGTCCAGGGCGAGCAGGCCGGGGTCGGGTTCCTGGACGGCCCGGGGTGCGGGGATGGGTTCCACGAGCACGTACACGGCGGCCTCGTTGCCCTCCCAGTCGCCGCTGGTGGTCCCGGTGTCCGCTCCCGCGTCGCGGCCGCCGGTGGTCGGCGTGGGGCCGGCGGTGCCCGGTGGGGGAGTGGTGGGGGTGGCGGGGCCGGTGAGGGCCATGGGGCGGGTGAGGGACCCGACGCGGCCGGTGGAGACGACCCCGATCAGGTCCCGGGCGCGCAGCCAGGCCAGGAACCGGGCCACGGTGGCCCGGGACACACACCCGCGGTCGGCGAGCAGCCCCCAGCCGGTGCGGACGGTGGCGGTGGGCCAGTCGGTGTGGCGGGCCAGGACCGCGGCCAGGCAGATCCGCCGGTCCGCAGCATCAGCCCGGAAGTCGGTGAGGGCGGCGTCGCGGACGGCGGCCAGCCAGTGCCGCAGGTCCACCGCGACCCGGTGCCCGGGAGGGACGGCGCGCTGGACCCGGAACGGGGTGGCGACACGCCGCCCGTACGCAGCGGGGCCCTGCCCGCGGCGATCCGCAGGGGTCCAACCGGCGTGCTGTGCGCGGCGCTTGCGCCGGGCCCGTGCCCGTGCCCGGCGGGCGGCGGCTGCGTGGTCCCGCAGTTCACTGTCGTTGGTGGTGGTCAGGCGGTCGGTGGCCGCCTGGGCGGTCACCGCCGCAGGCGGCGCCGGCCACGCGCTGACACAGGGGGAGGGTCGCTGGACTCACGGCACGCCGAAGTCACGGCCCACCATCCGCGCCCTCCCCGGGAGGGGGAGGTAATGTCTGCTCCTGCAAGGTCTCGAAGCCCTGCACCCTGATCAGCGGCCAAACTGTTCTTAAGGGTGTGGGGCTTCGTGCTGTCCGGGCACCGGTCGGTGCCCGAAGTGGTCTAGGCGATCAGCCGCTCCTGCTGGGGCGGCCGGGCTACGGCGACCAGCGGACGCGCGTAGTGCTGGGCGACGAGGTTCGCCAGGTGCTCGCTCAAGGACAGATCTGACCGGTCCGCGTCATCTCGGACCAATTCAGCCAACTCCACTGGCAACCGGGTCGCGAACAGCTCCCGATCGCCCTTGCTGGGTCGACCACCGTTGCTGCCTCGTCGCGCCATGCACACAGGATCACCGGCGACGTAGCAGTAATCCGGCACATCGGGTCGGCGTGTCGGCCTCGGTTCGTAAGGTCAGCCGATGGACGAGCTGACCAGGTACGCCGATGCGTTTGGCGTCGACCAGGGTCGGCGGGGCTGCTGGCGTTACATCTATGCCGACCACGGTCACGGACGCCCCGGGAGATGCGCCGGCGAAGTTCGGTGGGCCGGCACCTACGAGACACAGGCGGGGGAACGGCGCCGGGTGTGGTCGTGCGATGACGACCTGGCCGGCGGGAGGGATTGGCTCGAACGGCCCGGTCGCGCGGCGGTCCGCCGTGGGCCGGCCGGGCACCCTGGGTCGCAGTAGAGGTTCCGGCTGCGCTCCAACGCAGTAACCGGCGCGAACGAAGGGCGGGGGAGCGGTGAGCGCCAGCGTGGGTTCGTCGATGGCGGACTCGTACGCGGCCTGCGCGACGCCCGCCGCCGACCTGGACCTGGCGGGTCGGGCTGGCACGGGCTGCCCCTGCCGTTCATCCCGGGCTGTTCGCCTTCATCGGTCAGGTCAACGACGACGCGGGGGAGCGCGGTTCAGGGAGCGGCGCGGACCTCACCGCAAGCGCCGCCACCGTCCGGGACGCGGAACCGCGGGCTGCCGCCATGGTCACGCGGCTCGCGGGGGAGCTCCCGGGGTTGCTCGGCGCGGATCCCGTGCCGGTGGTCCTGCTGGCGGGAACGACCTCGGCGAACTGGCTGGCGGTGCCGGTGGTCACCGATCGATGCCACCAGCCCTCGACCGCCGAAGCACCGCGCGGGGCCCGTGGTGGACCAGCAGGGTTGTGGATGGCAGGGGTGGGGATCCGTTGGCAGCGGCGTCAGGGCACCGCCGCGAGGCCTCGTCGCCACTCTCTGACCGAGCTGAATCCAGTCAACGTCCAAGGTGGACTGCAACTTAGGTTGGGCCGGTGGACATCGCCGGCTTGGAACGGTCACGACTCGACGCGATCGTCCATCCGGACCGCGACCGCCTGCAGGCGCTCCACCATGCCGACTTCACGTTGTGCACCCGAGCGGCGGCCTCTGGGACCGGGCCACCTATGTAGATGGGCTCTGCGACGGCAGCATCGACTACGTGCGTTTCGAGCCCCAATCGGACATGGCTGTCGAGGTGTCCGGATCGTTGGCGGTGGGCACTTGGAGTGCTGGCACCTGGATGTCTACGTGAGAGGCGACGACGCCGCGTGGCGCTGCAAGTGGTCACAAGCCACCGACACGCTGCAGGGCTAGCCGATCCCGCCGCTCGGCGGTGTCGGTGAGCGGGCGGCGAAGAGGATGTGGGTGCCGCCGTCGAGGGCGCCGGGTTCGCGGCAGGCGGCGGCCTCATGGGTGAGGAACCGGGTCCACCGGTCGGGGTCGGCCTCCAGGGCGGCCACGGTGTCGGGTGGTCGAGCGACGCCCAGTTGCTGGCGCTGATCATCAGCAGCTCCGCGCCGGCGGCGTCGACGAGGTCGGCGACCTGGTCGGCGCGGTACAGCTGACACGCGTGGGCGCCGCCGGTGACCCGCAGGTCCCCGCTGACGAGCACCCGGTCGTTGACGTCCTCCCCGAAGACGTCGGCGCCGGCGACCACGCTGGGCAGGAAGTGCCGCCAGGTCCCAAGCAGCGACATGACCGACGCGAGGACCGGCTGCCCGGGCCGGGTGATCCGCAGCAGACCGGTGAGGGCGTCGGCGGCGCGGCCGTCGAAGACGTCGGACAGCGGGCCGCCGTAGGTGATCACGGCGTCGAACTCACCGACCTCCACACCTGATACAGGAACACCCGACGCCCACGCGACCAGCCTGTCTCATCACCTGACGAGCAGCACCACGGTGGACCGCGTCTTAGGTGTCGGTGTCAATCGCGGGCGTCCTCAGTCCGCCGGTGCTGCCCGAAGTGAGTGATCGTGGGCGATCGCCGGATACCGGGCGGCCGGTCTCAGTTGAACAGTCGGTGTCAACAGACACCAGGTTCGACCGAGGAGGACACCGTGTACGGCGCAAGCGTGACCGACAGTTTGTACGAGGCGGAGCTCGCCTACCGCCGCGAGAGGATGGTCAACGAATTCCGGGCGGTCAACGCCGCCGCCCGGCGGCGCGCCGAGCGCAGGGCCCGCCGCGTCGCGAGGAGTGGACCGGGGCCGGTCCTGAAGTGGATCCGGGTGCACCAGCACGCCACCAGGTGACACTCGCCGGCGGAGTCTTGTCGGTACCCCACGCCACAATGACCGGCGTGTCGCGCCGGGACGTCCAGGCCCCGTTCGTCGGGCGCAACCGCCAGCTCGCTGTCCTCCGGTCGGCCCTCGAGCGGGCGGCGGCCGGCGAGCCGGGCGCGGTGCTCCTCGCCGGTGAAGCGGGCGTCGGCAAGACGCGGCTGCTCCTCGAGCTCATCGACCACGCCACGGCAGCCGGAGCGACGGTGCTCACGGGGCACTGCCTCGACATCGGCGAGGTCGGGCTGCCGTACCTGCCCTTCACCGAGGCCTTGGAGGCCCTCGTCGGGTCCGACGGTGACGGCAGCCCGCCCGGGCCGTGGTCGGCGCTGGCGGCGGTCGGGGGCGAGGTCGGGCAGCTGCGGGTCTTCGAGTCGGTGTTGGCGATCCTCACCCGGGCCGGTGAGACCGGCGACGGGCCCGTCCTGCTGGTGATCGAGGACCTTCACTGGGCCGACCGCTCCTCACGGGACCTACTGGCCTTCGTGCTCGCCCGGCTCCGCCGCGACCGGCTCCTGATCGTCGCGAGCTACCGGTCCGACGATCTGCATCGGCGCCACCCGCTGCGCCCCCTGCTCGCTCAGCTCGCCCGGTCCCCGCTGGTCGAGCGCGTGGACCTGCCGGGTTTCGATCCGCAGGAGATGGCGGCGTATCTGGGCGCGGTGTCGGAGACCGTGCTGGAGGAGTCGGTCGTCCGTGGGATCCTGGACCGGAGCCAGGGGAATGCCTATTACGCGCGGGAGCTGCTCGAGTCCCGCGACGCCCGAACGGCCGCTGGGCCGGGGGGTACCACGCTGCCCACCGAGCTCGCCGACGTCCTGTTGCTGCGCTTCGAGGAGCTCCCGCCGGACGCGCAGCTGGTCGCCCGGGCGGCGGCGGTCGGTGGCCGGCGCGTCGGTCATCCGCTGCTGCTGGTTTTGACCGGGCTGACCGAGCCCCGGCTGGAGAGCGCACTGCACGAGGCCCTGGCCCACCAGGTGCTCGTACCCGTCGACGGCGAGCAGTACGCCTTCCGCCACGCGCTGCTGTCCGAAGCGGTCTACGCCGACCTCCTGCCCGGTGAGCGGGTCCGGCTTCACGGCGCCTACTCGCGGGCAATCTCGGCCGCAGCCGGGTCCACCGCCGCCGATACCGCGACCATGGACCGGGTCGGCTCCGCGGCCGAACTGGCCCACCACGCCATGGCCAGCCACGACCTGCCGGGTGCGCTGGTCGCGTCCATCCGGGCGGCTGGTGAGGCGTCGGACCTCGACGCCCCGGCCGAGGCCTGGCAGCAGCTGGAGCGTGCCCTGCAGTTGTGGGACGCGGTGCCCGACGCAGCGGCCCGCACCGGTCTCGACATCGTGGAGGTGGGCCTGCGGGCGGCCGCGACCGCGAGTCGCGCCGGGGCGCACGACAGGGCCGCCGCGCTGGCCGAGGCCGCCACCCGCCGCCTGGACCCGGCCGCCGACCCCGCCCGCGCGGCCGAAGTGTGGGTCGCGCAGGCCCGCCACCTCCTCGATGCCGACCGGCCCGAGGCCGCGCTGGGTGCGGCGACGGAAGCGGTGCGGGTCGCGGGTGGACCCGCTCAGGTGGAGACCCCCGCGGTGGCCTGGTCAGTGGCGCACAGCGCGAACGCGCTACGCCAGCTCGACCGGGCGGGGGCGCGGGAACTCGCGGAGCGGGCCCGGGACATGGCCCGACGCACGCAGACCCCGGCCGCCGAAGCGGATGCCCTGGTGACCCTCGCCGCGCTCGACAACGACCAGGGCTCGGTGACCCGGGTGGCGGTGCTGCTCGCCGAGGCGGGGGAGCGGGCCCGAGCGGCGGGAGACCTGACCACCGAGCTCCGGGTCTCCTACGCCCTCGCCGCGGACCGCTACGACGCGGGCGACGTCACCGGTGCGCTGGTCCTGCTGGACGCGGCGGTGCAGCGGTGTCTGCGCAACGGCGCCGGGTGGAGCCCTTACGGCCTGGAACTGCGGGCCCTGCAGATCACCGCGAGATTCGTCACCGGCGACTGGGACGGCAGCGTGGTCGCCGCCGCGGTCACCGGTGCGCGGCCGTCGGAGCCGGCGGCCGCGCGCCTCGCCGCGGTCGGGCTCCACGTAGCGGTCAGCCGCGGCGATCCCGCGGCGGCGGCCACCCTGGCCCAGCTCGAGGCGGCGGCCCGGGCCGACCCGATGGTGGCGCTCGCGGCCGCCGCCTGCGGTGCCGATCTCGCGTGCTGGCTGGGCGAGCCGGCCAAGGCGTTGGACATCATCGCGCGGGCCCTGCGGCATCTGGGGGAGGTGTTCGAGCCCTGGTTCCTCGGCGCCCTGCGGCTGTGCGGGCTCGGAATCTCCGCCGCCGCCGACCTCGCCGAGCAGGCCCGCCGGGAGCGGGACCCGACCCGGGAGCACGCCGCGCTCAGCGAAGGCGGGCGGCTGCTCGAGCTCGCGCGACGCACCACCGAACTGGGTCACCCGCGCAGCGGCACCCTCGGGCCGGAGGGCACCGCCTGGTGGCAGCGGGCGCAGGCGGAGCACCACCGCCTCGAGGGGGACACCGGCAGCGCCGGCACAGCCACGGCTGCAGCTGCGGTCGCCGCCTGGCGGTCGGCAGTCGACGCTTTCGGCTACGGCCACGTCTATGAGCAGGCACGGTCGCAGTGGCGTCTCGCAGCGGCACTGCTCGCCACCGGTGACCGCGATGAGGCGGCGGTGCAGGCCAGCCGGGCGCACACCGCAGCCCACGCGCTCGGAGCGGCGCCGCTGGCGGGCGCTCTGCAGGACCTGGCCCGCCGCGGGCGCCTGATCCTCGGTCCCAGCGGCGCCCGCGTGGCACCGACGGGGCATTCCTCGCCGCTGACCCCGCGCGAGCAGGAGGTCCTCCACCTGTTGGCCGAAGGGCGTTCAAACCGTGAGATTGGTGAGGAGCTGTTCATGGCGGAGAAGACCGCCAGCGTGCACGTTTCCCGGATCCTGGCGAAGCTCGCGGCCACCAGCCGCGCCGAGGCCGTCGCGCACGCCTACGACCGCGGGTTGCTCGGCTGAACCTGGATCCACCGCTCCGATTCTTGAGGGCGACTGACGGGGCTTGATGAACTTGGTTGGGAGCTAGGCGTGGCTGATCGGCCGGTCTGTCCGGCTTTTCCACTGCGGGTCTGGGTTTGGCCTTGCGGCGGTGGGTGGGTTCAGGCGGCTGTGGGTGGTCCGAGCGTCGCGTCGAACAGTTGGGTCCAGGCGGGTTCCCAAGGCCAGCTGGTCGGGAGGTGCAGCCGGAGCTTGCGGGCGGAGTTCGCTAGCCGGGCAGGGACGTTGATGAGCTGGGCGCGGATGGTGCCGGTGGTCGCCCGGGCGTGGAACGCAGACGCAAGGCAACCGCAGGCGCGGGTCAGGTTGAAGGCGATCGCGGCCATGACGAGCCAGGCCGAGTTGGCCTGGAACGACCCGGAAGGCAAATGGGCCAAGGGCCCGTTCTTCAGGTCGGCATGGACCTGCTCGATGATCGCGTGACCGCGGTGCGCCTTCTCGGCCTGGACCAGGGTGAGGGGACTGTCGCTGAACACGGCGTGGTAGCGGTAGAGCGAGAACAGTTCCTGCTGCTCCAGAGTGCTCTGCGTCGTCTTGGTCGTCTTGGTCGTCTTGGTCGTCTTGGGCTTGATGGTTGGGGGGTTGAGGCGCTTGACGCGCCGCACGATCAGGCGCGCCTGGATGTGGTCGGCTTTGCGGCGGCTGGTGAACGCCAGGTAGGGGATCTCGGCGATCTCGGCGTCGCTGATCAGGCGCTTCTGTTCGTCGTCCCAGATCGCGTTCGGATAGGTGATGGGCATCCAGTCGCCCTCGTTGATGCTGCTGATCGCTGTGCTGAGTGGGGAACTCATCCGGGCGGTGATGGAGAACCGGACCTTCGCCCGGCGGGCCGCGGCGATCACGTCGTGGTTGTAGAAGGCGCTGTCCGCGCGCAGCACGATCAGCCCTTTGCGGTCGAGGCCGCCAGCGCCAGCGGCTCTCGCCGCGACGAGCGCGTCGGCGACTAGCCTGGCTGCGCCGCGGGCGCTGTTGGTGCTGCCTTTGCGGAGCCGGGTCGCGCAGATCACCGGCGCAGACAGCGGCGTGGACACGGTCGCGATCAGCGCGTTCAGGCCCTTCACCCCGCTGTAGCCGTAGCCAGCGCCTTGCTTGGCGTAACCGTAGGTCGCCTTCACCGTGTCATCCACATCGACGTAGGCAACTTGATCGCCAGCCGCGAGTAGCGGGGTGCGGGTCGCGAGCCCGGCCAGCATCGCGCTGGCGACGCTGTCGAGCTGCCGGACATGGCCGAACGTTGAAGGTCCGCAGGAACGTCCCGAGGGTGGAGGGGGCCCGGACCCCACCGAACAGCCGGTCCATCCCGCCGTGCCGCAGCAGGTCCATGTCATCGATGCTGTCCGCGCCCGCGACCATCCCGGCGATCAGTGCCGGGATCTTCAGGTGCGCATTCACGCCGCCCTTGGCCGACAACGTGAGCGTGTCGGCGACGAGCTCAGTCAGGCCACACCGCTGCGCCAAAGCGACCACCGGTGCCAGCCCCGCGCACGACACCAGATTCGGATCATCGAATGCTGCAGAGACCAGCTGGGGGCTGTGAGAAACTCGCATCCCGCGGATGCTCCTTATGAGTGGGTAGAACGTGTCCTTCGCAAGCCACATTCTCCCTGCACAGCAGGGCATCCGTGGTCTACGACATGCCCAACCGCCCCATCGCAACGGTGGATCCAGGCTGAAGGTCACAGCATTATCGGTAGCGCGACATGCCTTCTGCTGCGGGAAATGGTAGTTATCAGCAGCAGCAGCAGGCGTGGTCCTGTCAGGTCGTTGCTGCTAATGCGCGCGCGTCAGGGGCGGGCTCGGTCAGCCACACCACGCTGGCCGGCAGCCGCCCGCCTGACAGGCCGGAACTCAGACCGGTCAAGACACCCCACGGCCGGGGTGCGTCAAGCAGGGTCGTAGGCGACGGGGGAGGGCTGAAGTCGAACCGATCGCGGATGCCATACCTATGCCCGCCTGGGAGGTTGCTGGGCGGCGTCGGACGCGAGCCGGTGGCCGTGGCGAAGGGGACGGTGGCCGGCTCTGCGGCGCTGAGGTCGGGGGGGCCGGCACCGGTCGGCGGGGCGCCGGTGGTGGTGCGCTCGCGGGGCCGGCCGCGCTGGTTTGTGGTGGAGGCCGACCCGGCCGATCCAGACTACGGGCCGGTGGCGGTGGTCAGTGGCCACGCCAGCCAGAAGTCGGCGAGGACTGCGCTGGTCCGGGCCAGGAGCAGGGCGGGGTCGGGCGTGGGGGAGCGGGTGCTGCTGTAGGTCCGCGCCGCCGGGAAGATCAGCTCTCGGCTGGTGTGGGACAGCCAGGCCGGACGGGGCGTTGTGCAGCCCGGGCCGCCGCCGTGACCGGCCGGCCGATGGCTGTGGGTGTGAGCGGGCTGCTGCCGGAGCCGTCCGGCTACGCCGAGCTGCTCGAGCAGCTCAAGGTCCGGGTGCGGCGTCGCGGGTGCGGGCGGCCCGGGCCGCGAATAGCGAGTTGCTTGCAGCTGTACTGGTCGGTCGGGCGGGGACATCCTGGACCGGTAGGGGCCGCAGCGACGGAACTTCTGCCAGCGGGGGCGGTAGCCGGTTCAGGTGCACCGAAAATACCGCCTGGTGTTCGCCTGCTGGTCATCCCGGGTGCCTACCATCCGACGATGGACAGCTCTCGGGGTGGCGTGGTCCGGCGCCGCTCGCGCCGGACGATAGTCGGCGGCTTGCTGGCGGCATCGGTCTGCCTCGCGGGATTAGCCGGGCTGTCCGGGACTGGCAGCGCCCAGGCCGCGGCCGCCCGACATGGCGCCGACCCGGCGGTGGGGGTCGGCAGTGTGCTGTCCTCTCCCGCGGGCCTGCTCGCATCGGGTCCCCGCTCGAACGGGACGGCGGTTCTGCCGGACGGCCGGTTCCTCACTCCGGTGGGACGCAGTGTCGGGACCCAGCTCGAGCCGCAGAGCGGTGTGCTGAGCCATGACGGTCGCAGGCTCTACCTCAGTTCCGAGGGGGTGGACGACGCTCCGCCGAACTCGCGTAACCACGACCTGACCAGGCACGCCCGGTTCTTCTCTGTCGTTGACACCGCGACGCTGGCCATCACGACGGTCGAGGACGACGCGCTGCACTCGGGCTTGGCAGAGTCCCCGGACGGGCGCACGTTGTATGTCGACGAGGGCCAGACCGATTCCCTCGGGGTGTTCGGGCGCACGCCGTCGGCCGACGGCGGTGTCGGCACGTTCCGCAAGGTCGCCGACTACCCGCTGAACCCGGCAAGCCCGAAGGATTACCCGTGGGGACTGGCGCTTTCATCAGATGGAAGCAAGGCCTACATCTCGGGCTTTTCTGGCGACAGCCTGACCGTTGTGGACACCGCGCGCGGGACAGTGCTGAGTCGGGTCTCGACCGGCTCCTACCCGTACGCGGTCGCCGTGTCCCGCGACGGCAGGCGGGCGTATGTGTCGAACATGGGGCTGTACAACGCCGACGCGGCCCTGGGCATCAGCAGCCCGGTCGCGCCGCCGCCAGCGACCTATGGCGGGTACAACTCCACCAACAGCGCCTCGGTCTGGACCTATGACCTGACCTCCGCCACCCCCCGAGTCGTCGCCGCGACCAAGATCGGCAAGGACCTCAACGGTGCAGATGTCGTCGGCGGCAGCTCCCCGTCCGGGCTAGCCCTGTCACCAGACGGCCGGACGCTGGCCGTGACAGCCAGCAGCGACGACCTCATCGAGTTGCTGGACACCACCTCAACGACGCCGAGCCTGGCTGTGCCGAGCGTCAACGCCCCGGCCGTTCCGGCCCACCCTGCCCGGGTGGTCGACATGCAGGCCGTTCCCGGCACCCCACGGCTTGCCTCCCCGACCGGCGCCCAGCCCGACGCACCGGCGTGGTCACCGGACGGCAAGGTCTTGTTCGTGGGAGAGGGAGAGCGCAACGACGTCGCCGTCATCGACCCGGCACGGGTCGAGCCAAGCAGCTCCGCTGCCCTCAGCGAACCGACTGCGCCCGGCGTCGGATATGCCCCCGGCCCGAACCGCGCGGCGGTCACTGGCCGGATCCCGACCGCCTGGTATCCCAGCGCCTTGCAGGTCAGCGCCGACTCGTCCCACTTGTTCGTGGTGAGCATGAAGGGCCTGGGCTCTGGGCCCAACACCGGCGTGGGCGCATTGCCGACGACCGCGACCCCCGACCCGCCGGCCGCGGCCTACATCCCCAATACGATCCACGGCCGGGTCACCGACATCGCACTGTCCTCAGCGTGCGCCGCACTGCCCAGGCTCACTGCCGCCTCCGACGCCGACAACGGGCTGGTCCAGCCCAGCAAGACGGCGGGCAGCAACGGCAACGGCTACGTGGTCCCCACCTCCTACGGCCAGCCAGCGTCCGCGAAGATCAAACACGTCTTCCTGATCATCAAGGAGAACCGCTCCTACGACCAGGTCTTCGGCGACCAGCCCGGAACCGAAAGCGACGGCAGGTACGCCTCCTACGGCCGGTTCGACACCCCCAACGCCCATGCACTGGCCGACCAGTTCTCCCTCAGCGACAACTACGACGCCACCACCGAGACCTCGACCCAGGGTCACTTCGCGATCGACACGGGGCAGGTCGACGAGTTCGTCGACAAGCTCACCCCGTCGCAGTACGCCAACAAGCTGCCCTACGGCGCCTTCGACACCCTTCCGGAGAATCTGCCGGAGGGCGGCTTCATCTGGAACAACGCCGCCCGCCACGGCGTGCACACCACCGTGTTCGGCGAAGGCACCTTTGTGGTCGGCGCCAGCCCGGCGCTGCTCGGCAAGAGCCCGTCGCAGCTTCCCAGCGGCCAGCTGATCCCCGGCGTCCAGCAGGACGGCTACACCACTTACTACGCGCCCTACCCCAGCCAGGTGAACCCGGTCGGCAGCGCCGGGCCGGCCAAGGGACCGCTGGAGACCGCACTGCCCTACAACGACGAAGGACGCGCGACCGCCTTCGCCAGCGCCGTCACCGCCGGCAAAGTCGTCAGCCAGCTGAACGTCATGATCTTGTTCGACGATCACACCAGCGGTGACATCGCCGGAGCCCAGACCCCGGAGCGGCAGATTGCCGAGAACGACCACGGCCTGGGCCGGGTCATGTCGACCATCAGCCACTCGAAGTACTGGAAAGATTCAGCGGTCTTCGTCACCGAAGACGACACCCAAGGCGGCCAGGACCACGTCGATGCCTACCGGACTCTGGCCCTCGTCGCGAGCCCGTACGCGGCCCCCGGCCGCGTCTCCCACGTCCACACCTCCTTCAGCAGCATGACCAAGACCATCAACCTGCTGCTCGGCCTTCCGCCGACGTCGCTGCAGGAGATGACCTCCACCACGATGGCCGACAGCTTCATCACCAGCGGCCAGCCGCGGGTAGCTCCCTTCCAGACCCGGCCGAACAACACCCAGCCCGACACCAACGCCTCGGTGGCCACGGCATCCAACCCGCTGCTCAAGGCCGCCGCCAAGCTGGCCCTGCACGTCCCGGCGGGGATCGACAAAGGTGGCGAGCTGCTCCCCGCCGACATCGCCCTCGAGCACGCCGGGGAACTCGCCGCCCACGACCCGAACGTGCGCCCGACGTCGAACGTCGTGCACCACACCCTGCCGACCGGCTCACCCACACCGCTCGTCCTGCCGCCAGCCCAGCACGGCACCGCCTCGCCGACGGCCGGATGCCTGTCCGTCCAGCCAACCCCCCACAGGGCAGGCGCGACGACAGGGGCAGGAACCGTCCGCACAGATGCCACCACATCGCAGGGTGGTACGGGCGTCGCGGCGGGCCCTGTCAGGGCCGCCCTGGCGACCGTTCCCGCCGCAAGCCCCACCTTCATCTCCTGGCGCCGGGTCTCGGCGACCAACCCGACCTTGCCCCTGGCACTCGGCACGGCGGTCCTGATCCTCAGCGCAGCCATCGTCATACGCCGGCGGACGCTAGCCCGACGCTCGTCCGACCGGTCTGCGGTGCGTGTCGACGCCCGGCGTGCGGCTGACGTCGAGTGAGAGGGACCGTTGAGGAGGACCGGCGGTGCGCGGCCGGGCTCACCGATCAACTGCGGATCACGAGTGACTACTGCGCGGCGCTGACCGGGTAGGCGGCGCTGGCCGGACGACGTGAGTGGCTGCGCCTGTCGCCGACTGCTGACCATCCGGGGCTGGTGACGGTGACGGTGTTGCCGGCGGGAGTGGCTGCGGTGGTGATGCGCCGCCGGGGCCGTCGCCGCAGTGGGCTGCTGGCCTGGCGGTACCGCACCCACTGCGCGGGGCCGCCGCCGACAGCCAGCGTGAGCTGCACCGGTCCTGGGGGACTGTCCGACGCGCAGGAGCACGACAGAACCCACCACCCGCAGTGACCGGTCAACGCCGCGGCCGCGGGACACAGCAGACCGGCTGAGTCATGATGCGCGTTCCCAGCTCGCGGCGAGGGGTGTGCCCTCCGGCGTTTCCCACCTTGTGCCTGGAACGTGCCAAGTCTGTACCCGGGGCGTCAGGTCAGCTCGTGGGGGAGAGTTTGCTCGGCGAGGGCGGTGAGCTGGGTGTCGGTGGGGACGGCGTCGCGGACGGCCGCGGGGAGGGTGTCGTAGGTGTAGTCGGCGACGGCGAGCGGGGCGGTGGTGTTGGCGAGGCTGTACCGGACGACGTTGTCGTTGCGGCCGGCGCAGAGCAGGATGCCGATGGTGGGGGAGTGGCGGTGCTTGTCGCGCAAGTTGTCGTCGACCCAGGCGACGTAGAACCCGAGCTTGCCGGTGTACTCAGGCTGGAAGCGGCCGATCTTGAGCTCGATCACGACGAAGCGGGACTGGGCCCAGTTGAAGAACAGCAGGTCGATGTAGAAGTCGTCGCCGTCGACTTCGAAGTGGTACTGCCTGCCGACGAACGCGAAGCCGTGGCCGAGCTCGAGCAGGAACGCCTGGAGTCGCGCGACCAGGGCGTTCTCGAGGTCGCGTTCGGCGGTGGGCTGGGTGAGGTCGAGGAATTCCAGGACGTAGGGGTCGCGGGTGAGCTGCTGGGCGAGCTCGCTGTCGGCGGCGGGGAGCTGGGCGGTGAAGTTGGATGGGGCGGCCCCGATCCGACGGTGCAGGTCGGTGGCGATGTGGTGGGTGAGGACATTGCGGGTCCAGCCGTGTTCGAGGGCCGCGGCGGCGTACCAGTCCCGCACGGCGGGGTCGGGGAGCTTGTCGAGCAGGACCGTGACGTGGCCCCATGGCAGTTGCGCAACAGGCTGTTGCGCAACCAGGCCTGCTCGTACGGCTTCTTCGGCACGCTGTTGTGGGACTGACCTCTGGGACGTCTGCCCCACCAGGAGCGCGGTCGCGCCAGGCGGCCGATGCGGTGCAAAAGGTCGGTAACGGCCATCCGGGCACGGCGATGAGCTTGGCGCCGCTGGCGTATCTGCTGTTCCAGCAGGTGATGCGGCACGACCCGGGCGATGATCAGTGGTTGGGCCGGGACCGCTTCGTGCTGTCGGCCGGGCACAGCAGCTTGACCCTGTATATCCAGCTGTACCTGTCCGGCTACGGGCTGGAGCTGTCCGACCTGCAGGCTTTGCGCACCTGGGGGTCGGCGACGCCCGGGCACCCGGAGTACCGACACACCCGCGGGGTGGAGATCACTACCGGTCCGCTCGGGCAGGGCCTGGCCAGCGCGGTGGGGCTGGCGATGGGGGCCCGCCGTGAACGCGGCCTGCTCGACCCGGACGCCGCCGCCGGGACCAGTCCGTTCGACCACCATGTGTACGTCATCGCCTCCGACGGGGACTTGATGGAAGGGCTGACCGCCGAGGCCAGCAGCCTGGCCGGTCATCAGCAGCTCGGTGCGCTGATCGTGTTCTACGACAGCAACCACATCAGCATCGAGGATGACACCGACATCTCCTTCAGCGAGGACGTCGCCGGCCGCTACAGCGCCTACGGCTGGCACGTCCAAACCGTGGACTGGACCGTCACCGGCCGTTACGTCGAGGACGTCGACGCGCTGCTAGCAGTCATCGGGGCGGCCAAGGCCGACACCGCCCGGCCGTCGATGATCGTACTGCGCACGATCATCGGCTGGCCCGCCCCGACCGTGGCCGGCACCGGCAAGGCGCACGGGGCCGCCCTGGGCGCGACCGAGGTCGCGGCGACCAAGACGCTGCTCGGCTTCGACCCGCAACACAGCTTCACCGTGGAACCCGATGTGCTCAGCCACGCCCGGCACGTCC
>JAABUZ0100004870.1_pt1 | contig 18142 bp, 17 predicted proteins | sample 5562091 | NCBI WGS metagenome assembly JAABUZ01 (sample SAMN12813069, study PRJNA571459) | rock metagenome | isolation source: Antarctica rocks | place: Antarctica: Victoria Land, Linnaeus Terrace sud | collected 2015-12-21
CATGCTCAAGCCAATAGCCGGTTAGTAACCGCTCGGTCCATCCCGATTCCGGTCCAAAATTTCCGCCACTCCACTTTTAGCCACCTAACCGAGTACTTCAACCCCAAACCCTGCACCACTTACGGGTGCTTTCAGGTCAAAAAAGGCGAAAGTATGGCGAATACAACAACTTACGAGAAAAATCTTCAATAAACCTATTGAAAAGATCGCAAGCCCGTGCGACTATCTTTGCAGAGCCCTAGTGGGCGAAAGTGGACAAAAGTGGTAAAGACACACTGGTGGCGATGGTAGTGGCGAGCGTTAAGGAGTCGTGGAACCGTCTGATCAACCAACTCCCGCAGCAGCCGTAGAAGCCCCTCGTGGCACGCTCAACGGCCGCGTGGACGAAAAAGGACGCCTGAAACTTCCAACCGCTTTAGTCCAGTATTTGGAGGCAATCGGAGAACACAAAGTATTCATCACGACGCTTAACTTATCAACAGCTCTAATTTACCCTATTTCGGCGTGGCGCGAAACAGAAAAAATGCTACAAGAGTCCGGCGAGGACTCCGATTCGCGCTCTGACCTTGCCTTTGTCGCCAATCATTATGGCGAAGACAGTGAGATCGACGCACAAGGAAGAGTTTTAATTCCAACAACTTTGCGGCGAGATCTCGATTTGGAAAAGGATGATGTTCATCTGCTTTTTTTTAAAGGGCGGATTGAAATTTTCGGCAGTAAAATTTATCAGCAGCGACTGGATCAAGCCAAGTCGGGCCTTGTGGAAAAGCTGAGGACACTCGAAAAGAAGGGTCTGCGGTAGAACCCGGCCCTATATGGCGGTGTTTGGCAACGCTGGAAGCTCTAAGCATTATCCCGTTTTATTGAGCGAATCGCTTGAGTATCTCGCGATTCGGCCTGACGGGGTATACGTAGATCTTACAGTGGGGCTGGGCGGCCATACTCGAGCGATTGCGGAACGGCTGACCACGGGGACTCTGCTTGCTTGTGACCGCGACGCTGAATCGCTCAAGCTGGCTTCCGCGAACACGGAAGCGTATGCGGATCGCATCCGGTTCTTTCACGGCGCTTTTTCCGATCTGCCGAAAGCATTGCAACAAAACGGTATTCAAGCGGTTGATGGTGTTTTGGCCGATTTAGGGGTCAGCCGATTTCAATTAAGCACCGCAGAGCGCGGGTTCTCGCTGATGGAAGACGGGCCGTTGGATATGCGAATGGATCGCGGCGAAAGCATCACGGCGGCGGATCTGGTGAACGAAATGCCTGAAAAGGCGCTCGCCGATTTGATTTATCAGCTCGGTGAAGAAAGGAGGTCGCGAAGAATCTCCAGAGCAATCGTTCGCGCGCGGCCTATCCTGACGACCGGTCGTTTGGCCAGGGTTGTCGAAGAAGCCGTGCCGCGGACGGGGAGACTCCATCCGGCAACCCAGACGTTTATGGCGTTGCGCTTGGAAGTGAACGGGGAGTTGAAGGAGTTGGACGAAATGCTTCGGATTGTGCCGGGGCGCTTGCGGTCCGGTGGGCGCTGGGTGGTGTTGACATTCATGTCGCTGGAGGATCGCAAGGTGAAAGAAGCGTTTCGCTCGCTGGCGCAAGCCGGCGCGGCAAAATTGCTGACGAAGCATGTCATACGGCCGACGGCGGAAGAGATTGAAGTAAATGCGGCGTCTCGCAGCGCAAAATTGCGGGCGCTGGAGTGGGTTTCGAAGGACTAAAGAATCATGGCGACACTGGCAACTTTTGTAAATCGTTTTGTCGGCGTGCGGGAACTGACCGACACGCCGCCAGCAGTTTGGACGCGCACCGAGCTTCCGCGTCTGCGTCCGATCGCAAACGAGGATGTTTATCTTTTTGTGAAGCGCATCGATAATAGCGCGGTAGTGCGGGCGGCCGATCCCGTGGCAAGGCGGGCGCGCAGCCGTACCGTCGTGACCGGTTTCATCGCTGCCATGCTGTTGATTGCCGGTTTGGTGCCTACCGCTTATAACACCATGGCCGGTTTTACCGTGCAGAGTTTGCGGCAGGAGCAAGCCAAGCTCAAGCAGCAGGAAGCGCAGCTCGATTTGGCCCAAGCCAAGCTGTTGAGCTACGACCGTCTGGAAAAACTCTCCAAGTCTCTCAAAATGGTGGAACCCGACCCGACGCAGGTCCAAATTCTTGAAGGCAAAAACAAGACCGAAGCGCGCAATCTGATCCCGCTTTCAACGAAAGAGGTAAACGTCCGCTAGCTCCACAGAGCCGGAAATGTGGTGACTGGTATGTTTTGCCCCGGTTCTCTGTAAACCGTGGTGATGGAAGATGGATAAACCAGCGCCGACGCAACGCGCTAATTCAACTGATCGATTGTTCATTCTTGGGCTCATCCTGTTTGGATGGGCCCTCATTGTTGTTTTGCGTCTCCTCTACCTGCAAGTTTTCTCCCATGAGCGCTATCTCAAGCTCGCCGAGTCGCAGCAGGACCGCCTACAAACAGTGGAAGCCCTCCGCGGAGCCATTCTAGACCGCAACGGCAGCTATCTCGCCCTCAGTTCCGCCTCGCAATTCGTGGTTGTCAATCCCAGGCGCATTCCGAACAAGGAAATTGCCGCTGCTTTGCTGGGGCGCATTCTCGGCATTGCTCCCGCCAAACTTGAAGGCGATCTCGAAGCCGCCGCGCTTTCCAAGCATCATCGCGGCTATTTTGTCGTGGACCCGCATGTTTCAGAGGAAAAAGCGGAAACCCTGAAAGACATGAAGCTTGACTGGCTGGAAATTCGGGGGGGCAGCCTGCGCAGCTACCCGAACGGACAATTGGCCGCCCATATCATCGGCAACGTCGGCGGCGGCGAAGGCCACGGCGCTGCGGGAGTTGAACTCAAGCTGGATAAGGAACTGGCCGGCAGCCCTGGCTTAGTGCGAACCAAAGTCGATGTCAAACAGCGGGCCTATGACTCCGAAATCGTGAAAACGCCGGTGCCCGGCAAAAACATCGGCCTCACGGTCGATAGCGAACTGCAGCACGTGGCCGAGGACTCCTTAAAAGCAGCGGTCATCACGAACCACGCCGATCACGGAAGTCTGGTCGCCATGGACCCTTATACCGGTGAAATCCGCGCCCTAGCGAACTATCCCACCTATGATCCGAACGAACGTCTTCATGCTGGAGAGAAACCGCACGGGCGTGAAGATCTCGCCGTCGTCGCCCCGTTTGAGCCCGGTTCGGTTTTTAAAGTAGTGACAATCTCCGCCGCCATGGAGACCACTAATTTGAAACCCAGCACCATGATCAACTGCGGCGGCGGCATGATGACGCTCTTCACGCGCGTGATTCACGACTCGCATCCTTATGGAGCATTGAGCGTGGAAGACGTGCTCGCGAAATCGAGCAACATCGGCGCGATCCGTATCGGCATGCAGGTCGGCAACAAAAATTTATATGAGTACGTCCGTAAGTTCGGCTTCGGCCGTCGCACCGGCATCGAACTGCCCGCCGAAGCGCCCGGCATGTTGCGTCCTCTAAAGCGCTGGCAGCCCACCTCCATCGGTTCTGTCCCGATGGGTCATGAAATCAGCGTCACTTCCATTCAACTCGCTCAATTAGGTGCCGTTATTGCGAATGGCGGCTACCTCGTCCACCCGCATCTGGTGAGATGGAAGCAAGCCGGCGGCGAGAAACGCGAACTAGTAAAGTTTCCGCCCCCAACCAAAATTCTGGAGGGGCAAACTGTTGCCACGATGCGCAACATGATGCATCGGGTCACGATGAAAGGCGGCACCGCGCAACGTTTGCATATTCCCGGCTACACTTTTGCCGGTAAAACCGGAACGGCGCAAATCTACGATTACGCGCACCACGTTTACACGCATAAATACAACGCGTCGTTTTTGGGCTTCGCGCCGCTCAATAATCCTCGTCTTGTCGTGATCGTCACGATTTCGGGAACAACCGGCAACGCCGGTTTCGGCGGAGCCGCTGCCGGTCCGGTCTTCGAAACCGAAATGGCTACCGCGCTGCGCAAGATCGGTGTTCCGCGAGACATCCCGGAAGACATCGAAGCGCTGCTGACGAAGCAGAAGAAAGCCGCGGGCGAAAACCCAGTGGTGGAAACAGACGTGGCGGACTTTGCCACGCCTTTCACGGAAGAAGAAATCAAGGAAGCGAACGGCGATGCTCTGGCCGACGGCGCGGTTGTTCTCGCCGAAGCGGACCCGAATGCTCCCAAAGTTCCCAACTTTGTCGGCAAAACCGTCCGGGATGTAATGCAGGAAGCTACTTCCAGCGGCCTTGACGTCAATCTGTTTGGCGATGGACTGGCGCGGGTGCAAACTCCGCCCCCTGGCGCTTTGCTTCTGCCGGGTGCTCACATTTATGTGAGGTTTGCTCATTGAAGCTGAAGGACGTGCTCGCGGCGGTTCCGCTCGTGTCCCCGATATCTCCGGCGTTGGAAGAAGCTGATGTTCGCGGAATCGCTTATGACAGCCGGAAAGCGCAGGCCGGCTTTCTGTTCTTCGCTTTTTCCGGCGCGAAAACCGACGGCGCTCGCTTTGCCGCTTCCGCTATCGAAAAGGGAGCCTTGGCGATTGTCAGCGAACAGTCGCGCCCCGGCGGTTTTCACCATCCCTGGTTGCAAGTGACGCAAGGCCGTCACGCTCTTGCCGCCGCCGCCCGTAACTTCTTCGGCAAGCCGGACGAGCGGCTGGCACTCACCGCCATCACGGGAACCAACGGAAAAACCACCAGCACGCTTTTAATTGATGCCATCCTGCGGGCGGCGGGCAAAGTTACCGCGCTGGTAGGCACCATCGAATATCACTTGGCGGGCCGCGTTCTGCCAGCGGTCAATACCACGCCGGAATCCCTCGACTTGTTTGCCCTGATGCACGATTTGGAAGAAGCGGGAGGCACTCACTTTACTCTCGAAGCTTCTTCTCACGCGCTCGATCTCGGGCGTATTTACGGCTTATCGGTGCATACCGCTGGATTTACGAACTTTACCCGCGACCACCTCGACTATCACGGCACCATGGAAGCCTACTTCGCGGCCAAGCAACTGTTGTTCAAGCCGCGCAACGGTCCCCCGCCGCGTTTTGCCGTGCTGAACACCGACGATGAGTTCGGAAAGAGCTTTGAGATTTCGCCCGAGACGCGGATCTATTGGTACGGCGCGCAGCCGCCGCCTCCCAATCGCTCCGATGCCGTTTGGGTTCATCCGGCGAATATCAAGTCTTCTTTCGAAGGCTTGCGTTTTGACGTGAAGGCCGAAAATCTGACCTTTGAAGTGAAGTCCAGCTTGGTCGGGCACATCAACGTATCGAACATCTTATTAGCCTCGGCCGTGGCTTTGAGCCACAAAATGACGCCGGAAGAAATCAGGAAAGGGGTGATCAATTTGCGAAGCGTGCCCGGAAGATTCGAACAGGTGGAAGAAGGGCAGCCGTTCATGGTTGTTGTGGACTACGCGCATACCGACGACGCTCTGCGCAACATTCTCTCGGTAGCGCGGCGCATGACCCCGAAGCGCATCATTACATTATTTGGCTGCGGAGGGGACCGCGACCGGTCGAAGCGCCCCTTGATGGGTTTAGCGGCGGCGGAAGGAAGCGATCTGGTGGTGCTTACTTCCGATAACCCCCGCAGCGAAGATCCGCTCGCCATCATGAACGATGCCATGGTCGGCTTGAACCGTTCGAATACTCCGCACTTGACGGAACCGGACCGCGAACGCGCCATTCGCATCGCTATCGAAGCCGCCGAACCGGGCGATGTTGTCATTCTCGCGGGCAAGGGACATGAAACGTACCAGATTTTGAAAGACGGTCCCATTCCCTTCGACGACCGCGAGGTAGCCCGTCGTATTCTCAAATCGCTGGCTATCTTACATTAAGGATTTGTTTCCCTCTTTCTGTAGACAGGAAAACCACCCTGCAACATGCTCTATTGGCTGCTCTTCCAAGTTCTTCATAAGTACATTCCGGCGTTCCGCGTCTTCCAATACGTCACAACGCGCACCGCGTTGGCGAGTTTAACTGCTTTGGCGCTCTCGTTGGCGCTCGGCCCCTGGATGATCCGCAAACTTCGGGAACTCAGCTTCGGGCAGCATATTCGCGAAGAAGGTCCGCAATCCCACTTCAAAAAAGCTGGCACCCCGACCATGGGCGGACTGCTGATTGTCACGTCCATCGTCGCGCCGACTTTACTGTGGGCTGACCTGCGCAACCCTTACATCTGGGTCGCGCTGCTAGGCTTAATCGGCTTTGGAGCGATTGGTTTTGTGGATGACTATGCGAAAGTGGCAAAGAAGCGCAACCTGGGCTTAACGGCGCGGCAGAAATTCTGGGCGCAAGTTTTTTGCGCTATGATGATCGGCTTTGTGCTGCTGCTACTGCACTCCCATCAAGCTTATTCAACCGCCATCAACGTTCCTTTTTTTAAACAATTCAAGCCGGATTTGCTGATCGAGTCACTCACCAAAAACTTCTGGACTTACCCGCTGGCTTTCATTTTGTTTTATTTCTTTATCGTCTTTGTCATGGTTGGTTCTTCGAACGCGGTGAATCTAACAGACGGCTTGGATGGGCTGGCGATTGGCCTCATGATTATTGCCTCCGGCGCCATGACCGTTCTCACCTATATTTCAAGTCACGCCAAGTTCTCCGAGTATTTGGACTTAGCTCACTTGCCGGGATCGCAGGAGCTAACCATCTTTTGCGCTTCCATGTTCGGCGCGAGTTTGGGATTCCTTTGGTACAATTGTCATCCCGCGGAAGTGTTTATGGGAGATGTCGGCTCCCTGGCCTTAGGCGGCGGTTTGGGAATCATCGCCGTGCTGATTAAACAGGAAGTGCTGCTTATCTTTATTGGCGGCGTTTTTGTGATCGAAGCGTTGTCTGTCATTTTGCAGGTGGGCAGTTATCGCCTGCGCGGCGGTAAGCGTATCTTCAAGATGGCTCCGATCCATCATCACTTTGAAGCAATAGGTTGGCCCGAATCAAAGGTGATTGCCCGTTTCTGGATTGCCGGCCTTGTCATGGCGTTATTCGCTCTGACCACGCTCAAGTTGAGGTAAAGAGTTCCTTGCGCCTTCGCGATCAACAGGTTGTTGTTATCGGCGCCAAGCGCTCCGGCTTGGCGGCTGTCGAACTGCTGCGCAAAGAGGGCGCTCATGTTCGCGTCATGGACGCGGGCGCTTTGACGCCCGAAGAACAAGCGCGATTCGCCGCCCTCCATGCGCCTGTTGTTCCGCAGGAACCTGAATATTTGAAAGGGGCCCTCATTGTTCTTTCGCCCGCTGTTCCTTATGATCTTCCAATGCTCGTCAGCGCGCGCGAACGCGGGGTTCCGGTCATCGGAGAGGTGGAACTGGCTTCGTATTTTCTGCAAGGCCCGATCATCGGCATCACGGGCTCTAATGGAAAGACCACCACCACCGCGCTCACCGGACATCTTTTGAAAGAATGCGGCATCCCGTGTCAAGTGGGCGGCAATATCGGAACCGCTGTCGCCAGCTTGGTTGATTCTTCCGCTAAGAATCAGTGGAATGTCTTGGAGCTTTCCAGTTTTCAGCTTGAATCCATCTCGCGCTTTCGAGCAAAAATCGCCGCGTGCCTGAATGTTACGCCCGATCATCTGGACCGCCACGGCACATTCGACCGTTACGCCCAAGCGAAAGCTTGCCTCTTCGACACGCAAGACGCAAACGGTTATGCCGTGCTCAATTTAGAAGATCCGGTTTGCCGGGGTTTTGCCCAACGCACCAAAGCGGAAGTGCGCTGGTTCAGCGTCTCGCAGCCCGTGCCGGGGGGGATCTGGATGCGGGACGATCAGCTTTTCTGGGATAAGCAGCCTCTACTGCACCGTAACGATATCAAGCTGCGCGGCCTGCATAACGTGGAAAACGTAATGGCCGCTGCCTTGATAGCATTGCTGGCCGGAGCCCAGGTGGAACAGATTGGGCCCGCCGTCGCCTCCTTCCCTGGAGTCGAGCACCGCATCGAGTTTGTTCGCTGTCTGGAAGGCGTCGACTACTTCAACGATTCCAAAGCCACCAACGTGGATGCCTCTTTGAAAGCCATTGATGCGTTTAACAACGGACTATGGATCATCCTGGGCGGAAAAGACAAGGGCAGTGACTATGCTCCGCTGCGCAGGCCGTTGGAACGAAGGGCAAAAGCCGCTCTGCTGATCGGCGCGGCGCCACCCTACCCTTATGCCGCTGCTCCGCTGATCAAGGAAGCTCTGGGAAAGGCGATTCCGGTTATTGACTGCGGCACGCTTCAGGGCGCGATCCAATATGCCCGGACCCATGCCCAGCCGGGCGACACGGTCCTGTTGGCGCCGGCTTGCGCGAGCTTTGACCAGTTTCAAAATTTTGAAGAACGCGGAACAGTGTTCAAACAACTAGTGAAAGAATTGTCTTAATTGCATGGCGCAGCGGCTTAAAACAGATTGGCTTTTGTTTCTTACTGTATTAATCATGGTGTGCTTTGGCCTGGTCATGGTCTACAGCGCCTCCTCGATCCTGGCCGAGCTTAAATTTCATGTGTCGGGTGTTCACTTTTTTGTGCGGCAACTGGGATGGGCGGTGGTCTCCATCGCCATTCTCCTGTTCTGTATGAAGCGCGATTACAGGAAATGGAACGATCCGCGCATCGCATTCGCCGGACTCGGGATCGTGCTGCTGCTGCTCGTCATTGTTTACATTACCGACACGGGGAGTCATCGTTGGCTGCGGGCCGGGCCGCTCTCCTTGCAGCCTTCGGAGCTGGCCAAGCCCGCTTTGTCTCTTTTTCTAGCGTTCTTCCTGTGCCGCCGTCTCGGAGCGATCAATGATAAACACACGCTCGGACCTATTGCAGTCTGCATTTCCGTGATTGCGCTGGCGGTGGCGATTGCCGACCTGGGAACTGCCGTGGTGCTGGTCGCGACTGCGTTCGCGGTTGTCTTTGTGGCCGGTATTGAGTACCGTTACCTGATTGTGTGCGGCGCTCTCTGTGTCTTGTTAGCCTTGAGCTTTATTGCGATGAAACCCTATCGGCTGGCGCGAGCCATCGATTTCGTGGACAAGGATCACAAACTGCTGGCCAAGCTCGATCCCAACGAGCGCATTCTGAAGTACGCGAAACAGACCGCGTCGACCAGCGATCCCGGTTATCAGCAGAGACAAGCCAAGATTGCCGTGGGCTCGGGCGGTTTTCTCGGGCTCGGCTTAATGCAGAGCAGGCAGAAGCTGCTCTATCTTCCCGAAGCGCAAACCGATTTCATTTACGGCATTGTCGGCGAGGAAACCGGATTCGCCGGTTCCGTGTTGCTGCTGGGTGGCTTCGTCGTGGTGCTTTGGCGGGGACTGCGGACTTACCTTCGCGCTTCGGACAACTTCGGCCGCTATCTTGCCTTGAGCGTTACGGTTTGCGTGGTCGTTCAGGCATTGATTAATATGAGCGTCGTGCTGGACTTGGTGCCGAATAAAGGAATCCCGCTGCCTTTCATCAGTTCCGGCGGCAGTTCGCTTCTCAGTACATTGCTCTCCATGGGCATGCTGCTGAGCGTGAGCGAGCACACCACCTGAACTGATCAGCCCCATGAAGTATTCGTTCGTGCTGACAGGAGGAGGAACCGGCGGCCACATTTTTCCGGCTCTCGCGGTGGCTCAAGTCCTGCGCGATCGGGGCCATCGCGCATTATTTATCGGAACACGGGAAGGAATGGAAGCGCGTCTGGTGCCGGAAGCCGGTTATGAGATGGCATTTATCAGGAGCGGAGCCTTGAACCGGGTGGGACTGCGTAGGCAGGTGCAAACCGTATTTCAATTGCCGCTGGGCGTGCTGACGGCCTCCGGCATTCTACGAAAGTTTCGTCCTCGCGCGGTGTTCAGCACGGGCGGCTTTGTCGCCGGGCCTGTTGTTCTGGCAGCGAGCGTTCTTCGCATTCCTTTAATCGTGATGGAACCCAACGCGGTTCCGGGATTTGCCAATCGTAAGATGGCCCGGTACGTTTATCGTGCGCTGCTGGGCTTCGACGTAACGCGCCAATGGTTTCCGCCTTCCAAGTCGGAAGTCACCGGCTTGCCCGTGCGTCCGGAATTCTTCGGGGTGGAACCAAAGAGCAGCGGTAAGTTCACGGTATTGATTACCGGCGGCAGTCGCGGTTCCCACACGCTGAACCGGGCATCGCGAGAAAGCTGGCCGCTGTTCCGCGACACGGGCGCTCCCATTCGGATCGTCCATCAAAGCGGCATGTCCGAGCACCAAGCTCTGGCCCGTGAATTTTCCCGCGCTGGTTTGGACGGAGAAGTGGTGCCTTTTATTCGCAACATGGCCAGCACCTTCCGCCAAGCGGACATGATTGTGGGGCGAGCGGGCGCGGGCGCCGTGAATGAAATCGCAGCCGCTCAAATGGCCTCCGTGCTGGTCCCGTTTCCTTTTGCCGCCGACGATCATCAGCGCCGGAACGCCGAGGTCATGGCGGAGGCGGGAGCGGCGCGCATGGTGCTGGACCGTGAACTGACCGGACAACGATTGTTTGAGGAAGTCGAGAAACTGCGCGCCGACCCCGCCGCCATTAATGCCATGCGGACGCAAGTGCGGCAGTTTGCCAAGCCGGACGCGGCGGAACGCGCGGCGGATGTTCTGGAGGAGGCAGCTTCTTTGTGAGATTCATACGAAAAGGCGGTTTCGCGCATTGACACGGATGGAGAAAGCCGGAACAATACAGGTAAAGAATGTTTTTTAAGCCCCAACACGTGCATTTTGTGGGTATTGGGGGAATCGGGATGAGCGGCATCGCGGAAGTTCTGCTTACTCTCGGGTACGAAGTTTCCGGCTCCGACCTTAAACTGAGCCCCATCACGGAGCGTCTGATGAAACTAGGCGCAACGATTTACCCCGGACATCAGGCGGAAAACGTCGCCGGCGCGAAAGCGGTCGTTGTTACATCGGCCCTCGACAATCGTAACCCTGAGATACTGGAAGCGCGCCGGTTGCAGATTCCCGTAATCCCGCGCGGCGAGTTGCTGGCCGAACTCATGCGCCTCAAGTTCGGCATTGCCGTCGCGGGCAGCCACGGAAAGACCACCACCACTTCGATGGTCGCTTCGGTTCTCAATTCCGCTAACCTGGACCCGACCGTGGTGGTAGGGGGACGCGTCGTGGGCATGCAAGGCTCCAATGCGCGTGTCGGCAAAAGCTCCATTCTGGTGGTCGAATCCGATGAAAGCGACGGCTCCTTTCTGAAACTAGCTCCCATTGTCGCGGTTGTCACGAACATTGATCGCGAGCATCTTGACCATTACCAGTCCCTTGAAGAAATTTGCGCTGCTTTTACTGATTTTGTGAACAAGGTGCCCTTCTACGGCGCCGCGATTATCTGCCTGGATGATCCGAATATCCAGCAAATCTTTCCCGCGATTCAGCGGCGTACCATTACTTACGGCCGCTCGGCGCAAGTGGATCTTGAAATTCAGAATGAGGCCTTGTTGCCGGGCGGAAGCGATTTCTCCGTGCGCCGGCGAGGAAGCGAACTGGGGAGCTTTCACCTCAACGTTCCCGGTTTGCACAACGTCCTCAACGCTACGGCTGCGATCGGGGTAGGCCTGGAGATGGAGGTGGGCTTAGACCAGATCCGTGAAGGGTTGGCTGCTTTCAGCGGCGTGGACCGCCGTTTTTCCCTGCGCGGGGTCCAGCGGGGCATTACCGTGGTTGATGATTACGGGCACCATCCGACGGAGGTGAAGGCCACCTTGGCCGCCGCGCGATTAGGGTCGTTCCGGCGGGTCCTGGTGTTATTCCAGCCGCATCGATTTTCCCGAACGAAGCATCTGCTCGATGAGTTCGGCACGGCGTTTCACGGAGCTGATGAAGTGTACCTGCTGGATATCTACGCCGCTTCGGAAGAGGCGCTGGAAGGAGTAAACGCCGAAGCGTTGTTGGAGAAAATACAATCATTCGGGCATCGTTCCGCGCATTACGCTGCAACCATGCAGGAAGGTATTGACGCGATTGTTCAGTCAGCAGCGCCCGGAGACCTGATTATTACGCTAGGCGCGGGCAATGTGTCGGGAGCCGCGGAGAAAATCCTGAGCCGTTTACAAGGGGTAAAGTAATGGCATTGGCGGGAGCGTGGCTATGGGAAGGTGTTCGCCTGGGACGTTTCGTTCTTTGGCTGATCGCCGGCGTGCTTCTGATGGTGGTCGCCCTGTTTGCCTGGCATGCCGCCGAAGAGTTTCTGATCAAAGATAACCGCTTTCGTGTCGCCGAAGCGGATGAACTGGCCGGCCAGAGTCCAAACTTGGTGGTGGAAGGGGCGCAGTATGCCTCTCCTTCCCAGATCCGCCATGTTTTTGTGGAAGATTTTGGCCGCAGCCTTTACTTGGTTCCCGTTGTGAAACGCCGTGAGCGATTGTTGCAAATCGACTGGATCGAGGACGCCAGCGTTGCCAGGATTTGGCCTAATACACTGAAAGTGCAAGTGCATGAACGCGCGCCGGTTGCCTTTGTCCATCTTCCTCCTAACGCGAAGGACGGTATGTCGCGTTTTGCCTTGATTGATCGTGAAGGCGTGATTCTCCGTCCGAGGATGGCCGCCAAGTTCACTTTGCCGGTCATCACCGGGGTCAAAGAGTCGGAACCGCCTGACGACCGGCGCGCCCGCGTGCATCGTGTGCTGGCCATGCTCAAGGAAGTAGGGCCGCTCAGCCAGAATATCTCCGAAATTAACGCCGCCGACCCTAATAACCTGACGGTCGCCGAGCACGTTGACGACGCGGTTGTGAACCTGCTGCTGGGCGATGAAAATTATGGGGAGAGATTGCAGAACTTTCTCGCGAACTATAGTGAAATTCGAGCAAAGCGGCCCGATGTGAAAACCCTTGACCTGCGCGTGGACGGCGTCATTACGGCGGTAGGAGGGGAACGGCATGGCAAGTAAAGCGAAACTGGCCGTTGGGCTTGATGCAGGCAGCACCTGTACGCGTATCGTTATTTGCGCGATTGAGAATGAGTCACTAAAGTTTCTTGGCCACGCGGAAGCTCCCGTGCAAGCCTGGAGCCGCGGCCGCTTGAGTGACCAGGAGGCCCTTACGCGAAGCATCCGCGCTGCTTTGCAGGAAGCCGAAAAGCGCGCCCAAGTGTCTCCCGAGTCGGTGGTGATCGGCGTAGGTGGTTCAGTATCGGGCACGAACAGCCGCGGTTTGTATGAATTTGGCCGGCGGCGCGATATCGAGCCGGATGATTTGCGCTACGCGGTTGAACTGGGCGCGCGGGTTCGGCTGGAAGAAGACCGGCAGGTGCTGCAAATCTGCCCGCAGGACTTCACCTTGGATGGCCGCGCCGGTTATCGCAATCCGAAAGGAATCACCTGCGCCCGCCTGGAAGCAAACGTGCATGTGGTTACTGCTTCCGCGCAGGACCACGGAGCGCTGATTTCCGCCGTGCATCAAGCGCACTTGGCTGTTGACGAATCCGTTTTTGAAGCGATTGCGGCCGCGTACGCGGCTGTTTTGCCGGAAGATCGAGCGCGCGGCGTGGCGGTGATCGACGTGGGCGCGCAATCAACCCACATTGCCATTTACGACGGCGATGCTTTGCTGCTCGCGGTCAGCATTCCGGTGGCGGGTGATCACCTGACGCGCGACATTTCCTGGCTTCTCAAAGTCGATTACGAAGACGCGGAAAGCCTGAAAAAAGAGTACGGCTGCGCCATTACCGGCATTGAATCAGATCACAGCCTCATTGAGATCCCTTCTCCGGAAGGACGCACGCCCCGCGAAGCGCCTCGCCATCAACTCAACGAAATTCTGGAAGCGCGGGCGGAGGAGATCTTTAATCGTATTTATTCCGAAATTCTGCGCATCGGCATGGAACAATCACTGTTGGAAGGCGTAATCCTGACCGGCGGCGGCGCGATGCTTCCCGGCATGTGCGACATGGCGGAGCGAATTCTGAACTGCCAGGCGCGCAACGGCTTGGCGACCGGAATTCATGACTGGCCTTCCGAACTGGACAATCCGGTGTGGACCGTGGCGGCGGGTCTTGCCATGTATTCCGGCAGGCTGCGCTTGAAGCGCGAAGTGAAACGAGCCTCGAACGGCTTGGCTGGTTTGGTGTTGAAGTAATTCTCAAAACTGTAAGGACCCAAAAAAGAAAAACGCATGACAGATGATTTGAAGTACCTGATTGAGGAGGAATCTCAACTCGGTACACGCATAAAGGTGATCGGCGTAGGCGGCGGCGGGTCGAATGCCGTGGCGCGCATGGTGCAGGAAGGCTTGGCCGGTATAGAGTTCTTTATTCTGAACACGGATAAACAAGCGCTTGCCGCCTCGCTTGTTGGCAACAAACTGGCGATTGGCAAGAAATTGACTAGCGGGCTCGGAGCCGGGGCCGATCCCTCCGTAGGCCGTCAGGCTGCCCTGGAAGATACGGAACAGATTATAGAAATTCTGGAAGGCGCCGATATGGTCTTCGTCACGGCGGGACTCGGAGGCGGTACCGGCACCGGTGCTGCTCCTGTCGTGGCTTCGTTGGCAAAAGAACTGAACGCGCTGACGGTAGCGGTGGTCACGAAGCCGTTTGCGTTTGAAGGCCCGCGCCGCATGAAACAGGCGGAGCGGGGATTAGCCGAACTGGCGGGCAGTTGCGACACGCTGATTAGTATTCCCAATGAGAAATTGCTGAACCTGGCTCCCAAAGGCACCAGCTTTTTCGAGGCGTTCCGTTATGCCGATGACGTGCTGCGCCAAGCGGTGCAGGGAATGGCTGACATTATTACAACTCCTGGTCTAATCAACCGCGATTTCTCGGATATTCGGACGATCATGGCCGGCATGGGCTACGCCATGATGGGAACCGCAGCGGGGTCTGGCGAAAACGCGCTGGTGGAGGCCGCGAAGCAGGCCATTAACAGTCCGCTGATGGAAGAAGGCGGCGTATTCGGAGCGCGAGGCGTGCTGATCAACATCACGGCTTCCAGTCAACTCGGCATCCATGAGGTAAATGAAGCGTGCAACCTGATCCGCGCCGCTACCGAAAACGACGACGTGCAGATTAATTTCGGCGTGGTGCTTGATGAAAAGATGGGATCAAACGTCAAGATCACGGTGATTGCGACCGGCTTCCAACGCGATACTCTGCCTGAGATTGACCGCCGCAATCCGCACTTCCCTTTCAAGATGGCAAGCGCGCCGGATCATGCGACTCCTGTAGCGTTTTCCACGCCCTCACCGGAACCGCTGCCCGAACCTGAGATCGTGATACAAGCGGCGCAACCGGAACCGGTTGTGGAAGAAACGGTGCCGGCCGATGACTACGACACGCCGGCATTCCTGCGCAAGCAGAAGCGCATGCTGCAGTAGAAAAGCTCATGATGAATCTGGCTGTGGACCTGCGGCGTCTTACTCGGACGCAAGGGGAAAAGAAAGTTTCGCGTAAACATCGGCAAGCCGCAGCCTTGCGTGGATGGCTTCCAGGATGACAACGTCGTCCAGGCCCGTGTACTCGCGCATGGTCCAGACCTGGCGGTCGGCACTCTCCCGCGCGTGATGTTCCACGTAAGGCTGATCCTGCGCGACAATCAGGTACTCCCGAAAGGAGGGAATCTGGCGGTAGTGCTGAAACTTCATGCCCCGATCGTAATCTTTGGTGCTTTCCGATAACACCTCGACAATCACAATCGGGTTCAGCAGGGTGTCCTTCTCAAACTGCTCGTCCGCGCAAGAGACCACCGCATCCGCATAGCTGTAAAGACCGGCGGGGGAGGTGCGGATGCGCATGTCCCCATTGCGCAGAGTGCAGTTGCTTCCCCGGAGTTGATTGTGTAACTCTCCTAAGACGTTCGAAATAATCGTCGAGTGGGCGGGCGTGCCGCCCGCCATGGCGAAGATTTCCCCTTTGAGATACTCATGCCGGTCGAGCGCCGTGCGTTCCTGCTCCATGTACTCTTCCACTGTGATGAAGTGTTTCGGTTGCGTCGCCATGCCTGTACCTACAAGGTTACTTCTGTTTCATTCGCCTATCAGCTGCAAAACAACGCGCCGCTGGTGCGGATGCGCCCGGTGCTCAAACACGTAAAGCCCCTGCCATGTGCCCAGCGTGAGCCGTCCGGAAATAAGAGGAATACTTAAGCTGGTCTGCGTCAGCGTGGACCGGATATGAGACGTCATATCATCCGGACCTTCCGCCGTGTGCCGGTAATCTTTGGTATCTTCGGGCACTAAACGTTCGAAGAAGTCGCGTAGATCCAAGGTCACATCAGGGTCGGCATTCTCCTGAATCACCAAAGAGCAGGACGTGTGCTGAATAAAAACTGTCAAGAGGCCGTTTAACGCTCTTTGCTTGCCGATCCATTCTTCAACGGTTCGTGTAAACGGATACAGCCCCTTGCCGCGTGTTCCAACGGTAATGGTCGTGTTGGTAATCACTCGATAATCAATTAATCAGGCCGCGTGCTTCCGCACCATTCCATGCGGATCGAGCACGAATTTTTTAGCCGCACCCTTATCGAAATCCTTATAGCCCTGCGGCGCGTCATCCAGCGAAATCACCTGCACATTAACCGCCTTCGCCGGAAAGGCGCGCTCATACAAAATAGCCATCATGAGCTGCCGGTTGTAGTTCAAGACGGGGCACTGTCCCGTGGCGAATGTGTGCGACTTCGCCCAACCTAAACCGATGCGGATACCAAGCACGCCGGATTTGGCATGCTCGTCCTTGCTGCCGGGATCATCCGTGACATAAAGGCCCGGAATGCCAAGCGCGCCGCCCGCTCTGGCAACCGTCATACAGGAGTTCAAAACCGTAGCCGGCGCTTCATCCCCCTGCTCGCCATGTGATTTCGCTTCAAAGCCAACGCAATCCACCGCGCTGTCCACTTCCGGCACGCCTAAAATCTGTTCGATCTGTTCGCCGACTTGCGCTTTCTTCGTGAGATCAATCGTCTCGCATCCAAAGCTCTTCGCCTGATCCAAACGCTCCTTGATCATGTCGCCGACGATGACAACCGCCGCGCCCAACAGCCGACACGCCTCCGCGCAGGCTAATCCCACCGGACCTGCTCCCGCGACGTACACCGTTGATCCCGTGCCGACCCCTGCCGTGACCGCGCCATGATAGCCGGTAGGGAAAATGTCGGACAACAGCGTCAAATCCTTGATCTTCGCCATTGCCCGCTCCTTGTCGGGAAACTTGAGCAGATTGAAGTCGGCATATGGAACCATCACGTATTCGGCTTGTCCGCCGACCCATCCGCCCATGTCCACATAGCCGTAAGCTCCACCGGGACGGGACGGATTCACGTTCAAGCAAATCCCCGTTTTGCGTTCTTTGCAATTGCGGCACCGCCCGCAAGCCACATTAAACGGCACGGAAACCAGATCGCCGATGTTCAGAAACTCGACATCACTGCCTTTTTCAATAATCTCGCCCGTGATTTCGTGCCCCAGGACCATTCCTGTCGGCGCGGTGGTGCGCCCGCGCACCATGTGCTGATCGCTGCCGCAAATGTTAGTGGAAACGATCTTCAGAATAACGGCATGATGCAGCTTTTTGCCCTTCAGTTCGAGCTTAGGGTAATCAATGTTGTGAACCTCGACCTTCCCGGGTCCCTCGTAAATAACTCCACGATTTCCAGCCATGTTTTCAGTTCCTTTCTGTGATGCTAAAAAGCGGCCGCGCCTGCTTCCGCCACGGAGTGATCCTGGTCCCCGGAGCCGCCGCTTACGCCGATAGCGCCCAAGACTTTCCCATCCCTTTTCAGCGGAACGCCTCCCGCGAAGATCATGATACGCCCGCTATTCGAGGCATGAATACCGAAAAACTGACCGCCGGATTGAGAATGGCTGGCAAGGTCTTTCGTCGCAATATCAAAGGCTCGGGAAGTATAGGCTTTATTGATCGAAATGTCGATGCTGCCCAGCCAAGCTCCGTCCATGCGGACATGAGACACGAGGTTACCCCCTTCATCCGCCACCGCTATGTTCATCGGCTGGCCAATCTCCTGCGCTTTTTTCTCGGCAGCCGCAATAACGCGCCGCGCGTCTGCTAGTGTCATACAGTTGTCTCCAGATCTATATATCAAACTCGTCAATAATTATGTGAAGCTCCAATAGGAGACGAGCGGCTGCTCATTCTGTTACTTAAGTTGAACAACGTTCCTGCAAGGGGGGACTACTAT
>JAABUZ0100004871.1_pt1 | contig 18138 bp, 18 predicted proteins | sample 5562091 | NCBI WGS metagenome assembly JAABUZ01 (sample SAMN12813069, study PRJNA571459) | rock metagenome | isolation source: Antarctica rocks | place: Antarctica: Victoria Land, Linnaeus Terrace sud | collected 2015-12-21
GTGGGAACACGCCGTGGGTGCCCTCGCATCCGGCCGTCCGTCGGCCCAACAGCTGGGCGGAGGTGCGCACCCGCGTGGGAAGCTCTGACCAGCGTCGCGCCAGCGCCGCTTCGGTGTCGCGGTGCACGGGGCGCGTGGCGAGCTCCAACCTGCCCAGGGCCCTGATCGCCGCGCGGACCCGCTGCCCTGTCGCGCCGATCAGGCCACCGCGTCTGATGCGCCGATCATAGCGAGCAACAGGTCCTGGGCTCGTTGGTTGAACTCCGTGTCGACATGCCGGGCGGCCAGGCCCAGACCGGCCTCACGCAGACGAGCTCGCAGGGGGAAGTCGAGGGACAACCGGGTCACCGCCGCGGCCAGCGCGTCGGGGTCGTCGACGGGGATGGTCAGGCAGTTGTCGCCGGGGCGCAGGTACTCGCCCGTTCCCCCTCGGGCCGTGGTCACCACCGGGCATCCCAAAGCCATCGCCTCCAGCGGCACCAGGCCCCAGGGCTCCTCCCAGCGGGCCGGGAATACGAGGACGTCGGCGGCGGCGTAAAGGACCGGGAGCTCGTGGCGGGGCCGTGCCCCCACCAGCTTCACGCGGCCGTCCAGGCCCAGCTCGGCGGCCTGGGCCTGGAGGGCACGGCGCGCTCGTTCATCGCCGTCGCCCACCACCGTCAGCATAGCCGGGACGGGCAGCCGGGCCAGCGCGGCGACCGCGGTGTCGATGCCCTTGCGGGCGTCGATGCGTCCCACGTAGAGCAGGCGCCAGCCCCAGTCGGGCCGCGACATCGGAAGTTTGAGAAAGGAGGCATCGATGCCCGAAGGGAGCACCAGGGTGCTCACGGAACTCGGCGGATGCCTCGCCGTCAGCGCCCGCTGCCGCGTGTGCTCGCTGACGAAGGCCCACCGACCCACCGCCCCGGTCTCCAGACCCGTGGGTAGCGAGGTGACCCGAGAGACCAGGCGCCGCAGCTCGGGGCGTCGCAGGCCGGGACGCCCCAGCAGGCGCAGCCAGGCGTCGACGTGGGGCCCGTAGATCAGCCAGTCGTCGTGCACGAAGGCCACCGCGGGCAGGCCCGCCCTACCCGCGCGGGTGATCAGCGACAGCGACATCCCCCCCATCGCCCACCAGGCCACCACGTCGGGGCGCAACTCGCGCAGATGACGGTCAAAGACATTGGCGTTGTGGCGCTCGAGCTGGAAGCGTCGGCGCACGCTCAAGCGGGGCCAGGAGTGATCGCTCCAGTACCAGCGCAGGTCGCGATGGACGTCGGGGTCCTCGCGTCCCCGACGCCCGCTCAGGCGCAGATCGCTGGTCAGGACCCGCACCTCGTGCCCGGACTCCCGCAGGTCGGCTACCGCCGACTGCCACACCAGCTCATAGCCCCCCAGGTGGTGGGGCGGGTACATGCTGCCGACACTCAGGACACGCACGCCAGGTGGCTCAGTTGGTTCTCACGCGGCGCGGAGCGGCGGGGATCACGGTGACATGATCCCGCCACGGCTGCTCGCCGCCATCTGTGCCCAGTCTACGCCAGGTGCTGATGCAGGAAGGTCGTGCTGCGCTCCCAGGAACGCTGGGCGGCCTCGCGGTCATATGTGCCCAGCCGGTTGGTGTCGTTGAAGAACGCGTGCCCGGCGCCCTCGTAGAACTCAAAGTTCACTGACACCCCGGCCTGGCGCATCTCGCTCTCCAGCGAGCGGGCGTCTTCGACGGAGACGAAGTCGTCCTTGGTGCCGAAGTGTCCGAGCACCGGTGCTTTGATCTTCGAGAAGTCCGGCTTGCCGTGGGGCATGACGTAGTAGTAGCTCACCGTGGCGGCCACCTTCGGGTTGAGGCTCGCCGCCCATACCGACAGCCCCCCTCCCAGGCAGAAGCCCAGGGTGCCGATGCCCTGGCCGCGGGTGCCCTCGTGGGCGGTCAAGTAGTCCATGGCGCCGCGCATCTCCTGCTCGGCCTTCTCCATGGACATCGCCATCATCTTCTGCTCGGCCTCGTCGGGCTGTTGAGTGGTCTCGCCGTGGTAGAGGTCGGGGGCGAGGGCGAGGAAGCCGGCCTGGCCCAGTCGATCGCATACGTCGCGGATGTGGTCATCCAGACCCCACCACTCCTGCATCACGACGATCGCGGGGCCCTCGCCGGAGACGGGGAGCGCCAGGTATCCGTTGGCCTGGGAGCCGTTGGCGGGAAACTGTACGTCGGGCATGTGTCTCCTTGAGTTAGGCAACGCGGTCCGCGTTGCCTATACCCCGCACGGGGCGGATGCACTCGAGTCAGACCCCCGGGGTCCTCGCCCTGCTGGGCGCGGGGGTCGTCGCCGGCTTCGGCGGACTGCTCATGCGCAGCGTGCGCGGCTCGGGGGCGGGCGCGGGCATGGCCGCCGACTACCTCGCAGATCGTCTGGGCCGCTGTGATGGGACCTCTGGCGGGTTTGGCCGCCGTGGCCTGGGTGCAGGCCATCGCCCGCGTCAACGATCACAAGCCCACCGGCGCGGGACCAGTCGACGGCGCAGGGCCCACTATCCCCGGCGCACCCGCACGTAGGTGCGCGCCGAGCGGTAGCCGCGGAGACTCACGCGCACCCTCAGCCGCCCGGGATGATGAGGACGTATGCGCAACGTCACCACCCCGCCACCCTGGCTGCGCGCCCGGCGGCGTCCGACGGAGACAAGCGCGCCGGGCACTCCCCGCTGACGAGCACCCACGCCGGCACTCACGCGTACCCGCAGGAGCACCGCCCGACCCACGCGCATGACCCGAGGGTGCAGGGATATGCGCAGCGACAGAGTGGGCAGCGACCGGGTGGGCCCCGGTCCCGCGGTCATCGGCGCCGGCGGCTGATATACGGCCCGGCCCGGCTCGCCCGCGAACACGTCGAAGAGGACCTGATGAGACGCGTCGCCGGCGAAGTAGGAGAGGTTGGTGACGATCATCCGCTCGCCGTCGAACTGGACGCTTGAGGGCTCGTCGAAGGGGACGGGCAGAGACTGGTTGGTGAGGGCGTCGGGGTAGCGGGTCACCTCCTGTCCGCGGGGGGAGACCTCCACGAGCTGGTTGACCCCGGGACCCACCAAGGCGATGTACACATTGCCCGACTGCGCCACCGCGAAGCCGTCGGGTGCCTCGCGCGGCTGGCTCTCCCAGATCTGACTCAGCGCGCCCGGACGGCCGTCGGGATTGATGGGCAGGCGGTAGAGCTTGCCGTCGGCGAAGTTCGGACCCGTGCTGGGGGCCGAGGCCGAGGTGTCAAAGAGCAGGCTGCGGTGGTCGGGCTCGAGCACGATCCCCGCCGCGTCGAACATGACGCCGTCCAGGCGTGGGTCGGTGAACCACACGTGCGCGGTGCCGCCCCCCGGGGGCACCCTCCAGATCAGCCCCTGCTGGAAGTCGGTCACGTACATGCTGGCGTCCGGGCCCCAGGCCGCGTAGTCGGGCTCGGGAGCGTTGTCGGCGACCGTCTGCTTGCACTCGGTGGAGGCGGTCGCCGTCGCGCAGGTGGGCAGCTGGCGAAAGCGGGCATAGACGTCTGAGTGGCCGGTGGCCGGATCGAAACGCAGCACCGCGGGCGGGCTCTCCTGCATGAGATACAGGCGGCCCTGGGCGTCCTGGGCGGCGGCCTGGAGACCGTGGGGCTGGGACAGGTCCTGCTGGGCGGGGGTGAGCGAGGCCTGCAGGCCGCCGTCGGCGCCGAAGCGAAACAGCCGGGAGGCCACGCTGTCACCCGCCGGGTTCTCAAACGTACCCGCGTAGATCTCGTGGTTGGGGGTGATGAGCGACAGGGCGGCAAAGCCGGGGGAGGGGATGCGGGCCAGCACCCGGGTGTCAAATCGCGCCCGCGTGGGGGCGGCGGTGGCGACGCCGCCGGCCCATCCCGCAAGCGCCCACGCCATCACGAGCGTCCCCGCCGCCCGCAGGGCGAAGCCCCGGAGGGCCCTGATCCTGCTCACTGTCGTCAGACGAGTGCTCATCACCAGCCCAGTGTGTCAGCCAAGGGGCTCGCGTGGCGCACCAGAGTCCTCTGCCAGGGCGCGCACCACGCTGTCGGCCACGCACACAGGACGCTGCGTTTCCTGCGCCCAGACGGTGAAGCGCTGGACGATCTGCCACCAGCCGTCGGGACGCTCCTCGACGCCTCGCAGCTCGGCGCAGGCGCGCACGCGCGCGCCCGCCCTCACCGGCGCGGGGAAGCGCACCCGGTCATAGCCCAGGTTGACCCCGAGCCGGAAGCCGTTCAGTCGGACCAGCTCGTCGCGAAAGCCGTCGACCATGGCCAGGGTGAGGTTCCCGTGGGCGATCGTCGTCCCAAACGGGCTCTCGCGCCGGGCGCGCTCAACGTCGGTGTGGATCCACTGATGGTCACCGCTGAGGCGGGCGAACAGGTCGATGTCCTCCTGGGTCACCGACCGCCAGGCGGTGGGACCCACCGTCTCGCCCACGGCCGCGCGCAGGTCGGCCCCGTCTGAGATGACCCGCGGCGCCATAAGCCCACGCTACCGTGGCCGCCAGATCTTCACGAATGCTCGCCGCGGGGTCTGCGATATTTCCCGGCCGTGCGCTCCCTGATCGTCTTTGCGGCCGGTCGCCGAACCAAGTTCCTGATCTGTGCCGTGGCTCTGGTGCTCTTCGGGGTGGCGGGCTCTTTTGCGGGGCAGCTCTCTAGCGTGCAGAAGAACGACTCCTCGTCGTTTCTGCCCGGTAGCGCCGAGTCGTCCAAGGCGCTGGCCGAGATCAAGCGTTATCCCTCGGGAGAGGTGGCGCCGGCGGTGGTGGTCTATCGCCGCGACGGTGGCCTCAACGCCGTCGACAAGGCGCTGATCGCCACTAACCGCACCGAGCTCAACGCCTCCGGGCTCTCCAATCTCGGCCGCTTCGGCCCCGCTGCACTCTCCCGCGACGGGACCAGCGCGCTGCTGACGGCGCCGGTCAGGGCGTCGGGAGGGGACTCCAACAAGTTCAAGCAGGCCACCACCCGTATTCACACGGTGATCAGAGTCCCCGCGAGCGATCCCGGCCTCGTGTCCAAGCTCACCGGGCCCGCCGGTTTCTCGGCCGACGCCATCGACGTCTTTCAGTCCATCAACGGGACGCTGTTGGTGGCCACGCTGGCCCTGGTCTTTGTGTTGCTGATCCTCATCTACCGCAGCCCGGTGTTCTGGTTCATCCCGTTCATCACCGTCCTGTTTGCCGAGGTGGCCTCGCGCGCCCTGGCCGTCGCGCTCGCCAAGGCGGGGGTCACGGTCAACGGCCAGTCAGCGGGCATCCTGCCCGTGCTCGTGTTCGGGGCCGGAACCGACTACGCGCTCCTGCTCGTCGCGCGCTTCCGCGAAGAGCTGCGCCGCCATGAGGACAAGCACGAGGCGATGGCGGTCGCGCTGGGCAAGGCGGGCCCCGCCATCGTGGCCTCGGGACTGACGGTGATGCTCGCCCTGCTGTGCCTGACCCTCGCCCAGGTCAACGGCACGGCCGGACTGGGTCCGATCGGGGCGATGGGCATCGCGCTGGCCATGATCGCGATGATGACCGTGCTACCCGCGCTGCTCGTGGTCTGCGGACGCCGTGCCTTCTGGCCCTTCATCCCCCACGTGGGCGATGAGAAGTCCGACGAGGCCCATGGCGTCTGGCGCCGCGTGGCCGAGCGCGAGTCGCGTCATCCCCGTCGCGTGTGGGTGGGCACGGCCGCCGTCCTCGCCTTTTTCTGCCTCGGCCTGTCAGACCTCAACACCAAACTCACCCAGGGCAACTCCTTCCGCGGTGAGGTCGATTCCGTCCAAGGTCAGAAGCTTCTCTCACGGGCCTTCCCGGCGGGCTCAAACACGCCGGTCGACATCATCGTGCACGATCCGACCAACGCTCCCGCTGTGCAACAGGCTGTGACCAGGATCCCGCAGGTGGCGTTCGTCAAGGTCGCCGAGCGGGGCGCCCCCGGGGTGCGCCTGGAGGCCACCCTCAACCGCGACCCCTACAGCGTCAACGCCTTCGATCTGATCCCGGGCATACGCCAGGCGGCCAGGTCAGCCGGAGGTCAGGGCACTCTGGTGGGCGGCGGCACCGCCCAGGAAGGAGACCTCCGGGTGGCATCGGCGCGAGACACCCGGCTGATCGTTCCCATCGCGCTGCTGGTCGTCCTCGTCATCCTCATCCTGCTGCTGCGCGCGCTCGTCGCCCCACTGCTGCTCATCGCCACCGTGATCCTCTCCTTCGGGGCCGCCTTGGGAATCGGTGCGTTCTTCTTCAGCAACGTCTTCGGCTTCCCGGGCTCTGACCCGTCGTTCCCGCTCTTCGTCTTCATCTTCCTGGTCGCTCTGGGAGTCGACTACAACATCTTCCTGATGGCGCGGGTCAGGGAGGAGTCCTTGGTCCACGGCACGCGCCAGGGCATGCTGCGGGGATTGGCGGTGACCGGGGCGGTCATCACCTCGGCGGGGATCGTCCTCGCGGGAACGTTCTCCTCACTGGCGGTGCTGCCCCTGGTGTTTCTCACCGAGCTCGGGTTCACCATCGCCGTGGGCGTGCTGCTTGACACCTTCATCGTGCGCTCGATCCTGGTGCCTGCTCTGACCTTCGACCTCGGGGCCAGGATCTGGTGGCCGTCGACCCTGGCGCGCCCAGCCGACCACTCCAGGTCGGCCCGCCGGGCAGACGAGGCCAAGCGGCCTGCCGGAGGGGCGTAGGCTCTCGTCGTCCCTGGCGGGTTCTAGGGCTGCCACCTCGCGCCCTGCTGTGACCGCTCAAAGCCGATCCACAGCGCGTTCATGGCAGTGGCGACCACGTCCTCTCTGGGTACCTCCCGATGCTCATACCACCACAGCGCGAGGCCCTGTAGCACGGCGCGAAAGACCTCCCACAGCATCTCCAGCGCCGTCGGGGAGGGTGCCGCGGCGGCCGCGCTGGGCTCGCGAGCCAGTAAGGGCAGCAGCGCCTCCCGGCTGCGGGCGGCGACATCGCGGTGGATCGCCTGGACCTCCGGGTCTCCCGTGGTCTCGCGAAAGAGCATGCGCCAGGCGTAGGGATGAGTTTGGACGTAGGCGAACCATGCCTCGATAGCCCGCGCCATGCGCTGCTCGGGTCCCTCGTCGCTGTCCAGGTGGGCAGTCCATACGGATCGAAGCTCCGCGAAGTGGCGTTCGAGCAGCCGGCGGTGCAGCTCCTGCTTGGAGGCAAAGTGGTCATAGACGACGGGCACCGACACGCCGGAGCGCTGGGCGATCGAGTCCATGGCGGCGTCGTGGTAGCCGTGCTCGGCGAAGATCTCGGTGGCTGCGCGCTCGATGAGCTCGCGGCGCGCGTCGGCGCTCATCCGGCTTCGGCGGGAGGAGGTGGGGGGTGTCCTGCTTGACAAACCTAATCTCACCTAGGTACTTTTGTAGATGGTTAGTGAGTACTAGGTTATTCGGGTTTGATCCTTTCCGTCCATCTTGCGCAGGTTGGCCCCGCAGGGGCGCTTGCATGGCTGCGCACGCGGCCGGGGCGTGGTGACCTGGCCGGCCTGCACTGGGCCCAGACCGGGGCCACCGTCCCGCTCGCCGCCAGGGCACCGTTTCCCAACGGAGTGGCACTGATCGCCGCATGGGCTGACGACCTGGCGCTCGATGACTTTCTTACCGGCCACCCGCTGGCGCGACGGCTGGCCGAGGGCTGGCACGTGCGCCTGGAGCCGTTGCGGGCCTCGGGTGCGTGGTCGGCGCTACCCACCCTTTCCGAGTGTCCCCAGAGCGTCGGCGACGGCGAGCCCGTTGCGGTTCTCACCCTGGGCAGGCTGCGCGTGCGCCGGGCCGCCGCCTTTCTTCGCACTACCGCGCCAGCAGAGCGCGAGGCCGTCGCGGACCCCTCGCTTGCGCTGTCGACGGCGATCGTGTGTCCTCCACGGTTCGTGGCCACCTTCTCGGTCTGGGACAGCGCCGCGGCGATGATCGCCTACGCCCACGGCGCCGGCGGCACCGCCCATAGACATGCGATCCGGGCCCACCGCGCCCGACCGTTTCACCACGAGTCACTGTTCGCCCGCTTCGCTCCCTACCGAGCCCAGGGGGTCTGGGGCGGGCTGCATCCGCGCGCGGCGGAGGGGGCGGGCGGCGAAATGGCGCGTGGCCGGCGAGCCGACAGATGACGGCGAGCGACCCCGACGGCGTGGCCGTGGACATAGACGTCATGGTCACCGCGGAGGTGTCAATGCCCGACGGGTATGTCTTCCGGCCCGAGGGCGCCAACCCATTGGTCCGTATCGCCACCGCGCTGCGGCCGGGGGGAAAGGTTGTGCGCTCCCCGTGCCTGGCCTACGTCGTTCGCCATCCCTCGGCGGGCACGATCCTGATCGACACCGGCATGCACCCCGACGCCAGGCGGAACCTTCGACGGGACTTCGGAGCACCGATGAGCCTGGTGTTTCGAGGTCTGCGGGTCGCCGACGCGCCCTGTGACCAGCAGCTGCGCGCGCTGGGCATCGAGCCCACGGGGGTGGAGCGGGTGATCATGACCCACCTCCACGTCGACCACACGAGTGGCATGCGACTGCTGCCCCGCGCCGAGTTCACCTGCTCGCGCGATGAGTGGGCTGCCGCTCATCAACGCTTTGCGCTGCGAAGCGGGTACGTCGCTCATCACCTACCGCCCGGATCTCGCATGGACCTCGTCGACTTCGACGACGACGGGCAGCCCTACGGGTCCTTTGCCAGCACCATCGATCTGATCGGCGACGGCAGCATCCGTCTGGTCTCCACTCCCGGTCACACTGTCGGTCACCTGTCTGTCCTGTTGCGTCTGGGGCAGGGACGTCAGGCGCTGGTGGTCGGGGATGGTGCCTACACCCTGCGCAGCATCGACGAGGAGATCCTGCCGCTGTTGACCGTCGATGACGAGGCCTCCCTGCGCTCGCTGCGGGAGATCAAGGCGTTTGGACAAGGCGATCCCGAAGCGATCGTCGTGCCCACCCACGACCCCACCGCATGGCATGCGCTGCGGCGGCTGACTCTCGACCCGTCGAAGTGGTGATCGTCGTTGGCTCTCATGCCCGGGCTCGGGGCGAGACCGCCGCCGTTCCCGGCTCGAGCGCGATGCGACAGCGGGCCGGCGATGGAGACCTGTAGCGTGGCGGTCGATGCGCTCCCTGATCTACGTCGGTCCTGGTGATCTGCAGTGGCGCGACGTGGCCGTCCCGAGGCTGACCGGTGACGGCGAGGCGATCGTCCGCCCTGTCGCAGTGGCGACCTGTGACCTCGATGCGATGATCGTCTCGGGCGCCTCGCCGTTTCCGGCGCCGTTCGCGCTCGGTCATGAGGGCGTCGCCGAGGTGCTCGAGGTCGGCGCCGGCGTGCGCAGCGTGCAGCCGGGCGACCGCGTGCTCGTCCCGTTTCAGATCAGCTGCGGCACCTGTGCCGCGTGCGCGTCGGGACGGACTGGCAGCTGCGAGACCGTTCCCGGCGCGCCAACCTACGGCTTCGGCTTTGGCGCTGAGGCGACGCGCTGGGGCGGCTTTCTCTCTGACGCCATTCATGTGCCCTTTGCCGACGCGATGCTCGTGGCGGTGCCCGACGGCCTCGCGCCCGAGCTGGCGGCGGGCGCCTCGGACAACATCACCGACGCGCACCGCTCCGTCGCGCCGCCGCTGGCCGCGCGTCCCGGGGCGGCGGTGCTCGTCTGCGGTGGCGCGATGTCGGGCTCGATCGGCCTGTATGCGGTCGCCCACGCCACGACACTGGGATCTGAGGACGTCCTGTACGTCGACCCCGATCCCGGGCGCCGCACGATCGCCGAGGGCTACGGCGCCCGCACGCTCGATCACCTACCCGAGCGCACCGACCGCCGCTTCCCGATCTCGGTGGACGCGTCCGGCACGCGCGAAGGGCTGGCGCTCGCCCTCGCCAGCCTGGACCGCGACGGCGTCTGCACGAGCACAGCGATCTACTTTGACCCGGCCACAGTCCCGCCGTTCCCGCTGCTGGCGATGTACGTGATGAACGCGACATTCGTGACCGGGCGCATCCACGCTCGCCGCGACGCGCCCGCGGTCTTGGATCTGATCGCCGGCGGGACCCTCGATGTGGCGCCGGTGACCACGCGCGTGGTCGCGTTCGACGACGCGGCCGACGCGCTCGCCGAGGACTACACCAAGCTCGTCTTCACGACATGAGCGTGCCCCGGGAGCGACTGGGGACCGACGCATCGGGCCTGCTCCATCGCCGGACAGCCCTCAGGCCGGGTGGATGCGACGAATCCGCCATTCAAACGTGCCGCGGCACACCATCAGGTCATCAGGATCCCTGATCTCGACGTTCGTCGTGGCAGAGACCTTGTCGGTCTCTCCGAGGAGCAGGCGCTTGATTGCCGCCCTCGCCTGGTTATCGAGCCGGCAGCTCCCCCTCAGCCGTCCCCGGGCAGGAGCTAGGAACTCGAGCCGCGCGTTGGCGCCCAGCGCCACGACGTTCTCGAACGGTGCCCGCTCATCGGTCATCGCGATCACTGCTGCCAGGCCGGCGGCGTCGATGAGTGCGATCAGCCCGCTGGAATGCAGCGACCCGATCACGTTGGCTGCGTCAGTCGCTTCGGGCATGCTGACCTCGGCGCCACCCCCGGCGGCTCTGGTCACTTTGATCCCCAGGGCGGCGTTAGCCGGAACCGGCTCGAGCAGTCCGGCTGCCAGAGAGGTCAGGTCCATTACCCCTTCCTACCCTGTCAGACGCTCGTCGGTGTCAGCAATCGGTGAAGTCGACCAGCGGTCAGGATCATCGCCCTCTAACGGCGGTCATCGCCCGCGCCAGGCGTCTCACCCCTTCGGTGATGTCGGCGATCTCCGGGGTGGAGGCGAAGGTGAGCCGGATGTGGGGGCCGGACGGCTCGGCGGGGAAGTACGGACGTCCGGGACTGACGAGCACTCCGCGACGGCGGCTCTCGGCGGCCAGAGCGATGTCGTCGGTCCCGTCCGGGAGGCGCACCCAGACGCTCATGCCGCCGGTGGGAGCGCGCGTCGGGGTAGCTTCAGGGACGTACTTGGTCAGCCCGTCGAGCAGAACGGCGCAGCGGCGGCGCAGGGCGATGGACAGGGCGCTCAGATGGCGGGGCCAGGCCGGCGCGCTGACCAGCTCCAGCGCAGCCTCTTGTAACGGGCGAGCGACGAAGAAGTCGTCGACGACGCGCAACGACCGCAGCCGCTCGGCCACCGGGCCTCGGGCGATGAGGGCTCCTACGCGCAGGTTGGGCGAGGTGGACTTGGTCAGAGACGCGACATGAACGACGCGTCCGTCCTCGTCGTCGACGAGCAGGGGGGCCGGGGCCTTGGGCTCGTGGCTGAGCCAGCGCGCGAAGTCGTCCTCGATCACGAACGCCCCCGCGTCGCGCGCGACCGCCAGCACCTGCCGACGGCGCTCGACGCCGAGCACCGATCCGGTGGGGTTCTGATAGGTGGGCTGGCAGTAGAGCAGGCGGGCACCCGTGGCTGAAAAGGCGGCGGTGAGCTGGTCGGGACGCACGCCGTCGTGGTCGGTGGGCACCGGGATGGCACGGAGGTGCGCTCCGCGGGCGACGGCCAGCGCCCCTATGTAGGTGGGGGACTCCACGAGCACGGGGTCGCCGGCGGGGGCGATCGCTCGAAACGCGGTGGACAGGGCGCCCTGGCCTCCGCTGGTGACGAGCACATCTTCAGCCCTTATCCCTCCACCGATCGATTTTGCAAACCAGGCGCGCAGGCCGGCGATTCCCGTCAGCGGAGGGCGCTCGGCGGCGTCGTGCCTGTGACCGGCGCGGGCCAGGGCCGCCGCCAGGGCCCGGGTTGGCAACAGCGATGGATGGGGATAGCCCGCGGCGAGCGAGATCGCCCCGGGCATGTCGCTCTGCAGGAGAAAGTCGACGCTGGTGGCGTCGATGGTGCGATCGCCCAGCGTCGCGGTCTGCCAGGAGAGATCGGCGGTCGGTGGGGGAGGTTCGGGGCGATCAGCCACGTAGGTGCCGCTTCCGGGCCGAGTCACGATCAACCCCTCGGCGCTCAGCGCCGACAGCGCTCGGGAGACGGTGACCGGACTGACCGCATGCACCCCGACGATCTCCCGGGTCGAAGGCAGCCGGTCACCCGGCCGGAGCACCCGAGCCGCTTCGCGCAGGGCGAGCATGAGGACATCAGTACTGCTACTCTTACTCATGAGAATAGAGAGTAGCGCTATCGACCAGAAGGCGTCATCATTTCTCGGCCTGGGGTGGGCCGCGCTCGGCGTCCTGGCGTTCTCGCTCACCTTTCCGGCGACCGCTCTCGCGCTGCGGGGCTTCGATCCCTACGTGGTCGGGGCCGGGCGCTCGGTGGTGGGGGCGGTGGCGGGCGCCGGATGCCTGATCGTCGCCCGGGCTCCTGTGCCGCCCCGCGCGCGCTGGACCGGGCTGGTGGCCGTGGCCCTCGGTTGCGGCATCGGATTCGGGCTGCTCTCCGCGGTCGCGCTGGGCCACACGACCTCGACTCATGCCGCGGTGGTGATCGGCCTGCTGCCCGCCGCCACCGCCGCGGTCGCCGTGCTGCGGCTCGGCGAGCGGCCCCCCTGGCCGTTCTGGGCGGCCAGCGCGCTGGGCACCTCTGCCGTGGTCGCCTATGTGCTCTCAAGCGGTGCCGGTCGGCTTGAGCCCGCCGACCTCCTCCTGCTGGGGGCGCTTGTCGCCGCGGCGGTGGGCTATGCCGAGGGAGGGGCTCTGGCGCGGGAGATGCCGGGTTGGCAGGTCATCGCCTGGGGTCTGCTCATCGCCCTACCCCTCTCGCTGACCGTCACGCTCGTGGCCCTCGACCATCCCTCCGGCCGTCTGACCGCCACATCGCTTGAGGGCTTTGCCTACGTCAGCCTCGTTTCGGTGTTCCTCGGCTTCTTTGCCTGGTATCGCGGTCTGGCGCGGGCCGGCGTGGCGCGCGCCAGCCAGCTTCAGCTCGCCCAGCCCCTGCTCACCATCGTGTGGTCGGTCCTGCTGCTCGGGGAGCACGCCGGCCCAGGAGCCCTGATCACGGCGGTGGTCGTGGTGCTCTGCGTGCTCGTCACTCAACGCTCCCGCGCGGCCCCTGACGTCCCCCCCGCCGACGCCGACGAGCCCTCCCTCGGAGCCACGGCGCGGACCCGCGTGCGACGACACGCCGATCGAGCACGCGCCGAGCGCGCCGAGCTCCACGAGGTCCTCGACGCTGGCATGGTGGCCCATGTGGGCTTGATCATCGACGGTCAGCCCCGGGTGCTTCCCATGGGATACGCCCGCGACGGCGACCGGCTGCTGTTACACGGCTCGAGCAGGAACCGGATGCTGCGGGGTCTGGCCACGGGCGCCGAGCTGTGCGTGACCATCACCCTGCTCGATGGCATCGTGCTCGCGGCCACCGCCTTCACCCACTCCATGAACTATCGCAGTGCCGTCGTCTACGGGCACGCTCAGCCGATCACCGACTCCGCCGCCAAGGCGGCCGCCCTGGATCACTTCGTCGACTTCATGGCTCCCGGTCGCAGCCAGGGCCTTGCCCGCCACACCCGCCAGGAGCTTGCCGCCACGCTCGTCGTCGCCGTCTCCCTGGCCGAGGCATCGGTCAAGGCGCGCACTGGTGGCCCGAGGCACGTCTCCAGCCGCGAAGCCACCCCGCCCTGGGTCGGGGTCATCCCCGTCGCCCTCACCCGCGGGGTGCCCGAGGAGGCTGGTCGCTGATCTGGCCGAAAAGGTGGGCAAGTCGTCCTTGCGGACAGGCTCTGGCCGCGCGACCATCTCTGGGACATGGTCGCCCCGCCCGCCCCGCCCGCGTCGTCCTCTTCCCCTCGTCGGTTGGTCCTCGTCGTCTTTGACGGGGTGCAGGGCCTCGATGTGAGCGGGCCTGCCGAAGTCCTGCACAGCGCCGGACACCTCAGCGGCTCGTCGTCGGCAGGGCTGTCGCTCGCTGGCTCGGAGTTCCCGCCTACCTACCGCATCGTGGTGGCCAGCGTGGGTGGCGGGTGGGTGAGCACCTCCAGCGGACTGTCGCTGGCCACCGAGTCCCTGCCCTGCGCCACCGGCATTGACACGCTCATCGTCGCCGGCGGCGTGGGCGTCGCGGATGCGCTACGTGATGGCGAGCTGCTGGACTGGCTGCGCCGCGCCGCACCCCGGACTCGGAGGGGTGGCCTCGGTGTGCACGGGCGCCTTTCTCCTCGCCGAGATCGGTCTGCTCGACGGTCGGCGGGTGACCACGCACTGGGCGGCGTGTGCCGAGCTGGCCCGGCGCTATCCCCGGGTCGAGGTCGATCCCGAGCCCATCTACACCTCTGACGGGGGTGTGTACACCTCGGCCGGAGACACCGCGGGCATGGATCTGGCGCTTGCCCTCGTCGAAGAGGACCTGGGCCGTGAGCTTGCCCTCCGTGTCGCGCGCCAGCTCGTGCTCTTCCTGCGTCGCCCGGGCAGCCAGGCCCAGTTCAGCGTGCAGCTTGCCGGCCAGATCGCCGAGGATCGGGGACTGATGGAGCTTCAGGGCTGGATGGCCGATCATCCCGGCGCGGACCTGTCCGTCGACGCCCTGGCGCGACGCACGTGCTTGAGCCCGCGTCACTTCGCCCGTCTGTTCCGCCGGGAGGTCGGTGTCACCCCGGGGCGCTACGTGGAGGCGCTGCGCCTGGAGGTGGCGCGTCGGCGCCTGGAGGAAACCCAGCTGCCCGTGGAGAGGCTGGCGGATGACTGCGGATTCGGCACGGGGGAGACCATGCGCCGTAACCTTCCTGCGTCGCCTGGGGGTGAGCCCTACGGAGTACCGGCGCCGCTTTGCCCCTTCCGCGGCGATCACATCGTGATCGAGCAGGCCGTCACTTTCTTGCCCTCACAACACGTTCAAAGGAAGCCATGGACATCGCCGTCCTCATCTTCGACCGCCTAACCGCCCTGGACGCCGTCGGCCCCTGGGAAGTGCTCAGCCGGCTGCCCGAGGCAGACGTCGCCCTGGTGGCCGCCGATCCCGGGCTCAAGCGCGCCCATCAGGGCGGCCTCGGCCTCGTCGCCGACCACAGCCTCGACGACCACCGCGCCGCCGATGTGGTGGTGGTGGCGGGAGGGCCGGGGCAGGAGGAGGCCGCGCGCGATGAGCGCGTCCTTGACTGGTTGCGCCGGGTGCACGAGACGACGACCTGGACCACGTCGGTGTGCACCGGGGCGCTGATCCTGGGGGCGGCGGGCCTGCTTTCGGGCCGGCGGGCCACCACCCACTGGCTGGCCATGGACGAGCTCGCCGGACTGGGAGCCGAGCCTGTGTCCGAGCGAGTGGTCACCGACGGCCGGCTGATGACCGCCGCCGGGGTCAGCGCGGGTATCGACATGGCTCTCGTCCTCGCCGCCCGTCTGGCGGGGGAGGAGGTCGCCCAGGCCATCCAGCTCGGCATCGAGTACGACCCTCGGCCGCCATTCTCGGCCGGCTCACCCCAGACGGCGCCGGCCGGGGTGGTGAACCGGTTGCGTCGAGGCAGCCGCTTCGGCGGGGGACGCTGAGCAGCCGCTCCAACCTGGGCAACCGCTGCCAAGTCACCGCGCATCTGCTTCGGGAGTAGGGCGTAAGTGCCCCGCGCCAATGACCGCGAGCGCTCAGGTGAGGATGTTCACCGCTCGGGCGACGACCAGCCCCACGGTGACCAGCGCCGCCAGAGACTGCACGGTCATCAGCACCTTGGCCGTCGGCGTGAGGGGCATCGTGTCGGTGGGGCTGAAGGCAGTGGCGTTGGTGTAGGACAGGTACATGTAGTCCAGGTAGCCGGGCATCCAGTCCTTGCGCGCGAACTGGGTCTTGTCCATCTGGGGGAACATGAAGTCGGGAAGGGCGTCGGGGTCGGTGGCGCGGCGCACCGGTCCTCCCCGATCCATCTCCCAGAACCACAGCCCGAAGATGAGCACGTTGGTCACCCACAGGACCACCCCGGCGAGGATCAGGGCATGGCCACCGGTCTTGCCGCCCCGAATGAGGTAGTGAACGAGAAGGACCAGAGAGATCAGGTTGATCAGGCTGATCAGGCTGATCAGGCCGACGGCGAGCTGGCGCCGGCGCGGCGAATAGCGCATGTTCTCACGGGGAGTGGCGATGGCCAGGGCCAGCAGCAGCACGCCCTCCAGCGCGGGGACCAGCCAGTTGGGTCCCAGGGTGAGTCGCTCGGGCAGGGCGACATCTAGAGCGATCGCCAGCGCCACCGTGAGCTGGGCGGGCCAGAACGCATCACGAAGCTTGAGCTCGGGGTGGACGCGGTGCTCGGCCGACGCGGCGCTCACGTCGCCAATCCTAAACGTCTCGACGGGTCCGGCGTAACCGCTTCAGTTCATCGAGGGATCGGGGGGCATGCGGGCGAGCAGCGAGAACTGGCCGCCCATGCGGTCGAGCACCGCCGGCCACAGCTCCTCGGGCTCCTCGCTGAGGATCTCAGCGGCCTCGGGAGCATTTACGATCCAGTCTGAGCGCTTGACCTCCTCGTCGAGCTGGCCCGGTCCCCAACCGGCGTACCCGGCGAACACTCTCGCTCCGCGCGTGCTCGCGCCCAGATCGTTGATCTCCCTCGCCTCGCCGAGGAAGCCGATGTCGCGCGCCACGAGCATGCCCGCCTCGTCGGGCTCGTCGAACTCGGCGAGGACCATGATCACCGAGGGGGCCACCGGGCCCCCGACGTAGACCGGATCGGAGCCACGGGCCACCCCATCGAGATCGGGTACGGCCTCGGCCACGGTGGTCACCGAGGGACGATTGAGGACGAGCCCCATGGCTCCCTCCTCGCCGTGCTCACCGATGAGCACCACGGTGCGGCGGAAGTTGGGATCAAGCAGAGCGGGGGAGGCGACAAGGAGTTGACCCCGCAGAGACCTCATCTGGCTCCTCTACCCCCGGATCGCCGGCCGAGAACCTTTACAACCCCGGCCAGTGGCGCGCGACAAAGCCGCCGTTGTCGCGGGCCGCCGCCTGCCAGCGCGATCCGAGAGGCCCGGCGCGACCGCTCGTGTCAAAGCGCAGTCCCGCCACGTACATGTAGGTGTGACCCGGGTTGGCGAACACGGTCAGCCACCGTCCCGGCCCTGGGGCCCCCCAGCTCATGAGATCCCCCGAGGTCAGCGGAGCACCGACCAGCCCGCCGCCGGCCAGGGCGTAGCTCACCGAGCCCGAGCAGTCATAGGCGTTATCGACAAAGGAGCCGTGACCGCCCCCAAAGCGATAGGGAAAGTCGGCGATGGCGTTGCCCCCGGCCATGATGCGGGCAATGACCGCCGGCGCGCCTGCCGGCGCCTGGGCGGTGCCCAGAGCTCCGAGGCCCCCGCCACCGGCCCCCACTCCCGTGCCGGCCTGCTGTGCCTTTAGCGCGGCGTGCATCTGGGAGAGCTCGCGGCGAACCTCGGCATCCGACGGCGCCCCCCGGGCTACCTCGGTCCCCGTGGGGGAACGGGTGGGCACCGGATTCAGGGCCGCCTGACGCGGCGACTCAGCGGGCGCATGCGCCGGGGTGGCGGCCGAGACCGGATAGGAGTGGGCCGCCTCGGGGTCGGGCACCAGAGCGGCGGTGCGCACCAGGGGCGGCGGGCCGACGATGGGCCCAGCCACCGGCGGTGCAGGACGACGGTGTGGCGCGCCGGAGCGTTCGAGGAGACCCACCCCACCGATGGCGAGGATGAGCGCGAGGGCCGCCACAGCGCGCACGCGTAGGGGGAGGGAGAGCGACATGGCGGGGTTCAGGCTAGCGTCCCCACGCGGTCACCGGAGGTGGTCAGCCGGGTAGCCGGCTGACCCTGACGATCGCAGTGCGTCGTGCCACCTCCTGGTTTGGCGCTTTCTCAGAATCTTCACCCGCCGGCCGGCGTCGGCTGCTCAACTGCACGGCAGCGAGCCCAACCGCCTCGCTGCTCGTGAGACTGACCCCCTCGCGAACGCCATCGCCCGACCGGCGATGGCTCTGAAAGCGCCCGCCAACGCGGGTGGCGCGTGGCGGCGCCGGGACTATTTGCCCGGCGCCGCGCCGCGCGCCGTCGCCGCCGGCCGTGGCCGAATTGGCCCCCCCCGGTCTGCACCGGACGTTTTACCTGGGCTTTCTCCGAGGCTCTAGCCTCGATTCGTCATCAGCCGTTTTGGTTGGTGCGCTGGCGGCCTGAGCGGCGCGATCGGTAGTGAGTCGCTGTGCGAGCCGGTTGGTGAGGGTTGTGGGCTCGGTCGTAGACGGCGTGCGGCG
>JAABUZ0100004872.1_pt1 | contig 18138 bp, 15 predicted proteins | sample 5562091 | NCBI WGS metagenome assembly JAABUZ01 (sample SAMN12813069, study PRJNA571459) | rock metagenome | isolation source: Antarctica rocks | place: Antarctica: Victoria Land, Linnaeus Terrace sud | collected 2015-12-21
CACCGACGTACCTCCGCGACATCCAATGCTTCTGCTCCCATGCTCCCTTACCTCCTCTCTGAGCATGGTTTCCATTTTACCAAATGCGACTGTAGTACTAGCTCCCGGGCGGTCCACTGGGGCCGACGACGTCGGCGTCCACCCAGGCATAGTTGCGCGTCAAGGGATCAAACGCATAGAGACGTTTGCCTGCCACCGGAGTGACGACGAGAAAGTAGCTCCACTGGGGACGGGTGCCGAAGGCAAAGGCGTGGTCGTCGGGGCCCGACCACGCGGCGGCGTCGGGGACGAATGTCTGGACCCAGAACGGCGTGAATGCCGGTTGGACGTAGAAGTTTACTTCGGTTCCCTGATTGGCCAGTACCGGGACCTGCTGTATGAGCGGGCCGACTACCGCATAACCAGGCGGGGGGGTCACCGACACGCTGTACGTGGCATTCCTGGAGCTACCTTCGACAGCGAGTGCCGGGAACTCAAAATGGTCACCAACAAGTGGGCCGCTCGTAAACGCCGTGCTCGCAATCCGTACCATGGCGCCGGAGACAGGAGTACGGGTTCCAACAAGTAAGACGCTGCCGTAGACCCAGCCTCGTCCGTACTGAGCGGACGCCACCAGCTTTCCAGATGCGGTCGTTGGTCTGATGATCAGGTCACGATTGATGGTCGCACCGGTCGGCACGGTGAACGGCCCGATGCAACCTGCCTGTATATCGCCCGACGCGGCGGCGGCGTGGGCACAGATGATGGAAGCGCCGTCCGCGGACCCACGAATCACGCGCCGCCCCTGGGCGTCGGCATAGTTTCGTGACACATAGTCCCCATAGTCGTACGAAATTTCTGCATACGGAACCGGGCGACCAGCGGTGTCCCGCACGGTGGCGACGATATTGCCGGGGGCCGCATCACCGCTAAGTACGCGTTCAGGACGCAAGACGAGTTCACTGACGACCGTTGTTCCGGCGGGGATAGTCAATGGACCCAGACAGCCGAATTGCTCGGGCCTCGTGCGGATGTACGCACAGAGCGTGAGCGGAGCACCGACGTTATAGGCCGCGAAACGGCCGGTGGCATCCGCATAAGTTACGGACGTCACGCCGCGCTCTTCATCACCGTAGTAGAGGCCGGCGTACGCCGCAGGTGTGCCCGACTGATCACGCACCGCAAGAATGAGCGTACCCCGTGATCCATCTGTGCCGATGGTGGCACGGGCAGCAAGTGGCCACGACAGACACAGGGTCAGCAGCATCAGGATGGTGAGGTCTGGCCGGGGAGTGGCGCAGCTACGCTTCATTCCGTTGTCTTGACCGTGAAAAAACCATGGGTGTGGCAAGTGGTGGCACGGACCCCGTGTGAGGCGACACGGCGCTTCCGCATCGATGATCATCCTTTGTCAATCTCATGAGACGGGACATACCAGCGAAGTCTATCATTATTTGGACCACTGGATGTACTGCCGTGTCGCTCACGTGGCACCTTGCGAGCTATCAGGTCAGGAGACTATACTCCGGCTATACATTGCCGTTCACGTTAACGGTAGCCGCAAAGGGGGGCTCGAACACCCATGGCTATCATCTCAGACACAGAAGTGCCGGAAACAGGTGGTCTTCTCGCGCCACCCGAGCGAGTCACGCTGCAGACACGGCTACAGGGCATTGGCGCTCATACCTTTTCATCTCTCTCGAACCGCGACTACAAGTTGTTCTACCAGGGAAATTTCGTAACCCAGACGGGTTTTTGGATGCAGCAGGTTGCGTTTGGCTGGTTGGTGATTGAGCTCTCAAACAACGCCTTTTACCTGGGACTGGTTGGCTTCTTTCGCGCGCTCCCCGTCCTGTTATTGTCGCCTTTTGGCGGCGTCCTCGCCGACCGGCATGATCGTAAGAAACTCATTCTCTGGACTCAGGCGTCATCGATGATTATCGCCGTGGTGCTGTCTCTGCTGGTCATCACGCATTCAGTGCGGCTCTGGCACTTATTCGTTTCTTCGCTCCTATCTGGTGCGGTGCTTGCCATCAATAATCCGACGCGCCAGGCACTCGTGCCACAACTGGTCAAACGCGCCCAGCTTTCCAACGCCATCGCCCTGAACTCGATGAGTTTGAACACCAGCCGTATTATCGGGCCTGCACTTGCTGGGGCCCTGATCGGGTTGATCGGGATCGGTGGTTGTCTCTTACTGCAGGCCGTAGGCTACATCTGGGCATTATTTAATGTTGGCATGATCACGGTGCCACCAAGCACCGGCACACGTACGGCGGGATCCGTCCGGCAGAACCTGAAGGAAGGCTTCAGTTACTGCTACCGTACACAGGCGCTGTTCCTGCTGCTCATGGTTGCCACGGTACCGATGGTGTTTGCCATGCCGTATAGCCAGTTGCTTCCGGTCTTTGCAAGGAGTGTCTTCGACATTGGTGCAGGAGGGCTCGGTATCCTGCTGTCGACGATGGGGGCTGGCGCACTGCTCGGTTCATTTGGACTTGCTGCCTTTGGTGATCACGTGTCCAAAGGGGTGATCATGCTCGGTTCGCTCATCTCCTTTGGTGTCCTTCTGTGTCTCTTTGCGGCGATCCATGTGTTCCCGCTGGCTCTGCTGTGCCTGGCGGGAGTCGGCGCGTGTAGCTCAGTCTACTCGACGATGAACAGCACGATGATTCAGGAGATCGTCCCCGACCACCTGCGGGGGAGAGTTATGAGCATCTATATGATCACGTTCGGCCTGATGCCACTCGGGACCCTTCCCGGCGGCAAGATTGCCCAGGTGTGGGGAGCACCAACGGCCGTCTTCGGCGGCGGTGCTGTCTGCGCTCTGTTTGGGTTGATCATTTGTATCACGCAGCCCACTCTGCGTGGAGTGCCACGCGCGACTTCCTGAACCGACATGCCACCCGCCACCACCCACCGGATATCGGCCCTTTTTTTGGCTGATGGCTGGCATCGGGGTACACTGACTATCCATGACGCAAGAAATGATTTTTGATGTTTGATGATGTGGTCGAGACCGGGCAGGCCGGGGATCGAAGCGACATCGGTGAGCTGCATGTCGCGTTGTTGTCCTGGTATGCAATCCACGCGAGGGTGCTGCCATGGCGAACCGCCCCCTCGCCGTACCATGTGCTGGTCTCAGAGTTTATGCTCCAGCAGACGCAGGTGGAACGTGTCGTGCCCTACTACCACGCCTTTCTGGCGCAATTTCCCACGGTACGGAGCCTTGCGGAGGCACCCGTGGCAGACGTCATTCGCGCCTGGCAGGGGCTTGGCTACAATCGTCGGGCCATCCGTCTGAAAGAGATAGCCGTGCAGGTCATGGATGAGCACGAAGGAGTGATCCCATCCGATGTTCCGACGCTGTTGCGGATGCGCGGGATTGGTACCTACACCGCCGCTGCCATCGCGTGTTTCGCGTACGGAACGGATACCGCGACAGTCGATACGAACATCCGCCGGGTGTATCGTCGCCTTCGTCATGGAGTCACGGCTCCTGCGGTAGGCGAACGCGCGGCTCAAAAACAGGCTGATGAGTTGCTCCCCCCTGGGCGTGCCGCTGACTGGAACCAGGCACTGATGGATCTGGGTGCGACGATCTGTACGGCGCACCGGCCGCGGTGCGTGGCGTGTCCGGTGAACCATCTCTGCGTCGCCTATGCCAGTTATCGAGGAACGGGGGAGGCCAATGCCGCCGCATATTTCGCACGCTATGAGGCAGGCACGCGGCCAGCAAAGGTAGAACGACCGTTTGCGGGTTCGAGTCGATACTATCGGGGGCGCATCGTGGCCACGCTCGGTGCGCTGCCTCCAGGTACGTTTCTTCCTCTACGCGCCCTTGGTCATGCAATTCGAGAAGAGCACGGCGGCTATGAAGCAGGTTGGCTGGACGCGCTTGTTGACGGTCTCGCACGTGATGGTCTCATCGAGATTTCCGCGGCGAAAGAAGGAGCCATGCCAGAGGTTTCGCTGCCTCGAACGAATGCGATCGACCTGCCCGCGGCAGCGGTCTGTGGAGCCGATACAGACACCGTCGCAAGAGGGCCTGATGTCCATCAACCAGAGCTCTGGCATGAACATGGAGGCTGAACGGGGATCTCTCGTCCTGTTTGGATGCCAGCAATCCCCACTATAACGAGCACGGATGAGCTGCGGCACCGGTTGCGGTGCTTCACGCACGCGTACGGATGCTGGGACTGGGCGTGGAGTAACCCACGCTCTGTAAGGTTCACCCTGACGGCAGCATGACGGTTACCGGCGAGGGGGCAACACGAGGCATGAGAGCGGAGGGGAACTGGTGCGTCTCGCAGCCGGACAGGCGGGCCTGCTCCGGTACACTTCCCTCACGCGACCGTTTCGAGGAGCCAGAGGCTTGGGGGATGCGAGCGAAGATCGAGTTTTTTGTTCGTTCTCAACTCCAGGCAGCGCAACGCATAGGCCGCTTCCAGGGTGCGTTGCTCAAGGCGCCAGTCGCCCGGATACATCTCGGCGACGACTCGCTCGGCAGTACCCCGTTCCGTCGGGTACCGTTCGCGCAGGTCACGGATGCTTTGGACGGATCGAAGCTCTTTGAGCATGACCATAATGACCGCGGCGTACAACGGTTTCCGTTGGCTGTCGGTGTAATACATGTACCATTCAAGTGCGGCTTTCCAAATATCGGACATATACGATCCTCCCCAGGCGGACTCATCTGTATCACTCCTGTGACAATGGTGTCACACAATGAGCACGTTCCGTGCCAACGCCAGTAAGTATTGACAGCGCCGAGGAGTACCGCTATCGTAGCTATGTGGTTATCCGTAGTGTTGACGCCGCCTGCCCGTTGCTACCCTTCAACCGTTGGGGTATATTGATAAGGTGAATCTCTCTTATGCTGCGACGAACCCCCGACGGGGGCTGTGCGGCGCGCACACGTGTATACTTCTCTGAAAAGTTTACATCAGGTCGGTCGCTTGCGGCCAAACCCCATGAACAGTCCCGCTGTACTTCTACCCTTCGTAGCAGCAGTCAGGCGTCTATGCGGCAATGGGCGCGTGGGGTGCTGTCGTGACGTGTGCTATGCCAGGGAGGCGCTATGATCCAACTGGGTGGTCTTCTCCATCGGGGTGTTCTGCTCGTTTCCGCGGGTACGCTCTTGCTCGGCGGTTGTGCTAACCCCTTAGTGGCACAGGTCGAGCCAACGCCGACGTCGGTGCCAACGCCAGTTCCCCCACAGAAGCCGACGTTCAAGGTGACGCGGGGCTCCATTACCGATGTGGTCCAGACGCTCGGGCGCGTCGTCGCGGAACAGCAACAAGATCTGTATTTCAGAGTTCCCGGCCACCTTGATAATATTAGCGTCACTCTCCAGGACAAAGTGAAAAAAGGGCAGGTTCTCGCTGCTCTGGACACCGAAAACCTCAAGAAGGACATCCAGAAGCAGCAAGAGGCGCTCGACGTTGCCCGCCTTTCCATCGACAAAGCAAAACAGAGTGCTGCGGGTACGAACGCGGGCAAACAGGGCGATATCGATATAGCCGCCGCGGGAGTCGAATCCGCCAAGGCGAAGGTCGATATTGAACAGGCAAAACTGGCCGGACTGCAGCGTGGCGTCGATCCAAATGTCGTTGCGAAGGCACAGGCCGATGTCACGAAGGCACAGGCCGACCTGCAAAAAATTCAAGCAACCCAGACATCCAATCAGGCCAGCATTCAGGCCGCGCAGTCCGCGATTCAGGCCGCCCAGGCCAAGCAAGCGAACCTTCAGAAGGGACCCGATCCAGCAGCGATCGCGAAAGCCCAGGCAGACATTGCGGCATCGCAGGCGAAACTGTCCAACATCCAGAAGGGGCCCGATCCAGCGGCGATCGCGAAAGCCCAGGCAGACATTGCGGCGTCCCAGGCGAAACTGTCCAACATCCAGAAGGGGCCAGATGCAGGTACCGTGGCGAAGGCCCAGTCCGACATCGCCACCACGCAGGCCAATCTTCAGAAGCTCCAACTCGCGCAGGCGTCGAATCAGACGGCCGTCACGGCTGCTGAGTCGGCTCTGAAGGCGGCACAGGCAAAGCTGAGCACGCTCCAGGCGGGTGCACGCCCCGAGCAACTCGCTGTTTTACAACAGGCCATCGTTCAGGCAAAAAACGCTGTCTACACCGAGCAGATCGCACGTGATGGGGCATGTGGGGCGAAGGGCACCGGTAGTGTTGAGTGCAACACGGCGAATGCACGCGTGAACACCGCTACCAGTGCTTTGGACACAGCGACGAAGCAGTACGCACTCCAGACAGCCGCGCCACTAAACTCCGATGTGGCATCACTTCAGTCCGACTTTGACAAGGCAAAAGCGTCGTACGATCAGGCGGCGTCGACGGCCAAACAGGGAGATGCACAACTGGCCGCGGCACAGGCCGAGGCCGACCGAGCAAAAGCGGCCTACCAGTCGTTACTCAACCCGAATCAGGCGGCCGACCTGGCAGCGGCTCAGGCCGATGCGGCACGCGCCAAGGCCGCGTACGACGCGCTGGTCAGTCCCAACCAGGCAGCTGACCTGGCTGCTGCCCAGGCTGATCTGGCTCGTGCGAAAGCTGGCTACGACGCGCTTGTGAATCAGAACCAGAACGCCGACGTCGCCTCCGTCCAGGCCGATGTCGACAAGGCAAAAGCGGGATACGACATGGCGGTATCGGCCGCACGCCAAGGAGAGGCCTCGATAGCCTCGAGTCGGGCAGGGGTTGAGCAGGCTTCGGCATCGCTCCGCGCCATCCAGAATCCAAATAACTCAACGGACATTCAGACACAGCAGGGCAACGTGGCTGCCGCGCAGGCAGGCGTAGCGGCGGCTGTCGCAGGGCTCGGCAAAGCCCACGACGTTGCAGGCGTCACGGTCAATCTCGATACAGACGTGGCCATCCTTGAAAAGCAAGCATCACAGGCACAACTTGCGCTGGATTCGTTGAACAAGACCCTGGCCGACAATACGATTACTGCTCCATTCGACGGGATCGTCATTTCGGCAACGGGCCAACCTGGCGACAACGTGCTGGCGTACACGGCGGTCATTACTATCGCCAACCCGCAGACATTGCAAATCGCGGCTGATGTACCCGCTGATCAGGTACAGAAGATTGCAATTGGCCAGCAGGCAACCGTCGTGATGGACGTCTTCCCGGCAACAACACTCTCAGCAACAGTCGTGGCACTCCCATCGACGGTGCTCGGGTCATCAAACTCAAACCCTAACGCGCCGGGCGCGTCCAGTGGTGGCAGCAGTAGTTCCGGGGCCAAGGGCACCGTGGTAGACCGGGCTCCGAAGCTCAAGGTGCAGTTCCCTGGACCGGGCGCAGAGCTTGGCCAGCTGGCACGCGTGACGATCACGGTGCAGAAAAAAGATGATGCGTTGATTATCCCCACCAGGACGCTCAACCGCATCACCAATCGGACCTTTGTCCTGACTGTGGACAAAAACGGCAAGCAGAAGCCACAGGACATCACCGTCGGCATTTCGACGCAGGATCAGACAGAGGTGCTTACGGGACTCAAAGAAGGTGATACGGTCGTCAGCCGCTGAGGCGTGCGTGGCGGCCAGTTCACGGAGCATCTTGCCCTAGCGCCGGTTGATCACCCACAGGTAACGGGGGGGACGACGAGTCGGGGGCGTAGTGGAGAAATAGCGTGCGAGTTCGAGGAGTCACACCACCCCTTACACCGCCCACCTATGTACAGCGTGGGTTTCGCCTCGCGGGTCGCGGCGTACTTGGGGTGTTCAGCGGCATTGGCGGCAATCTGTTTGCCGTTCTCTCCATGGTCTTCAGTCGTGCGCAGGCGAATTTCCGTCTCCTGCTGGCCACCATCGCTGGTCTGATCATCACGGTCACCCTTGTGTGTAGTGTGCCATTATACGCGAATGGCGTGGCTGAACAGTTGCTTCACCTCCAACTTATCGGGCGAAACGATCGTGCCCAGCCTCCGGCAAGCTTACTCTTTCACTGGGTGTACGATTCTGGCAAAGCGCCAGGCACGACAGCGGCTCCAAGCGCGTCTCAGGTCAACCCGATTCTTGGCATTCCCGAGTACCAGCGGATCAACAGCTATCTCACCTCGCAGACGCCATCTCTTACCACGCTCCCACCGAAGGGCGTCGTACGGTACGGTGCCACCGATAAACTCCCGCTCTACCAGATTGGCGACAAGAAAAATCTGGCAAGCCAGCAGTTTAAAGACTATCTGTCGGTTGCTTTTTTGAGCGATCTCAAAACACATATCACCATTACCGAGGGGAAGTTTCCCGACGAGATTAAGGCAGCCGATGGCGCGATCAACGTTGTCGCCACTGAAGCAGGCACCCAGAAATTGCTGTTGCAGGTTGGTGATGAAGTCACGTTTGCCAATCGTGGTGAGTTCAAATCCCAACCGATCGTGGTGAAGATTGTTGGACTCTGGAAGCCTGTTGACGCCAGCGACCCGTACTGGTTTTATCGGCCGGATACCTTCGATGACTATTTTCTCTTGCCCGAAGAGTCATATTTCAAGGGTGTACTGGACGTCAATCCGTCATCTCCCTACGAGTATTACTGGTTTTTTATCTTTGATCAGGCCGATATTCACTCCACCAATGTTGAAACAGTCCTTGACGCGATTAACGAGCTTTCCGCGCGGGCAACGTCGATCCTGCCAGGAACGACGCTGGACATATCACCCGCCAAAGTCCTCGACCAGTACCTGACGACATCATACTTCCTCAAGATTCTGCTTTTTGCTCTCTCCGCACCCACGATGGCGATTGTGCTCTACTACATCACCATCTCATCCGCCATGCTCGTGGATAAGCAACGCAACGAAATTGCCGTGCTGAAAAGCCGTGGAGCGGGCAACTCGCAGATCATCGGGGTCTACGTCGTCGAAGGTCTTCTGATTGGCGGAATCGCGCTGGCACTCGGACCGTTGCTGGCGGTGATCGTTGCACAGTTAATCGGCTTGACCTATACATTTCTCTATTTTGTAAACCGCGGTCTCTTGCCGGTGCGGCTTGCGCCGGAGACCTATAAGTATGCGATTGGAGCGGTGCTCCTTTCGCTGCTCGCGGTGTTGTTGCCAGCGGCAGGCGCGGCACGCCACACGATCATCAGTTACAAGCAGGACGTGGCGCGCGCGAATCGCAAGCCGCTCTGGCAGCGCTTTTTTCTCGACTTTGTCGTGTTTGGCATCGGCTATTACGGCTACTACACGCTGAAACAGCGTGGCTCCCTGCTGGCGATCGATCAAAATGGCGGGGCCATACGTGACCCGCTCCTGTTGCTCGTACCCGCTGTCTGGATCTTCGCCATCGGCTTGATCGCGATGCGTTTCTTCCCATTTCTGGTCGAGCTTCTGAGCCGGTTGGGTGAACGTGTGTTTCCCCTTTCGGTCACGCTCGGATTGAAGCATATCGGACGAACGCCGGTGCAATATACACGGCTCGTACTCCTCCTGGTGCTGACTATCGCGCTGGGAACCTTCAGCGCGTCTATGGCGCAGACGCTCGACCAAAACTACGCCGACCACATTATGTATCAGTGGGGCAGCGACCTCATGTTCGGGGAGCGAGGGGACTACGACGAGGACCATCAGATCTGGACGATGGAGCCCGTGCAGCGATACGACGGTATCAAGGGGATCCAGTCGGTCACACGGGTGCTGAACTCGAAGAGTCAGGTGCTCAACGCCCAGGGTCGCAGCTCCGGCGACGTCATGCTTGTGGGCATCGACAATCAGACCTATCCCCAGTCCGCGTGGTATCGCAGCGACCTCAACGGCGCAAGCGAGCAACTGTTGATGGATGTCCTGAAAGGTCAGGACGATGCCATTCTCGCGAGCTATTCATACCTTCAGAAGAACAAACTGAATATCGGTGACACGATCCAGATTCGATCGGGAAATCAGGTCATCCCGTTTGTGCTGCGCGGGGGGGTTGGCTACTTCCCAACGGTGTACCCGAGTGACGGGGACTTTTTCCTGGCCAATATCGACTACATTATTGGCATTACGGGTGACCAGCCGTACAACATCTTCATGAAACTGAAATCCGGCACAAAACCGAACGCCATTCGAGACGAACTGGCCAAGCTTCCAGAGTTCCCGATTTACCAGGTGACAGATACACAGGCACTGGTGACGGTCGAACGGAGCCGTCCACAGGCGACGGGACTGTTTGGCACCCTGTCGGTCGGCTTCCTGGTGGCCGCACTCCTGACCGTGATGGGGTTCCTGCTGTATTCCTTCCTGTCCTACCAGCGGCGATTGCAGCAGTTAGGTATTATGCGCGCCATTGGCCTCTCCGTCGGGGGACTCATCGCGCTGCTTTCATTTGAGCAACTTTTCCTCATCGTGATCGGCGTGGCAAGCGGAACACTCCTGGGACGGCTGGTGGGGTCGCTCTTTATTCCCTTCCTGCATATCGACATCGACGCGCACGCCAATATCCCGCCATTTCAGGTGCATACGGCGTGGGATCAAATCTTTAAGCTGTATCTCGTGCTTGGCGTCATTCTTGCCATCGCCATGCCAGCACTCATCATCAGCCTGCTGCGTATGCGGATCCACGAGGCGACGAAACTTGGTGAGGAGCAAGGCTAGATGGACTTCACAACGCCTGCGGCAGAACCGCTCGTCTATTGCGAGAACCTCGTCAAGATCTACAAGATCCTGGATATAGAAGCTATGGCGCTCCAGGGACTTGACTTGCAGGTGCATCGCGGCGAACTCATGGCAATCATTGGGAACAGTGGAAGCGGAAAATCGACGGTTCTCAATATCCTCGGCGGCCTTGATCGTCCATCTGCCGGAAAAGTGCTGGTGGCCGGGCAGGACCTGCTGAAAATTTCAGATCGTGCGCTGGTGAAATACAAGCGGGCAACGGTGGGATTCGTCTGGCAGCAAACGTCGCGCAACTTGATACCGTATCTCACGGCGCTCCAGAATGTTGAGATCCCGATGATTCTCAATGGGATGGCAGCCGGGAAGCGCCGGAAGTGGGCGAAAGAGTTGCTTGACCAGGTTGAACTTTCACAACGGATGGATCACAAGCCGATTCACATGTCCGGCGGCCAGCAGCAACGCGTGGCTATCGCTGTCGCGCTCGCGAATAACCCCCCCCTGCTCCTTGCGGACGAGCCAACTGGCAGTGTTGATACGGCAACAGCAGAGACGATCTTCAACATTTTTCGGCGACTTACCCAGGAGAATGGCACGACGGTCATGATCGTGACGCACGACCGGACGGTGACCGCCCGCGTTGACCGGGTGGTGTCAATTCGTGACGGTAAGACCAGCACGGAGAGCACGCGGCGGGTCGATCTGAATCTGGACGATCCGCTCGATTTCGGTCAGACACACGAAGAGTATTCGGTGCTCGATAGCGCGGGGCGCCTGCAGCTGCCCAAGGACGTCATGGAAAAGCTTTCCATCAAGCGGAGGGTACGCATCGACGTCATTGACGGACACGTAGAGATTTCGCCGGTAGCCGATGAAGCGGGGCGTGAGGCGGAAAGGGCACGACGGTGATCGGACGACTCAGACGTGGTCGTGTGGCTGTGGTTGAGCAGGCGCCGACGTCGCTCAGTCCCTTTGCGGCCATCCCCTCCCTCTACGACAAGCCGCGCGAAAAATATGATGGGCCCGTTGTGCAGATTGAGGAAGTGACACGCACCTATAAACTGCACGGGAACCTGGTGTATGCGCTACAGGGCATCAACCTGACCGTCCAGCCCGGCACGATGGTGGCGCTTCGGGGCCGATCAGGCTCGGGCAAGACGACCCTGTTGAACCTGATGGGCGGTCTGGACCGGCCGACGAGTGGCAAGGTCGTCCTCGAAGGCAAAGATATCACGCGGCTGTCGGACCGTGAGATGACCGTCATGCGACGCCAGAAAATTTCTTTTGTCTTCCAGGCGTACGCGTTGCTCCCGGTGCTCTCGGCCACAGAGAATGTTGACCTCGCTATGCGGATCGCGGGATTTCCGCATCGCATTCGCACCCGGCGGTCGCATGCATTGCTCGATCTGGTTGGTCTTGGCAAGCGGGCGGATCACCGCCCGTTTGAGCTTTCCGGAGGAGAACAGCAACGCGTTGCCATTGCGCGGGCGCTGGCAAATGAGCCGACGATTATCCTGGCGGATGAGCCAACGGGGGAACTCGACAGCGTGACCGGCATGCAGGTGCTGAAGCTGTTCCGACGCATCGTGAACGACCAGGGCGTGACGGTCATCATGGCAACGCACGATCCAACGATCAATGAAATCGCTGACGTGACGTACCACATCACCGACGGCAAACTGGAGACGATGTAGCGCCCCTCAGTCGAAGAAGTCCCGATCTTCTTCGGCAAGGTAGGGTTTGGTTGCCTCCGGGATGAGATCGACACCCATTCCCGGGCGGTCCCACACGTCGATGAAGCTATCCTTCACGATGGGATTGGGAAGCCCTTCCACAATGTCGTACCACCAGTCGGGTTTGCCCGTGGGATACTCGAAGGCAATGAAGTTGTGGGGGAGGGTCGCGCACACCTGCACCAGCGCGGCGAGGCCCAGCAGCCCGTCACCCGTTCCGTGCGGCGCCATGAGGATGCCGTGCAGGTCCGCATACTCGGCGATCCACTTGAGTTCGGCAATGCCACCGACGTCGCACGGGTCGGGGCCAATGACGTTGACCGCGTGTCGTTCGATCAGGTCTTTGAAGTTCTGCCGGAGATAGATCTGTTCCCCTGTGTGGATCGGTGTTGACGTACTGCGCGTCACCTCCCGGTAGACATCGGCATTGACATACGGGATATAGTCGCCCGTCAGCAGGTCTTCCATCCACATCAGATTGAGCGGTTCCAGTGCCCGCGCCAGGCGAATTGCGTCCTGCACAGTACAGCCCGGACCACAGTCGAGCGCGAGCCCCACTTCGTCACCGAGCGCTTCTTTCATCGCCGTGACGCAGTCGATCACATACTTCATGCCGCGCTCGGTGAGCAGACCACGGGTATAGCTTCCGTGGCGTCCGGTACCGGGGTCACCATAGTGGAAGTTCTCCATCTGGCGGGGCATGGCGCTGTGGAAGGCAATGCCCTGCTTAATGATAGAAAACCCCTCCGGACTTTCTTTCATCCGCCGGCTATTCTCGGCATAATGGGCTGGCGTGCTGCCATCCATCGGAAAACGAATCGCGCCATTGTAGACACGCACGCGGTCACGAACTTTGCCGCCAAGCAGCTTATACACCGGTAGACCCGCCGCCTTACCAGCCACGTCCCAGAGTGCCATTTCCACCGCGCTGACGGCGCTTCCCCACGGTTTGAAGGCCCCGCGGTTGCGTATCCGCAGCATGCACCGTTCGACGTCCGTCGGGTCTTCACCGATCAGAAACTGCTGGTAATACAGGACGTGGGGCTTGAGATACGGCTTGTAGGCCTCTACTTCGCCGTAGCCACTGATGCCAGCGTCGGTGCACACGCGCACCACGGGATTCTGCCCGATAATCGCGCATTTGATGTCCGTGATCTTCATGCTCGGGAACCTCTTTTCGTGACATGTGCCGCCAGCGGCTACTGTAGCATCAGCAGGGAACCGCGTGCCTGAGCACAGGCGGCGGTTAGCGTCTCAGCGTGGGCTGATCGACAAAGATAATACGCAGGAGCTTCGTAATTGCGAGGCTAATCAGCACATAAATCAAGATCGCAATGAGTGCCGAGAAGTCGAAGACGGCGCCCCGAAATCCTGGCGTACCGAGAAGGCCGTTAAATGGGGCCACCAGGGGGTCGCTCAGCCCGTAAATCAGACGCGCAAAACCGGCGGCTGAGTTCGCGGCAATGGCTTTCAGGAGGAAGCGAATAAAAATTACGCCTTCAATGACACCAAACAGCAGGAAGAGCACGTTGATGAGCTTGATGGCCGCGATGGCCGTGTCTTCGGCGTTCCAGGAGGATCCTCCGCCCCCTTGCAAGCCAGCAGGTTCCACGTTTACGTTCGTTTGTGGCTGATCGGGGCCGACATACGGCAGCGCCGTCGTCTTTATCGCATGACGTTCGTAGGGATTCGGCTGTTCGGGCGGCACGTGCTGTTCCCTTCGGTGCGGAGGCATACCACAATCACTTCACATACACTGACTCACGGACGGCGACAGGTCTGCACCCACGGATGATGCATAGGATGTGCCAGCGGCCACACAGGGCACGCTATTCACCTGCGCTTTCGTTCGTCCAGGCCGTCGATGCACGCTACGGCACGTTGACCTCGTAGTTGAACACTGCTTGAGAAATTTTTTGTAGCGTCGTCGTCCCCTCATCGCCCGGGGTTCCATCAGAAAAGACACTGATGCTATACGGGTGACCAGGAAGAACCACGATACCCACGTCGTTGATCACGCCGTTCGCTTCGGTCCCGATCTTGTGGGGAACCTGGACATATTTGGGGAGGGGCTTTGGCAGTCGATCTTCGAAGTCTGTATCGGTCATCAATCCCATCAGGTCCAACGAGCGTGCGGGCGTCAGCACCTTATGTTGATAGATCAGACGGAGAAGCTTGCCCATGTCCGCAGCGGTCGATATGTCCTCCTTCAAGTAGGTCTGGGTCAACCCCCATGCCTGTATCCGCTGTTGTATCTTGTCGGCACCGAGGAGATCGGTCAGGATTGCGGCCGCACTATTGTCACTCTGACGGATCAGCCGCATAAGAAGATCGTCGATGGTGTAGCTGGTCCCCGGGGCATCATACCGGATGCTTCCGGTTCCAAACCCGCGAATCTGCTCATCTGTAGGTGTCACTTTCGTCGCGAACTTCACCGTTCCTTCGGCCTCCGCCTGATACAGGGCAACCGCGATGGTGAGCTTGATCACACTCGCCGCGATAAATGGACGCTCTTCATTGATTCCGAAGTGAGCGCCGCTGGTGAGGTCCTCAATGTAGATGCCGTACGTTCCCTGGAGTGGGTCCACGATGGCGTGGAGCGACTCAACGGCCCCGGTACTCCCTGAAGGGTTGATGGCACGCGACACCGCTGTTGCCACACTGCGTGGCACCGACGCCACCGATGTCGAAGACGGTGCGGGAGTCACAGCACCGACCCGTGACGGAGACGGCGGCTGCCGCCCCACACCGCTCCGCGCAAGGACGGTCGCGAGCAGTACCGCAGCGATGCCACCGAGCAGGAAGCGCCACGATTTGCGCCGTGGAGGCTTCCCCTTGCCCCTCGGCGCACGTGCCGGAACCGGTTGTGGCTCGTATTGGGTATTGTCACGCGGTGTACGCCTCGTCAGGCGGGGCGGATCGATCACAACTCCGCGTCGGCGGCGTTCGTACATGATGCGTTGCCTTTTTGTCTACGTCGTCCCGCGCGACTGAGTGACGCACCGACGGCGAGGGCCAGACCAGCTTCCACCCGGCCAGATCGTATCGCTCGCTGCCTCCGTGGCCCCGCTGACGTGTGCTACCTACAACGATGTTCGCGCGGTGTCTGTTGCCGCCACGGCTGCTGTGCGTCGCGTGACTTTCACCAGTCCCAGTCAAAAAAAACATCTCTCACATAGATACCATGCGGGACCGAATTCGTGGCGGCGCACCGAACGGGTACGAAGCGCACTGCGCCCGTGCTAGAGCAGTGGCCGTGCGGCATGGCATCATAGAAGCCGCAGACAGCAGGTGCGTGGCACACGCGGTGGCATCAGAGGGAATGCGGGATATGCTGGAGCAAGACATCGCCGCTGCCATGGACGAAGGTATACGGCAAAGAGCGATGCCGGGCGGCGTGGTGTGTCTGGCGCGCGGGGGCAACACGATCCTCCATCGCGCCTGGGGCCATAGCTATCTGTACGATACGCCAACGACACTCGCGCATGATCCCCTCCCCGCTCGTGACGACGGCATCTATGACATAGCGTCGCTGACCAAGCTCTTCACCGCCACACGGGTGCTGCAACTGGTGGAGGAGGGCCACCTCGAACTCGACCGCCGCGTAGCCACGTACCTGCCAGAGTTTGCCGCAGGAGGCAAGGAGCGTGTGACGGTTCGACACCTGTTGACCCATACTTCGGGCTTCGCCGCGGGGATGCCGCTCCACGAGATCCATGGTAGGAGGGAAGAACGTCTGCAAGCCGTCTTTCAGGCGTCACTGGTTGCCGCTCCCGGCGCCACCTATTGCTACTCTGACCTTGGATTTATCACGCTGGGCGCGTTGTCCGAACGACTCGGCGGGCGGCCGCTGGACGAGCAGGTGGCGCGGCATATTGCCGACCCGCTGCACCTCTCCGACACGTGCTACCGACCGCACCCACAGCTGCGAGACCGCGTCGCGCCGACAGAGTTCTCACCGGGCGACGCCAGCGGCCCCTCCTGGGGAACGGTGCACGACGAGAACGCGGCCTCACTCGGCGGCGTCGCCGGGCATGCGGGACTGTTCAGCACCGCTGCCGACATCGCACGCTTTGGAGAACTTTTTCTTCGTGACGGCATCCTCGACGGGGTACGTGTAGTGCAGACGCAAACTGTGCGGGCGATGAGACGGCTCCAGACGCCCACCATACCGGCAGCCTGGCGCGGCCTCGGATTCTACCTTAACCAGCAGCACTTCATGGGCGAACTCGCATCGCCCGATACCTTCGGCCACACGGGATTTACGGGCACGTCGATCGTCATCGATCCCCGCCGCGACCTCGTGCTGGTCATCCTGACCAATCGCGTCCATCCATCGCGCCAGGAGCCCAGGATCAACGCGGTGCGGGTTGCGGTAGCGGACGCTGTTGCCAGGGCATTCCCGCTTACGTAGTGTCACACGTTATCGAAGGAGGCATCCATTGGAAATCTGTCGCTATCTGAAGCCAGGCGGCGAGCGTACACTCGCGATCCGTACCGACGGTACCGCGGTCCACGATTTGGATGCGTTGCTTCCCGGCCGTTTCCCCTCCATCGGCCCGTTGCTCCAGGCCATGGCGCAGGGTGACGATCTCCGTCGCGAACTCGAGTCAGCCCTGGGGCGCGCCACGGCACAGCCACCCTCAACGGTCGCGCTCAAGCTGCTGCCACCCATCGACGACCAGGAAGTGTGGGCAGCGGGCGTCACCTACCGGCGCAGTGCACAGGCACGGGAAGACGAGTCGAAACAGAGCGGCGTCTATGACCGGGTCTATACGGCCGAACGTCCGGAAGTCTTTTTTAAAGCCACACCCCACCGGGTCGTGGGGCCGGATGAAACACTCTGGTACCGTGCCGATTCGACGTGGAACGTTCCCGAGCCGGAGCTCGCCCTGGTCGTCAGCCCTTCGCTGAAGATTGTCGGCTACACCGTTGGTAATGACATGAGTTCGCGATCGATTGAAGGGGAAAATCCGCTCTATCTTCCCCAGGCCAAAGTGCATACACGCTGTTGTGCCCTCGGGCCGACGATCATTCCCGCATGGGACGTGCCCAACGCGGCAGACCTGCCGATCTGCCTGACCGTCAAACGCGGCAACAGCGACGTCTTCGTCGGCGAAACCAGCACCGCGCAGATGAAGCGCGGCTTCGATGAACTGGTGTCGTACATGGGTCGTCACAACAGCTTCCCCCACGGGGCATTTCTTTTGACCGGAACGGGGATTGTGCCGCCCGACGACTTTACACTCGCGCAGGGCGACGTCGTCACCATCACCATTGACGGTGTCGGCACCCTGATCAACCAGATAGAGCAGGCATCGGCGTAATGCCAGGTCGGCGCACCGTGTGGGAATCGGACCTGTTGCATGCCCGAGTATGATGCGCTCGCGCGGTTCTATGACCTGGACCACATCGACTACGACGACGACCTGGACACGTACCACCAGTTCGCCAGGGCGCGTGGCGGACTCATTCTTGACGTCGGGACGGGCACGGGTCGCGTCGCCCGGCACCTGGCGGCGGGCGGGGTGCATGTCATCGGCATCGACGAATCGCCAGCCATGCTCGCACTCGCAAACGAGCGCAAGCAGGTGTCGGGGAAGGTGCGTGGCTCGGTAGTGTACCGCCAGGCTGACGTCCGCGACTTCAACATTGACGAGCGATTCAGTGTCGCCATTGTCGCACTGAACACCTTTGCCCATCTGCTCACCGCGGGTGACCAGTACGCCGCGTTGACGAGCATTCGGCGTCACTTACAGCGCGGCGGGCTGCTCCTGATCGACCTTTGGAACCCGACCTCGTCCGCCGG